>ENA-OQLB01000581-OQLB01000581.1-human-gut-metagenome-genome-assembly--contig:-NODE-581-length-19908-cov-2.097214_pt1 | contig 19908 bp, 28 predicted proteins | sample MGYA00242656_ERZ504813 | MGnify/ENA primary metagenome ERZ504813 (study PRJEB26092, sample SAMD00036388) | human gut metagenome | host: Homo sapiens | study: EMG produced TPA metagenomics assembly of... | reverse complement strand
CTTACCGGCCCAGCAGCTCGTAGATGGGGGCGTTGTAGTACTTGCCTTGATGTCCCAGAGCGCAATGTCAATGGCCGAGATTCCGGCGAAGATCACAGGCCGCCATTCTGGCCCAGAAGGTGGTGCGGTACAGCTTGTCCAGATGACTCATGCTGCAGCGGTCCATGCCGATGATAAGCTTGGCAAAGTTCTGTACGATGCCGAATGCTGCGATCTGGGACTCGCCGTAGGCAGAGCGGCTTCACCGTCGCCGTAGATGCCTTCGTCGGTGTAGATGCGGCAGACGATGGGGCGCCAGTGGCCGTTTTTCAGATTGGTTTTCAGATGCAGGACGTCAACCTTTGTGATTTTCATAGAGCGAAGCTCCTTTCATAGACCGGATCAACCGAATGTGAGGGACCAATCACCCAGAACACCGAGAGAGATGGCTGGGACAAAGGACACGATGAAGAACGCTACGATGAGGCCGATGAGGAACGGCATAAACGCCTTGACGATTTTGTCGATGCTGAGTCCTGTCATGGAGGAACCGACGAACAGGTTCAGTGCGACAGGCGGGGTGACGAATGCGATGGCCAGAGCCAGCGTCATGATGATGCCGAAGTGGATGGGGTCGATGCCGACCTGAGTGACGACAGCCAGCAGGGTGGGGGCCAGAATGACGATGGCGGGGGTGGTCTGGACGAACATACCGACGATGAACATGATGACGAAGATCATGCACAGGACGATGTAGGGGTTGGTGGAGATGCTGAACATGAAGTTGGCAATAATCTTGGTGATGTTCAGGTAGGCGAAGACCTGACCGGTGGCCTTGGAGGGGGCCATGACGAACATGGTACCGGCGATAAAGGCAGCGTTGTCGCGGAAGATGGCCCACAGCTTCTCCAGCTTCAGCTCTCTGTGAACGAACAGGCCGATGACGATGCCATAGACAGACGCCACGACGGCAGCTTCGGTAGCGGTGAAGATGCCGGAGTAGATGCCGCCCAGAATGATGACGGGCATGATGAGCGCCCACTTGGCGTCCCAGAAGCTGGAAGCAATGTTTTTCAGCTCCAGCTTGGTGTCGCCCTTGATGCCCCAGCGCTTGCACATGACGTAGTTGATGAGCATGAGCAGACCGCCGACGACGAAGGCGGGGCCGAGGCCGGCCATGAACAGCTTGCCGACCGACACGTTGCAGGTGACGCCGTACAGGACCATCGGGTAGCTGGGAGGAACGATGACGCCCAGACCGCCTGCACAGCAGGTAAGGCCGGTGGCGTAGTATTTGTTATAGCCGTTGGAGACCATCATGGGGATCATGATGGAGCCGATGGCGGCGACCGTTGCAGGGGCAGAGCCGGAAACTGCACCGAAGAACATACAGGCGATGACAGTGACCATGCCAGAGAGCCGGTGATGCCGCCGACCAGAGAGTTTGCAAAGCGCACCAGACGCTTCGACAAACCGCCGGTCTCCATGATGGTGCCGCAGATCATAAAGAAGGGGAGCGCCAGATTGGTAAAGCTTGCAACACCGCCGTACAGGGTCTGGGCGATGAAGTTGGTGGTAGTGACCGGATTCATGCCGATCAGAACGAGCATTGCGATGTAGATGGAGACGGCAATGGGAACACCCAGAAACATCAGACCAAACATCACAAGAAACATAATGCCAGTTGCCATTATTTGGTGCCTCCTTTCTCATTCATCGCTGCTTTCTTTGCGTTCCACTCGCGCTCGCAGGCGTCCAGATCCATGGAGGGCTTGGAGGTGCCGAGGTTCTCCTCGCTCTCCTTGGCCAGCTTGATGGTGTCCTGGATTAGGCGGATCACTGTGAGCAGCAGGCTGATGGGAATGATGATGTACACCAGCTGCTGGGGGATTTTCAGCATCGTGGTCTTGCTGGTACCCAGAAGCTTGATGACGTTGAACATGATGACGCTGATATACACGTTGAAGAGGGCGAAAATCACGTTGGAGATGATGAGCATGACCTTCTTCACCTTGAAGGGCATCATGTCCAGAAGGAAATCGATGCGCAGGTGCTTGCGGTAGGTAACAGCCGCAGAGATCGCCAGATAGATCATCCAGACGAACATGATGGTGGCAAACTCCTCCATCCATGTCCAAGAATGATGCAGAATAAACCGACTGAACACCTGAAGCGTGAGCATTGCTGTCAGTACGATGAAGCAAAGCGTCGCCAGATACAGCTCGATGTTATTCAGGAATGTTTTTAAATCAAACTTTCCGTTTTTCATGTATGTATCTCCTTACGAACCTTAGCATTGCAGTGGAACATTCGTTTCCGGGGCGGCTTATTTCTTGCCTGCCTCGTAGGCCTCCACGAAGGAGATCAGGGCGTTGTAGGCGTCGGTACCCATCTGTTTCTCGACCATGGGCAGATGGTCCCTTGACCTTGTCCTGAAACGCCTTCAGCTCATCGTCGGTCAGGTAGATGACCTTCGTACCGGCGTCGTCCTCGACCTTCTGGATAAAGCCGTCGGCCAGCTCTGCGGTGTGCTTGCGGCCTTCGTTCTGGGCTTCGACCATGACGTCGCGGATGAGCTGCTGGTCGTCTGCGGAAAGCTGGTTCCAGATGACGGGACTGATGGCCGGGATGGTGGCGGTGAAGTTGTGGTTGGTCATGACCATGTAGTTCTGCAGCTCGTAGACCTTGGAGGAGACGATGTTGGACGGGGGGTTCTCCTGTGCATCCACCATGCCCTGCTGCAGAGCGGTGTACAACTCGGAGTATGCAACGGGGGTCACGGCGCAGCCCAGAGCTTCCCAAGTGGCAGTCTGGATGGGGTCGGGCATGACGCGGATCTTAACGCCCTTCAGGTCGTCGGGCGTGTGGACCTCGTTGTTGCAGGTCAGTTCCCGGAAACCGATGTCGAAGAAGGCCAGAGGAATGGTGGTGGTGTCCTCCTGCGCCTTCTGCAGCCAGCTCTGGCCGACCTCGGAGTCCAGAACAGCATACGCCTCGTCGTAGTTAGGTAGAGGTAGGGCATATTCAGGCCGGCGAATGCGGAGGTGTAGTCGCCCCAAGAACCGCAGTTCAGGATGCCGATGTCGAATGCGCCGTTCTGCAGGCCGCCGATGTACTCCTGGGTGGAGGAAGCAATCTGACCGTCGGGGAATATCTGTGCGGTGATACGGCCATCGGTGCGGGCAGAGATCTGGTTGACGAAATAGAGCGTCGAGATGCCCAGAGCCGTGGTGCCGTCGCCGTCAAACTCGACCGTGGGAGAAGAGGAGGCGATGCGGAGGTTGATAGACTGGCCGGAAGCTGCGCCGCCAGCTGCGGAGGTGGAGGTGGTGCCGCCGCTGCTGCCGCCGCAGGCCGACAGAAGACCTGCGGCACTCGCTGCTGCTACGACGGTCAGGAATTCACGACGAGAGATCTTTTTCATAATGAGTCTCCTTTCTTTTCTGTGCGTAGATCCGTTTTTTTGCAAACAAGCATTTCTTCGCGATCGCTCGGTGCGGGCCACTTGCTTTGTTTTGGTACAACTGCTATACTAGTCATAATCGACGATCTTCGTGCAGGGAAGGGGCCGGTGTACAGAGCTGAACTTGTTTGTGTTTCTGTTCTTATTATAGAGAGGTTTTCCGGTTACGTCCAACATCTGTTTCGTCCCGATTCATAACTTTCGGTAGTAATTTTCATAAAGCGTTTAAAATTTTGTGGAAGATGCTCAAATACGCGCCGAGCGAAAACAGAAAGAACGATGGGAGGATGTTCGATGAATTTTCAATCCTTAGTCTATTTCAAGACCGTTGCAGAGCTGCAACACTACACAAAGGCCGCCAGCACCCTTTTCATTACCCAGCCGGCTCTGTCCAAGGCAATCCACAACCTGGAGGTCGAGCTGGGCGTGACGCTGTTCCAGAAGGAGGGCAGAAATGTCACGCTGACGCCCAGCGGTGCGATCTTTTACGAGTACGTCAAGCGTGCGGTGGATGAGATCAACAATGGCATGAAAGCTGTGCAGCATCGTGCCGATGTGGAGCGGAATATCATCTTTGTCTCGGCACTTTTTTCCAACTATACCGAGTTCCTGCCGGAGAAGATCGCACAGTTCCGCAAGATGAACCCCACCTACCGCTTCCGCATCAAGTACAAATATACCTCTATCATCGTGAACGATGTCCTGCAGGGGAACAGTGAGCTGGGCCTGTGCAGCAACCTGAGTCCGGATGACACGGTGCTCTGCTCGCTGAACCGGCATGTGATCCACAAAGAGCCGGTCGGACTTATCGTTGGCAAAAATCACCCTTTGCGCACCGAGCTCTGTTTCCGTCGAAGACCTGCGCGACGAGCGCTTTATCGTCTACATCCGCAGCTTCCGCGGAACGAACCAGATGCTGTATGACCTGTGCTCGCCCTATGGCTTTGAGCCGAACATCGCAATGGAGGCATACAACGACTACGGCGTCCTGAACTCGGTGGCCTCCGGCGACGGCATTGCGATCATCCCCACCACCCGATTTCTGGAACGACCCGATGTGGTTCGCATCCCGCTGGACCTCAAAAAGCCGCTCATGCGCGACCTTGTACTGGTCTGGCGCAAAAACGAGAAGCTTCCGCCCGCTGCCGCTGCATTCCGGGATATGCTCATTTCGACCGCACAATAATGCGTTTTATGGAAAAAGCAGAACTGCCCCGCGTCTGCCGGAAAAGATCCGGTGACGCGGGGCAGTTCTGTCTGGGTATGAAAAAAGAGGTTTCGGATGTCTTGGCTCAGAAAAGGAACATCAGCAGGCGGCCATAGCCGTAGCACAGGGCCGCGAAGAGGATCACCGAGGGCATGGCCTTTGCCACAAGGTCAGCGAAGGTCGTGTGGTAGTAGTCTGCCGCCACAAAAGCACAGACGTGGGTGGGCGAAAGCTCCATGGCCGCCCACACCGCACCCATCAGCATGGCGAGGAAGGGCAGGCCCTCGTCCGGGATGGCCGTCATGGCAATGGGCATACATAGGGCGACCACGGCCTGCGAGCCGCCGATGATGGTGCCGAAGAAGAACAGCAGGAAGAAGGAGAGCGGCAGGGAGATGGGGAACTGACGGAAGAAGTCCGGCAGCGCACCCAGCACGCCCGTGTAAGCCAACACACCCTTGAACAGCATCACGAGATACATATTGCCCAGAAGCACCGGCTCTGCGGAGCGGACGATGAGGTCTTTCAGGTCGCTCTTTCTGAAGTGATCGACAAAGTAGTTCAGCAGGATGACGAAAGCGCCCGCAAAGGTCGCCGAGATGTTGCCGACGATGATGATGGCAAGGACCAAAATCAGAGTCCAGAGGTTGCGTACCAGCGCCATAAGCTCCCTGCCGGTGTCCACCTTTCCTTCCACCGGGGGCATCTCGCGGGGGATCTTTCGCAGATAGGTGAAATAGACCACCAGACAGGCCAGAACTACCAGCGGGATCATGGACAGGATGAAAAGGCCGACGTTCTGGCCGCTCAGCGACATGGCCAGCAGGATGACCGGGAAGGTCGGCAGGAACATCTCCGGGATGTGCCGGTAGAAGCAGGAAACGAAGGTCTTCGACTTTGCATCCAGATAGTCCTCACAGGTCTTATCCACCATGTCGGCGCAGATGGTCATGACCGCCGCAGAGGCAGGAGGCCCATGATGGCAGGAGAGATGATGGTGTTCAGCCGCGGTTGCGCAGGAGGTGGTCGAAGGAGTCCCGGGCGTTTTTCAAACGGCCCTTTTTCTCCATCATCAGCTGCAGGAAGATGATGACGTAAAAGCTCAGCAGAAGGTCGATGGTCTCCCATGCGATAGTCTGCCGACCCAAGAGCAGCAAAGCCTCTGTGACCGGGATCTGGAACAGAAGGATGGCGCTGAGGATGCCCGCCGTCATGGCAAGGTAGAGCGGATACTTTAACCAGATGATCACCACAATGATGCAGAAAATCAGACCAAGCTTCGCAACTTCCACTGTTTTTCCTCCTCCCGAAGTTTGCTGTGAAGTTTCTTTGCACCACTAAGATAACATCTTGGGCAGGGGAAGTCTAATCTCTTTCCAGAAGAGAACGATGAAATTTCGGAAGCCGAGAAGTTTCCGCCCGGAAATTTGTGGAAAATGACTGAGAACCGCCCCGAAAGCGCAATATACCTTATAAATGGCGTTTCAAAAGCGGAAATTTGGCTCAACGTCCAAAATTAAGGTTAGGATGCTTGACAAAGCGGAGATAGGATAGTACACTCAAAAAGAAAATTGATGCATAGCATCCTCAAGGTGAAAAAGATTCACAGAAGAACGGGCGTCTCCGAACTGAAAAACGGAAGGAGGCTAGGGACATGACGCTGTTTTCTTACGAGATTTTCGATGCAGTCGCGCGTCAGGGCAGCTTTAACAAAGCGGCCCAGCAGCTGCATCTGACCCCCTCTGCCATCAGCCATGCCATCGCGGTGATGGAGGCTGAGCTTGGCTTTACCTTATTCAACCGCGGCAAAAACGGCGTGACCATGACCAGCTATGGCGCTTCGCTCTACCCGTCCATCCGGGCGGTGCTCAACAGCGACGAGGCCTTGCAGCAGAGCATCGCCCGCCTCAACGGCCTGGAAAAGGGCAAGGTGAAGCTGGGTGCATTCAACTCGGTCTGCGCCGGCCTGCTGCCCCAGATCCTCAAGAGCTTCATGGCAAGCCTACCCCCAGATCGAAGTCGAGGTCTATCAGGGTACTTACGACGACGTGAAGGAGTGGCTGCGCACCGGTCAGGTGGACCTGGCCTTCCTGTCCGCCACCTGCCGCGAAGAGTTCAACCTGACCGAGCTGTTCCGTGAGCCGCTGCTCTGCATCGTGCCGCAGGACTGGCCCGAACCGCCAAACGGCATTATGACGCCGGAGCTGATGAACGGCCAGAGCTTTGTCGTCCAGTGCGACGCCACCGACGCCGAGATGCGCCAGTTCCTCAAGAAATACTCCATCTCCACCGAGCGCCGCTGCCACGTCATCGACGACCAGTCCAATATCGCCATGGTGGAGGCGGGCCTCGGCATCTCCATCATGCCTCGGATGCTGCTGCGCAGCTGCACGGCGGCGGTCAAGATCTACCCCATCGAGCCGGAAGAGTACCGGGTGGTGGGTCTGGCTGTCCAGCGCCCCACGGCGATGGCTCCGGCGGTCGAGCAGATGTTCCAGCACATCGTGGACTTCTGCCGCCAGATGGACCCGCAGCTTCTCTGAGAATACGAAAATGACCGGGCCGCAGCGATGCGGCCCAGTTTTTATATACCCGATCGGCAGAGTTGATGATTGAATCCGCTGGAAAAATACGGTATACTATAGCAAACCACCTATACGATAGAAATGTCAGAGGTTTATGGAAAGCAGCAAGGGGGAAAGACCATGAAACGACGTGATTTCTGTAAAGCGCTGGTTTGCAGTGCAGCTCTTGCGCCCGGGCTGGCACTGCCCCGGGCTGAGGCAGCGGCAAAAAGCCAGACGGTGGGCCGGGCAGTCCCGGCAGGCAATTATACAATGTCCTTCCGCAGCGAGCTGAGCCAGATGGACATCCAGCACGAATATTACTACAGCGACGGTTTTTTGCGCACACCTCCATCCAGTACGACCACCAGCTGGCGCTGGCGACGCTGGGCATGGTGACGGCTGCTTTCAATACATGGGCCAGCGATGCGAAATACTGGGCCAACGGGGACGTGGGCCGCGAGAACAGCCTCGACGCAGCCTATACCAGGCTGGGCTTCGGCGACGTGAATACCGCTATTATGATGTCGATGTGGGCAGGGCGGGTGACTTCGTGGGTTGGTCCACGGCCCGCAAGACCATCACCCTGAACGGGAAGCGCACCACCATCGTGGCGCTCATCCTGCGCGGCGGCGGCTACGGCGGCGAGTGGGTGAGCAATCTGCACACCGGCACGGGTCACGCCCACAGCGGCTTCATCATCGGTGCATGAGGTGTTTGCCGATTTGAAGAACTATCTGGCGGCAGCTCAGCAAAAGGGAGAGCTGGGCGTCGTCAAGCTCTGGATGGGCGGCTACAGCCGCGGTGCGGTGGTGGCGAACCTTCTGGCCGCCCGGGTCAACAGGGAGCTGTCCGGACTGGAACGGGAGAATGTCTTCGTCTACACCTTTGCGACGCCGGTGGCCCTCGGCCCGCAGGACTACCCCGACTTGCAGCAGGACTACGACAACAACCACAACGCTGACGGCAGCCTGAAAGAGAGCTGGGGCGAGAGCAACATCTTCAACATCATCTCCAGCGGCGACATCGTGCCGCATCTTCTGCCCGAGGAGTGGGGCTTCCACCGGAACGGCAACGACCGCTTCCTTCCCTCCACCGGAACGAGGAAGAGCTGGAAGACCTGAACGAGATGGGCAAGAATGATTTCGGCCCGACGCCGCTGGACTTCAGCTGGCTGGCCACCGACAAAGAGACGAACGAAGTCATGCTCCGGATGGAGGAGTACTTCATCTCCCGCGAGAACTACCATGAGAAGTACGAAGCCGCCCTGATGGACATGATACAGTGCGCCTTCATCCGCTCGGAGAAGGAGGTCACGCAGAACAAAGTTCTGGACGATGGCGAGGTCATCCAGCGGCTGCGCACCCTCACTCACCTGAAGAATATGGATTACTGGAAGATCTCCCGCGCCGTCTGGGCGCATCCACCATGAGCCGTGCCGTGCTCAAGCGGGTCGATGCGGAGAATATCCCATCCGTGCGCAGCAGATCGTCGTGCCGATCCTGGCGGTGGGCCTCTGCTATGGCCTCGAGAGCGAGGCTGTGAGCCTCATTGCAAAGTACATCCTGATGTTCGTGTCGATGAGGAGCGCGCCCGACGACGCCATCCGGGCGGCGTTCTGCCACCACTGCGAGAATTACATTGCTCTGATGGAATATTACCCCCCCTCAGAGCACTGCATGGAAGCCACCACCCGCACCTGAAAACCGAAGATTCGGAGGCAGCAGACCGCTGCCGGAGTCGAAAGACCCCGGCGGCGGTTTTTTTATGCGTAAATTTTTTTGCGCTGGCACGCAATGACATCCTTCGTGTCCGGTAAACGGTATCCTGATAACGCAAAGGGCGGCATCCCCGCCGGGAGCGAGAATGAAGGAGGGCTGTTGTATGCGGAATCGACTGGAACGGAGGCGGCTGACACTGCGCGCCGCAGCACTGTGCATCGTGCTGGTGCTGCTGTGCGGCTGTCTGCTGCCCGCATTTGCCGAAGGGCCGGAGCGGACGGACAGCGTGCCGGACCAGACATGGGACGAGGAAATAGAGGACGAGCCTGCCTGGGACGAAGAAGAGGACATCCGGACAGACGAGCCGGTGCTTCTGCCCGCGGAAGGCGGCATTCCCGCCGTGGTGGACGGTCTGGATGACATCGGGCTGCCCGATGAGACGCCGACGCCGGACAGCGGGGCCGTCAAAGCGGACGAGCAGTTTGAGAGGACCTATCTCTTCTGGCTCAGCGAGTCGGACGAGGCCGACGGCGGCCTGCCCTACGCGGAACAGACCGTGGGCAGCGGCGAAGAGCTTCTGATGCCCGAAGAGCCGGAGGTGGAGGGAAAGAGCTTCCGCTTCTGGTACAGCCGGGACGACGAAGGGACGGCGTCCGCTTCGTGCCGGATGAAGGACCGCTCTGGCCGGAAGCGGACGGCGAGTGCAGCCTCTACGCCTGTTTCACCGACGATGAGGCCCAGCAGGAGGAGTCTGTTTTAGACGAGGAGGAGGACATCGCCGTTCTGCCGGAGCTGTGGGAAGAACGGCCCGTTGCCGAGGAGAAAACGCCTCCGGATGAGGCGGAACAGCCCGAAAAGGGCAGATCCCCTGAGGAGGATGCCGACTTGGCCGACGACAGCGTAGACGGGGACAAAAATGCCCTGCCCGCGGACGAACTGGATGAGGATGCACCGGGCTGGGGGGATCGGACTCAGGAGGAATCGGCGGCGGTCTTCCTGCTCAAGACCCCCACCAGCCGGCCCGGCAGCAATGACCCCAGCCAGTGGGCGCCGGACAACAGCGAGTGCAAGTGGGTCGGTAAGGTGAAGACCTACGGCGCGGCATGGGAAGATAACGGCAGGAACATCCTGACAGATGTGTCAGACTATGTTGTATCGTGGCCGGGCGGCGCGACGGGCGACGCATGGTGCTGAAACCGGGCGATGACTACTGGGACGAGGTCGTCGATGAGATATGGGACGAGTATAAGGACACCATCGAAGAGGCTACCGGCGTCGAAGGGCTGACGCGGGAAGATCTGGAGAGCATCGTGGTGACGCCGTACAAGATCTCGCGCAGCAACGGGACAGAACCGGATAAGCACATCGACTGCATCATCAGCGTCAAGAGCAGGAAAAACTTCACGGCCCGGTTCAACGTCCGCGCCCCGGGCGAGGACGACTACAGCATCCGGGAAAGCCGCGAGTACCAGAGCGGCGAGCGGGTGGAAGAGACGACGGCGGACATCGAAAAAGAGTTCGACATCGGCGGTGCGCGCTACGTCTTCGACGGCTGGTACAAAGAGCTCCCCGGTTCGGTGACGGATGAGCCGGACCCGAAGGAAAAGGTATCGCAGGACGAGTGGGAAGAGGGCTATGAGCCCACCGACGAAGAGCTGGAAAACGGCGTCGTCAATTTCTATGCCCACTACGTTCTGGCCGATATAGACCCGGACACCGGCGTGGAGACAGGCTTCTTCGGGCTGCCGCTGATGCTGTGTGCCGGTGCGGCCGTTCTGGGCCGCAAAAACAGAAAGAAGGAGGAAGATGAGTGAAGGAACCAAACGAGGCGCTTGCCCCGGAGGCCCCGCCCGGGACGTCGGAAGCGAACCTGTCCGGACCGGCGAAGCCGGAAAAAAGCCCCCTGCTGCGGGAAGTGCGCAGTCTGGCGGTGCGGCTGGCGGTGTTCGCCGCCGTGCTCTGGGTGCTTCTGACGCAGGTGTATCTGGTGACGCAGGCGTCCGGCAGCGAGATGTTTCCCGCCGTGAAGGACGGCGACCTCGTGCTGGGCATCCGGCTGGAAAAAGACTATGCCAAGAATGATGTCGTGGTATATGAGCGCTCGGGAAGCTGCGGGTGGGCCGCGTGCTGGCCCGGGGCGGGGACATCGTGACCCTGAGCGAGAGCGGCGTTGTGGAGGTCAACGGCTCGGCACAGGCGGCGGCATCCTCTACCCCACCTACCCCAAATCTCTGCTCAGCTACCCCTACGCTGTGCCGGAGGACAGCGTCTTCATTCTGGGCGACTGCCGCACACAGCCGAGGACAGCCGTGACTTCGGCCCGGTGCAGTGCAGTGCGGTCAAGGCAAAAGTCATCACCCTCATCCGGCGGCGGGGGCTCTGAGCTGCCAAAAACCATATAAGACAAGATAGGAGGAACTCTAGGATGAAACAGAACAAGGCAGAAAAGCTTCTCGCAGGTGTGCTTTCCGTCTTTCTGGCCCTGGGCGTCAGCGTCATGCCCGCCTTTGCGGCACAGGTGCAAGGCCCTCCGTATGAGGATATGTCCCGGGTGTATCTCACCAAAAACTATGAGCTGGCCAACACGGGTACGATCTCCCCGGAAGAGACCTTTACGTTTACGATCGACCCGGTACCGTGACCGACGCATCGGAGGGCATTGACGCCGCAGATTATAAGCCGATCGTCGGCGACGTGACCTACGCACAGGGCGAAGCCGGCAGCGCGAACAAGACCAGGCAGATCGAAATTCAGCTGCCCGAGTACGACAGCGTGGGCGTCTACACCTACATCATCCATGAGGCGGCAGGCAACAGCGCAGGCGTGACCTACTACGGCGACGCATCCTGCTGCGGGTGACGGTCATCGAGCAGGACGGCAGGCTCCGAATTGCCGCTGTCCACACCGAGGACCCGGAGTCCACCGGCGAGGGCAAGAAGGACGACTTCGACAACCTCTACTCTGCCGGTGAGCTGGAAGTCCACAAGGACGTCGAGGGCATCATGGGCAATAAGGACAAATACTTCGAGTTCAGGGTGCAGCTGACCGGCGAGGAGGGCAAGACCTATCAGGACAGCTACGCCATCACCGGCGGCAGCTATGACGCGAACCCCGACTCGATCAAGATCAGCCCGGCGAGACGACGGAAGCGACCTTCTATCTGAAAGACGACGACACCATCCACATCGAAAACCTGCCTACGGCGTCGAGTACAAGGTGTCTGAGACGCCGGTCGCGGACTATGTGACGACGGAGACCGGCACAGAGGGCGAAGTGGATGAGGCGGTCGAGCGGGCAAGCTTCACCAACACCAAGGGCGGCACCGTGGATGCCGGTGTGGTGCTGGACAGCGCACCCTATCTCTTCACCCTGACGGGTGCTGCGGGCGTCGGGCTGCTGCTGACCCTGCGCCGCCGCCATCAGAAGTAAGCGCGGAGGAAATAAGGCAAGGGAGGTGAGGAACATTCGGTGGCAGAAGATGGCCCTGCGGGCGGCGAACGGCCTGCTGGACGGAGTGACGGCCCTGCTGGTGCTGCTGGCGGTGGTCTGGTCGGGCTATGCGCTGTGGGACAACAGCCGGGTATACGCCGCTGCCGACAATGTGCAGGCCGGGCTGTTGGCTTCAAGCCCCGGCCGCAGGAGGACAACAGCCTTTCCTTCGGCCAGCTGCGGGACATCAACCCCGATGTCTGCGGGTGGCTGACGCTGGACGGCACGGCCATCGACTACCCGGTGGTGCAGGGCGAGAGCAATTTCACCTATCTGAACACCGACGTCTACGGCAGCTTTGCGCTGGCGGGCAGCATCTTTCTGGATGTTGACTGCGACGCGGACTTCAGCGGGCGATATTCCCTGCTCTACGGCCACCATATGGAGAACGGGCGGATGTTCGGCGACCTCGACAAATACAAGGACGGAGCATTCTTCCGCCAGAACACCACCGGCACCCTGACGCTGCCCGGCGGGAGCTATCGGCTGGAAGTGCTGGCCTGCCTTGTGGTGCCTGCGTCGGAACAGGCCATCTTTGCCCCGGGCAAGTGGCGCTCGGACGCAGGCGGGCTGCTCCCCTTTGTGGAGGAGAATGCCCTTCAGATGGATGCACAGGCCCTCCGTGCGCTGGAAAAGGAGCCGGAAGGAGCGCAGTTCCTGGCGATGGCTACCTGCTCGGGGGAGTACACCGACGCGCGGACGGTGGTGCTGGCCCGGATGGAACCAATGTCAGACCTGCAAAACGGAAAGGAGGAGAGCTTATCATGAGAAGGCTCCCGAAAATGGCAGCGGCCCTGCTGGCAGCAGCGCTTGCGGTAAGCGCTGCCCTGCCCGCTCTGGCCGCAGACCAGCGGGCGGAGCTGGAACTGGAGGCGTCCGTCCGCTGCACCGGAGAGGCAGCGGACGAGACGCTGACGGTGCGGCTGACCGCGTTGGACGGCGCGCCGATGCCGGAAGGCTGTGACGACGAGGCTGAGCTGGATTTTCCGGCCCGGGACTGCCGCAACGCTGACGATAAGACCCTGACGAAGACTTTTGATGCCATCGTCTACACCGCGCCCGGCATATACGAGTATACGGTCACTCAGGACGCAGGCGGACGGAAACGGGCCGACTACGACGACACCGTCTTTTACCTGAAAGTCATGGTGGCGTGGGACACCGATGGTGAGTTGAAAGGACACGTGTCTGTCCGGCGGGACGGGGACGACGGGGCAAAGACGGAACTGCTCTTCAAGAACAGCTACCGCAGCACCGACCCCCTTCCCCCGCCGGTGACGCCGCCTTATGTGCCGGATAAGCCGACGCCGACCCCGAAGCCGGTGGAGCAGCCGGGCGAGATTACAGTCATCCGTCCGCCGACACCCTCGGCAGAGATGCCGGATGAAGTCATCCCGGCTGCGGAGCCGGAACCGGTGGGGATCCTCATCCAGACCGGCCAGCTGCTCTGGCCCGTGCCGGTGCTGGCAGGCGGGGGCATCGCCTCGTGGCGGTGGGCCTCTGGCTGAGCCGGAAGCGCAGACACGATGCGTAGGCCGGTGCCGGAGCGGCTCTGCCTGATGCTGGGCAGTGCTTGGTGCTGGGCAGCGGTCTGCCTCTACGTCTACGACCGGCTCGAGGATGCAAGGGCGGCGCCCAGGCCGCTTCGGCGGTGAGCCAGCTGCGCCAGAGCCAGAGCATCGCGGCAGTGTCGGAGACAGAACAGCCCGCAGACAGCGCGGAAAGCCTGCCCACGGAGGATGCAGAGTCCGGGCCGGGACCGGCTTCGGAACCCCCGGCGTCAAGCGTCGAGCGGGAGTATCTGGGGGTGCTGACCATCCCGGCTCTGGGGCTGGAGCTGCCGGTGCAGACCGAGTGGAGCAAAGCGAATCTCAAGGTCTCGCCCTGCCGTCAATGCGGCAGTACGGCGGGCGGAGACCTTGTCATCGCGGCTCACAATTACAAATCGCACTTCGGGTGGCTGAGCAGCCTTTCGGAAGGCGACGAGGTGCGTTTCACTTCACAGGACGGCGCTGATGCAGTGTACACGGTGGAGCGGACTGCGCAGGTCTCGCCCGAAGAACCCGAAGCTGCGGGAGGGCGGCTGTCCCCTCGTGCTCTACACCTGCACCCCGGCGGAAAAGCGAGGGTAGTGGTGTACTGCCAGAGAGAAAATGCGGCATGAAAAACAGGAGCGGAAAGCCTGCGGCTTTCCGCTCCTGTTTTTGGTCGTTGTTTAATCTACACAGAAATAGAAATTCTCGGGAACGGGGAAAGACTCTTCGGCGGAGCTGACGCTTACGCGGTAGAGGTAACCTTTACGGAGGTGATAGCTCGCAGAAGTGTCGGTATATTCAAGATCGGGCCCGAAAGGGTCGTAATCGTCCTCAATGTCAATGAGGGTATTGGGGTCCTGACCGGCTTCCACTACGGCTTTTACAGCTGCAATGGTCTTGCCTTATAAAGGTCCATGTCATAACTCCAGGAAGGAGTAGTGAGACGGTGCCTTCGGGAACATGGAATACAAAATAACTCTCGTTCGTGCGGGCTGTGTCGCCGTAAGGAACGCTTACAGTGATCTGTTCCACACTGTTCAGCGGCTGAGAGAGGGTATAGGTGCCATGGTGATCCAATCAGAAGTAAAGGCACCATAAAGAGACCACATGTCCTTTGATACACCGATGACCTCATCCTTTTCTACAGTATAAGCCCGGATAGAGGTGGAGCCGACCTGATATTCGACGGTCACAGCCAGATCTTTCTTTTTCTGTGCGCCATCGACAGTGGTAACAGTGGAACGCTTTTCTTCATACTTTACGGGAGCTGCTGCGGCACTGGCACTTAAAGTGACCGCGCTCAGAATCAGTGAGGCAGCTGCCAGAACTGCGAATCTTTTCAGAAAATGCGGACAGGGCTTCATATTCTTTCCTCCTGTATTACATGATGCAATAAATTGAATCCAACTCGATTATAGGCGTCGAAGAAAAAAACATCAAGAGAGAAATACGATTTTGGAAGAAAAGACAAAATGTCGGCAGCTTTATTGTGCAGCTGCTTCTTCGGTATCGGTCATGATGAACCAGAACACGGTGCCTTTGCCCACAGTGCTGTGGACGCCGAAGCGGAAGCCGTGCTGCTGGAAGATGGCTTTGGTGATGGAGAGGCCGAGGCCGGTCCCTGCTTGCCTGCGTCGGAGCGGGAGCGGTAGTAGCGGTCGAAGATATAGGCAGGTCCTCAGCAGAGATGCCGGGGCCGTGGTCTTCCACCTCCACCCGGACGCCCTCGGGGCAGCGGAGCGCCCGCAGCACGAAGATGCCGTCTTCGCCGATGTGGTGCATGGCGTTGCCCAAAAGGTTATGCAGAGCGCGCTGCATCATGTCGGGGTCGGCACAGACGGGAAGCTCTTCGTCAGGGATCTCCAGCTTGAGCTGCCAGCCGTTCTGGGCGCAGACGGCGTCGTAACGCTCGCTCACCTCGTCGCAGAGCTGGCCCATGTCGAAGTGGACCTTCTCGCACTTGAGTGCGCCGCTCGTGACCTTGCTCAGCTCCATGACGCTGGAAACAAGGGCCGTCAGGCGGTCGGTCTCGTCCACGATGATGTTCATCTGCTCGTCGCGGTGCTTCTTGTCGTCGCCGGTCAGATCGCGCACCGTCTCGGCATAGCCTTGATGAGGGTGAGCGGGGTGCGCAGGTCGTGGGAGACGTTGGCCAGCAGGTCGCGCTGCATCTGGGAGGCGTGCTGGACTTCTTTTGCCATGTGGTTGAACTCCTGAGCAAGGTCGCCCAGCTCGTCGTTCCGCACCGAGTCCACATGGACGGCGTAGTTGCCTGTGCCACCTGCCGCGCAGCCCCGGAGAGAGCCCGCAGAGGCTTTGTGAACCACTCGCTGAACAGCCATGCCGCCGACATCGAGAACGCGAAAATGAGGCCGCAGCCAGCGGCAGGACGGTGCTGAGCACCTTGCCGGCCTCGGCCACATGCATCAGGCTGGTGGTCACCAGCACCGTGTAATTTCCGTCGGAGGTCATCCGGCCCACCATCAGCTGGACCGAGCCGGAGGGCGTGGGCGGGTTGATCTTCCGCACCACTGTGCCGCCGCTCTCCCGGCAGAGCTGCCGCATGGCGCGGGCCGTGGTGTAGGCGGTCTGTTCATCGGCAGTGTCGGTGGGGCGGGTGCGGTGAAGGTTGCAGTAGGGCAGGGTATCCACCTTGAAGATCTGCCGCAGGGTGGTGTCGGAGATGTCGATGCAGAAGCTGCTCATCCCGCCCAGTTCGAAGATGTCGTCCCGCAGCGCGTTGAAGAAGGTGCTGTTGACGTACAGCCGGCTGCCGAAGGCCCAGTAGGAGAGGGTCTCGCCCTTCCCGATGGCCTCGTCCATCCGGGCCACGATGGCCTCGGCCTGCTCGGTGAGCTGCTTCTGGATATGGGTGGTGTAGAGGGGTTCCAGCAGCTGGGTGCTCAGAAACCAGAACAGCCCCACCAGCAAAAGGCAGATGAAGCACAGAAAGCCCATGAGCTGGCCCCGGATGCCGATGGTGCGCCGTGTTTTGCTCGTTTGCCGCATGAAGAGCAGAGCCTCCGCTTAACGCGCCGCGTCGGGGTCGAACTTGTAGCCGATGCCCCAGACAGTGGCGATGTAGCCGCGGCACTTGCCAGATGGCCGCGCAGCATCTTGACGTGGGTGTCCACGGTGCGGTCCTCGCCGAAGTAGTCGTAGTTCCACACCTTCTGCAGGATCTTTTCGCGGCTGAGGCGATGCCCTTGTTGGAGGCCAGAAAGACCAGCAGGTCGAACTCCTTGGGCGTGAGGCTCACTTCCTCGCCCGATACCTTGACGGTGTGGCTGGCCGTGTCGATGGACAGCTCCCCGAAGGTCATGGTGCTGTCAGAAGCCTCGGTGCGGGGCATGGTGCGGTTGAGCACAGCCTTGACACGGGCCACCAGCTCCCGGGGGGAGAAGGGCTTGACCACATAGTCGTCAGCGCCGCCCTCGAGGCCGGCCAGCTTGTCGTACTCCTCGCCGCGGGCGTCAGGATGATGACGGGGGTGTTGATGCGGCGGGTGCGCATCTCCCGCAGGCAGCTCATGCCATCCATGAAGGCATCATCAAATCGAGGATGACCAGATCGTAGCCGCCGCCGGTGAGCAGCGACAGGGCGGCAGAGCCGTCCCCTGCCTCCTCGCAGGTGTAGCCCGAATACTGTAAATTCTCCCGGATGAGCTCCCGGATGCGGGGCTCGTCGTCAACGATAAGAATTTTTGCCATAAGGCATTCCTCCTAAAAGCTTCTATCGCCCAAGCGCCGGAGGCTGCTCAGAGCCAGCCCGGCGGAACTGTATACTGCGTTTAAGTCTATCATACCCTATCAATTAGGAATTTTTGTGAAGTTTGAGTAGATTTTTTGGGAAAACATCCCAGTGGGTGCGTTTCGTGTCTGCTCCGATTATAAGGGCCGCTTCGGGGGCTGTCAAGCTTGGCCTCATCTTGCGCAGAAAAGCCGAAGTGTGCTATACTACAATGATAAAAGACTTCCCCGAAATCTGACAAATACAAAGGAAAAACTGTTCATGCGCATTGGATTCGTAGAGCTGGTACGTGCTCCTCTTCATTGCATCCATCACGGTGGGGCCGAACGCGGCCCTCTTTGTGGACCGGTGGCTCCGCCGCGCCCAGCGCACGTCTGCCGCCGCTGCCCGCCGGAAAGCCCAGCTGGAAGCACAGGCCGCCATCGAGCGGGAAGCCTGATGACCCGCTTCCGGGTGGCCAGCAACATCTTTGCCCTGCTGATGCTGCGGCGCTGGCGTACGGCCTGCTGCTGCGGCCCATCGACACGCCGCCGAAAGCCTACACCGCCCCGGATGTGCGGCAGGACATCGGTGCCGCGCAGACGGCCCTCTCCGCCGACAGCAAGGACGGCTGGAGCTGGGCGGCTATCTGGGCGTGGACTGCGTCCGCACCAGGACGGCCTTGTCTACGCTGCTGCCTACAACGGTGCAGCCATGAAAAAGCGTCAGAGCGACCTTGTCCGCACCGACGGCGGACACACCGCGGCCATCCTGTCGGTGGAGGGTGAGCTGACCGGCTTTGCCTTCGACGCCGACGGCGACTTGTGGCTGACGGTGGTGACACCCTCCGGCGGGCGCTCTGCCGCGCCGGCATGACAGCTGGGGGACCTCAGTGGAACAGGTGGTGACCCAAATCGACGGCGCACCGCTGGGTGTGCTGTCGGCGGTGGAGACCGGCCCGGACGGGAAGGTCTATTTCGCCGTGTCCACCGAAGCCGCTGCGAAAAACGGGCTGGAAAGCGCTCTCCGCACCGAGCTCATCGCCCACACCGGCACGGGCTGCGTCTATGTGTATGACCCGTCGGCCCGGACGGTGGAACAGGTGCTGGGCGGCGTGGCCGGTGCGGCTGGTCTGGCCCTCTCGGAGGATGGCCGAACGCTGTACGTCTCCGACCTCGGGAATCGCTGCGTCTGGAGTGTGGACGCCGACGCCCGGGAGCTGACGGCCGGCGGCAAAAACTGCGTGAGCTTCGTGTCCGGCCTGTCGGGATACCCCGGCGCATTGGCGCTGGACGAGGACGGCATCCTCTATATCAGCTACCGCTGGACCCGCAGCGGCTGGCTGGAAAAGCGCGCGGACAGCACCCTTCTGCGGGGCATCGCCCTGCGGGCCGGTGAGAACATCCAGAAGAAGCTGTTCAAGCTGCCTGCGGACGCCCCCTGCGCCGAGGCTGTGGACACCGCGACGGAAGCTGGAAGCAGACATTCTCGGCAGAGAGCTGGACGGCTGCACGGCGGTGTGCCCGGCGGGAAGCAAAGTGTATTTCGGCGCGCAGGCTCTGCCAGCCTGCTGTCTGCAAAGAGTATAAACGAGGTGTTTTTTAATGACGGAAGAGTTCAAAAGCAAATCGAGATCGAGCGCGGCAGGCTGTGACGGAGCTGCTGGCCCAGACAAAGCTGAAAAAGGGCGATGTCTTTGTGGTGGGCTGCTCGTCCAGCGAGATCGTCGGCGGCCACATCGGCAAGGACTCGAGCTTGAGGCTGCACAGGCTGTCTACGCCGGCGTCGCACCGGTGCTGGCCGAAAACGGCATCTGGCTGGCCGCACAGTGCTGTGAGCACCTCAACCGGGCCATCATTATTGAGCGGGAAGCCGCTGAGAAATACGGCTGGGAGGAAGTCTGCGTCGTGCCGCGTCCCCATGCGGGCGGCAGCTGGGCCACCACCTGCTGGAAGCAGTTCAAAGACCCCATCGCGGTGGAGGAGATCCGCGCCCACGCAGGCATCGACATCGGAGGCACCCTCATCGGAATGCATCTGCGCCGGGTGGCCGTGCCGGTGCGGCTGAGCCTTTCGAAGATCGGCGAGGCCAACATTCTCTGCGCCCGCACCCGCCCGAAGCTCATCGGCGGCGAGCGCGCAAAATATACCGAGGAGGACTGAGCCTTATGGCAGAAAAGAATCTGGAAGAGATGCGGGGAGGCCGTGGAGGGCCATCCGCG
>ENA-OQLB01000580-OQLB01000580.1-human-gut-metagenome-genome-assembly--contig:-NODE-580-length-19910-cov-2.598847_pt1 | contig 19910 bp, 26 predicted proteins | sample MGYA00242656_ERZ504813 | MGnify/ENA primary metagenome ERZ504813 (study PRJEB26092, sample SAMD00036388) | human gut metagenome | host: Homo sapiens | study: EMG produced TPA metagenomics assembly of... | reverse complement strand
TTGTAACATACCCTTATGCGTCTATAAATATCATTATATTATATGTTTTATTGCAAAATGCGATTTTTCCCGTTATTATATTGAAGTCATCTAGCATTTTGGTATATACTGTTTTAAAAAGGAGGATTCCTATGAGTGATCTTTTATTTTCCGTTTTCCCAAATGAAAATTTTGTTGATATCGGACTTTATCAGTATGGCTGGGAACAATGTGAACCTTCCCATTCTTTTGGACCTGCCGCCCAGAAACCATTATATCTTTCACTATGTGATATCCGGAACCGGAACTTTAATGGCCGACGATTCTTCCGGCAATACAATAAAATATCAGGTGAAAAGCGGACAGGGTTTTATGCTATTTCCTAATCAGATCAATACTTACATCGCAGATCAGGATCTCCCATGGGAATATACCTGGATTGAATTTGACGGACTCCGTGCCAAAGAGATCGTCTCTACTGCAGGACTCAGTCCGGATCATCCGGTCTATCATGCCGGTTTGAAAGATCTTCGTAATGAATGATGAACGAAATGTTATATATTGCCAGACATTCCGGTTCCTCCTGCGAATCACCGTTCCATATAATCGGACATTTGTATCTCTTTTTGGATTATTTCATGCGTTCTGCTGCTACAGTGCGTATGAACCATAGCGGGAAGATCAGAGATTTTTATCATCAAAGAAGCATTATCTTATATTGAGCAAAATTTTCAGAACAATATTACCATTGAAGACATTGCTTCTTTCTGTGGTCTGAACCGGAGTTATTTCGGAAAGATTTTTCATGACTCCATCGGAAAATCTCCTCAGGAATTCCTGATCAGTTACCGCATGACGAAGGCTGCAGAGCTTCTGAAACTGACCTCTTTATCCATTGCGGATATTGGAAATGCCATTGGATATCCGAATCAGTTACATTTTTCAAGAGCATTCAAGAATATCTATGGAACTTCTCCAAGAAGCTGGCGCAATGAAATAAATTAGACCTGATATGTAAAAATCAAGCGGAAAAGGATTATTTGATTTTAAAAATATTTTCCTTTCTGCTTGATTTTTTCTTTTCCTGGTATAATATACACATATAGCAAACATAGTATCAAAAACTACATGTCATATTTTCGACATTCAGGAGGTGCATGACTATGGCAGAGCAGTTAAAAGAACACATTAAAGATCCGGGAAGTGCGATCACACATTTTATCGGAATGCTGATGGCAATATTCGCAGCAATCCCATTGCTTTTAAAAGCAGCGCGCGAACCAAGTAAGATTTACATTATCGCAATTGCTGTGTATGCGGCAAGTCTGATCTTACTGTATGCGGCAAGCACAACTTACCATACATTCGATAAATCAAAAAAAGTAAATACCATTCTTAAAAAGATCGATCACATGATGATCAGCGTTCTCATCGCCGGAAGCTACACTCCGATCTGCCTGTTAGTACTTGGCGGCAGGACCGGGATCATCCTTCTTGCGATCGTATGGTCATTTGCCATCGCCGGAATCCTGATCAAAGCATTCTGGGTATACTGTCCGAAATGGGTTTCCTCCGTGCTTTATATCGGCATGGGCTGGACCTGCGTACTGGCATTTACACAATTGCTGAATTCTTTAAGTCCGGCGGCTTTCGTATGGCTGCTGGCCGGTGGTATCATCTACACCGTTGGCGGCGTGATCTATGCGTTGAAGCTTCCGATCTTTAACAGTAAGCACAAATATTTCGGAAGCCATGAGATCTTTCATCTGTTTGTGATGGCCGGAAGCGCCTGCCACTTTGTGGTGATGTATGCTTTTGTACTTTAATGAAATTCATATGAAAAAAGCTGCCGGTGGCAGCTTTTTCACTTAATATCATTTATTTTTACTTATTCTGCGAGTTCGAATTCATTCGGGATCTTCTCTCCAATCTCGATCTCCTTATCCACACTCTTTTTCACATAAGTTTCCGTTTCCTTTGATCAACAGTTCCTTTTCTCTCCGTGTCAACTGTTTGATCGCATATTCCCGGCTCATTGCCTCATTCTTCGTCTCATGTTCTTCGTAATACACAAGCTTCACCGGTCTTCTGTCTTCGTGTATTTCGCGCCTTTTCCACTGTTATGTGCTTTTATCCTCTTATCCAGATCATTTGTCCAGCCTGTGTATAACGTACTGTCTGCACATTTTATGATATAGGTATAATTCATGTAGCTGTCCCCACTTATCCACAATCGGTCTGATTTTTCCTGTAATAATCCACTTTATTTTATCCGTTATCCTGCGGAAAGTCAATTTTATCCACCCCAAAAAGAAGGACTGCACAAGAAAAGGACAGAGATCTCCGGGAATCCCTGTCCTTTTCTTTTAATCCTGATCCGCTGTATACTCCACCGGGTTCACCGGCTGCCCGTTTTTCCGCATCTCAAAATATACATTACAGCCTTCTTTGCTGTAATACTTCGTCGGCTGGCTAACATAGCCAAGCACACTCTTCGCTTCTACATAATCCCCGACCTTCACAGGTACTTCTTTCAGCTGCCCGTATAACAGCTCGTATCCGTTTCCGATGTCTACATTGACCGTTGTTCCCGTCTGTGCACTGACATCGATCGACTTGATGATCCCGGGTGCGCCACAGAGTACCTGATCTCCTTCTGCACCTTCGATGATCACGGCCGGATTATACTTGTACTGATCCAGCGTCTGGAAATATACCGTCTTATCCATGCTGTAACTCATGATCACAGCCCCGTTCACCGGCCATAGGATGTAGCTGTCTTCTGTAAAATTGATATTATGACTCTTTCCTGCTGTTGCCTGGGTTCCCGTTGTATTCTGTTCCGGCTGATCTGTCATTCCGGTTCCGTCTGATCCGTTTTTTTCATTATCGGTACTCTCAGTTGTTGTGCTTTTCTCCGTACTGCTTCCGGTATTCTCACTTTTTACTTTTGATGTTCCGGTTTCTCTTGTCAGATCGCTGTTGTCTTTGTTGTCTTTCTTTGTCTCTTCCTGCCTGCTCTTTTCTTCCGCCTTCGCCAGCTCATTTTTCTGCGTTTTCCTGTAATCGTTAAATGTATATGTTCCTGCTATTGCAATTGCTGCCACAAAACATAACACTGCTGCCACGGTAGCACGCCGTTTGGACATAGACGTTTTTTCGTTTTTCTTCATTTCATCACCACCTCTGACCATATTTTTGCCAGATCGTGATGTAGTTATACATTTTTTATAATTTCTGTCACTTCTTTTATATCCGTTCCTTTAAAAAAATATTTTAATATTTTTCTATATCCTTGTTTTCTTTTTTGCCATCTCATTCGCTGTGTACTGGCTCATACCGATTCCGTGACCGGCTCCTCTTGTGGTTACTCTTAACTTTCCATTATAAGGTTGCAGCGTAAAACAACTGGAAGCCAGTTGATATTTATTTCTGAATTCTTCCCCGCTCATTACCTTGTCTCCCACGCGGATCTTCAATACATATCCCACGGAATCCGTCTTTTGTATCTCCACATCCAGCGTTTCAATACCTGTAGTTCCTTTATTTTCGCCTTTTTGTTCACTCTTCACTTCCAGTATCACCGTCTGTATCTCATTTTCAGCATTTACATCCACGGGGCATTCCACGATTTTCAGATAAGGATACTCTTCCTTTCCAAGCACCTCTTTTGCATCCCTTGTATATCCGTTACTCAAATTAAAAAATGGTGTCATTGCCAGACCATTTCCATAGAACAGCACTTGTCCCGCAGTAGATTCCAGTGCGTTTTTTAACTTCCGGTAATTTTCCGCATACCGCATGCCCCACGCGGATTTCATCTGTTTTTCTGTCCAGAATTCGTCTGCTGCTTCTTCCGGCAGTGTACCGTCTCCACCGGCTTCCTGAATCATGCGGTATACTTCTGTCCGGATGAGCACTGCCTGTGCGTTCAGTGCTTCTTTCTCATAATCTGCCGGCATATCCCTGGCCAGCACTCCGATACAATACTCCTCCACAGGCATCTTTCCGTTTTTCTTTATTTTCACCATCGTTTCATCTGCTTTGGAAGCAGTGATAACCTTCGGTCCGTTTAAAAATACGGTTATGATATACGGAAGCAGAACTATGATAAGCAGCCAGCAGCCGGCCTGTTTCACTTTTTCACTTATTATCCTGTATCGTCTCATATATTGCACACCTCCCCGACGGCAGAGCCACTTTCCCCGGCCCCACTGGCACAAAAAAAGCCCTCCCATACCTTATGGTATGAGAGGGTTTTTTTTAATATTCCAGTTCATCCTCATTGATCACAACATGATCCAGATGCCAGATATCATCTACATATTCCTGGATCGTTCTGTCTGCCGAGAACTTACCGCAGCAAGCGGTATTCTTAAGAGCCATCTTAGCCCATTTGTCTGTATCTTTGTAAGCTTCCATTGCACGGGCCTGTGCATCTGCATAAGAACGGAAGTCTTTTAAGATAAAGTACATATCTGCTCTTGCACCACCCTGATTGTTCAGAAGGCTGTTGTAAAGGTCACGATACATCTCTTTATCACCGTTTGCATAAGTTCCGTCTACCAGCTGGTCTACCACTCTTCTGATATCCGGATCGTTGTTGTAGATATCGTATGGATTGTATCCACCGTTCTGCTCATAGTTGATAACTTCGTCTGCTCTCAGTCCAAAGATAAATGCATTGTCGATTCCAACTTCGTCTACGATCTCTACGTTCGCTCCGTCCATCGTTCCGAGTGTCGGTGCACCGTTCATCATGAACTTCATGTTACCTGTTCCGGAAGCTTCCTTGGAAGCTGTAGAATCTGCTCACTGATATCTGCTGCTGCGAAGATCAGCTCTGCGTTCGATACGCGGTAATCTTCAATAAATACAACTTTCAGTTTGCCGTTGATGCTGCGGTCATTGTTGATCACATCTGCAACTGAGTTGATCAGTTTGATGATCTCTTTTGCACGGATATATCCTGCGGAAGCCTTTGCACCGAAGACGTATGTCTTAGGATAGAAGGACATCTCCGGATGCTCTTTGATCTGATTATACAGATACATTACATGCAGGATATTCAGCAGCTGACGTTTGTATTCGTGCAGACGTTTTACCTGTACATCGAAGATCGATCTTGGATCTACTTCTACACCGTTGTGCTCTTTGATGTAAGCTGCAAGACGCTCTTTGTTCTTGAACTTGATCGTCATGAATTCTTTCAGAGCCTCTTCGTCATCCAGCCATTCTTTCAGTCCGCTCATCTTGGATAAGTCTGTAATCCACTCTTTTGTTCCGAGCTTCTCTGTTACCCAGTCGGCAAGCAGCGGATTCGCATGCATAAGGAAACGTCTCTGTGTGATACCATTGGTCTTGTTGTTGAACTTCTCCGGCATCATCTGATAGAAATCTTTCAGTTCCTGGTTCTTCAGGATCTCTGTATGCAGCTTTGCAACACCGTTGACAGAATAGCCTGCAACGATCGCAAGATGTGCCATCTTAACCTGACCGTCCATCAGGATCGCCATCTTCTTTACTTTCTCTTCATTACCAGGATACTGTGCTCTTACCTGCTCGACAAAGCGGCGGTCGATCTCCTGGATGATCTGATAAATACGTGGAAGGAGTCTTGAGAACAGATCGATCGGCCATTTCTCAAGGGCTTCTGCCATGATCGTATGGTTCGTATATGCACAGCATTTTGTTGTGATATCCCATGCTTCATTCCATCCGAGATTCTCCTCATCAAGAAGAATACGCATCAGCTCTGCTACTGCTACTGTCGGATGTGTATCATTCATCTGGAATGTTACTTTCTCCGGCAGTTTGCTGATATCACCATGTTTCTTTTTAAACTTTGTAATTGCAGCCTGGATACTTGCTGATACGAAGAAATACTGCTGTTTCAGTCTCAGTTCTTTTCCTGCGATGTGGTTATCATTTGGATAAAGCACTTCTACGATATTCTTCGCAAGGTTCTCCTGCTCAACGGCTTTGTGATAATCTCCACGATCAAAGGAATCTAACTGGAAATCTACGATCGCTTCTGCATCCCAGATACGGAGTGTATTCACGATGTGGTTGCCGTATCCTACGATCGGATAATCATAAGGGATCGCCATTACAGATTCATAGTTCTCCTGAACGAAGTGTGTCTTTCCTGTCTCATCGTATTCCACACGGATATTTCCGCCAAAACGTACTTCTTTCGCATATTCCGGTCTGCGAAGCTCGAACGGGTTGCCGTCTTTTAACCAGTTATCCGGTGCTTCTACCTGATAGCCGTCTCTGATCTTCTGCTTGAACATACCATAACGGTAACGGATACCGCATCCATAAGATGCATATCCCAGTGTTGCAAGAGAATCCAGAAAACATGCTGCCAGACGTCCGAGTCCACCGTTACCAAGTGCCGGATCCGGCTCCTGGTCCTCGATCACGTTCAGGTCGATTCCCATCTCTTCCAGAGCTTCTTTTACTTCCTTATATGCCGTCATATTGATCAGGTTGTTTCCGAGAGCTCTTCCGAGCAGGAATTCCATGGACATGTAATATACGGTCTTCGGATCGTCTTTCTCATACTGTTTCTGTGTTGCAAGCCAGTCATCGATGATGGCTTCCTTTACAGCATAAGAAACTGCTTGGAACAACTGCTGCGGAGTTGCCTCTTCTACTTCCTTACGAACAATGTTTTTACATTGTTCCGTACATCTCTTTTAAATACGTCTTTTTCAAATCTTGGATTATACATTTTCTACTTCCCTTCTAACAAACTGGGCTTTGATTATCTCTTTTCCACACCGATCGTTACAGCTTCTCCATTGATCTTCCACTCTTTCGTGTAGCCTGCAGGTACTGCTTTTGTAACTTCCAGTGCAAGTGTTTCATCTGCGATCGTAGATGCATTGTCTGCAAATACTTTCTCTGCTTTTTTCTGTACCTTCATAAGATACTGCGATCTTATCCATAACTTCGAATCCGGCTTCCTTACGCATGGTCTGTACTTTACTGATGATCTCACGTACAAATCCTTCTTCCAGAAGTTCTTCGGAAAGGTTTGTATCCATAACAACTGTAATTCCGTTGTCATTCTCAGATACATATCCCGGCATCTGTGCAGATTCGATCAACAGATCTTCGCGGAACAGAGTCACTTCCTGTCCATTGATATCAAGCTTCAGGGCATCTGTAGCATTTAACTCATCCATTGCTGCATTTCCTTCGAGGTTATCGAGTGCTGCTTTAATACCTCCTAACATTTTACCATATTTTGGTCCCACTGTCTTTAACTGAGGTTTAAAAGTATATGAAGTAAAGTCACGAACATCTTGTGTAAATGTTACATTCTTTACATTTAATTCATCTTTTACGATGTCTTTGTAAAATTCCGGTACTTCAAAATCAGCTTTTACATACATCTGTCCGATCGGCTGACGGTTCTTGATATTTGCAGTATTTCTGCATGCACGTCCCATAACAACCATCTTCAGAACGTTGTCCATATTAGCTTCCAGCTCTGTATCGATGTGTGCTTCATTTACAACCGGGAAGTCACACAGATGGATACTTTCCGGAGCACTCTCGTCCACGCTTCTTACCAGGTTCTGATAGATCTCTTCTGTCATGAACGGGATCATCGGAGCAGCTGTCTTACAGATCTCAACCAGTGCTGTGTACAGAGTCATGTAAGCATTGATCTTATCCTGTTCCATTCCCTTAGCCCAGAAACGTTCACGGCTTCGTCTTACATACCAGTTACTCATATCGTCTACGAAGCTCTGAAGTGCTTTGCAGCCTCCGGGATCTTGTAGTTGGACAGGTCATAGTCTACTGCCTTGATTGCGGAATTGAGCTTAGACAGAAGCCATTTATCCATAACGGACAGCTTGTCGTATTCCAGTGTGTATTTTGTTGCATCGAAATCATCGATATTCGCATACAGTACGAAGAACGCATAGGTGTTCCACAATGTTCCCATGAACTTTCTCTGTCCTTCTACAACGGCTTTTCCGTGGAAACGGTTCGGAAGCATGGTGCACTGTTGACATAGAAGTACCAGCGGATCGCATCTGCTCCGTATTTCTCCAGTGCGTCGAACGGATCAACTGCATTTCCCTTGGACTTACTCATCTTCTGACCATTCTCATCCTGCACGTGTCCAAGTACGATAACGTTCTTGTATGGTGCTTTGTTGAAGATCAGTGTAGAGATTGCAAGCAGTGAGTAGAACCATCCACGTGTCTGGTCAACAGCCTCGGAGATGAAGTCTGCAGGGAACTGCTTTTCAAATAACTCTTTATTCTCAAATGGATAATGATGCTGTGCAAATGGCATGGATCCACTGTCGAACCAGCAGTCAATAACTTCCGGTACTCTGTGCATCTGCTTTCCGCAGCATGGGCACTTGATCGTTACTTCGTCGATGTATGGGCGGTGAAGTTCGATCTCATCCGGGCAGTTGTCGGACATTTCTTTCAGCTCTTCGATGCTTCCGATCGAATGCTGGTGTCCGCATTCACACTCCCAGATATTCAGTGGAGTTCCCCAGTAACGGTTACGGCTGATACCCCAGTCCTGAACGTTCTCAAGCCAGTCGCCGAAACGTCCTTTACCGATGCTTTCCGGAATCCAGTTGATTGTATTGTTGTTGGCGATCAGGTCATCTTTTACTTCTGTCATCTTGATGAACCATGATTCACGAGCGTAGTAAATAAGTGGTGTATCACATCTCCAGCAGTGTGGATAACTGTGCTCGAACTTCGGTGCATCGTAGAGAAGTCCGCGTCCGTCGAGGTCTTTTAATACTTCCGGATCAGCCTTCTTAACGAATAATCCGGCAAACGGAGTCGTCTCTCCCATGTTACCTTTTTCGTCTACCAACTGAACGAACGGCATATCATATCTACGTCCGACCTTGGCATCGTCTTCACCAAACGCAGGAGCGATATGAACCACACCGGTACCGTCTGTCAGTGTTACATAGGTATCGCATGTAACGAAGAATGCTTTCTTGTTCTGCTTGGAAGCGCAGTCGTAAGCACACTGGTATAATGCTCGTACTCTTTATATTCGAGATCTTTTCCTTTGTATGTCTCAAGGATCTCGTAAGCCTTTGTTCCGTTTTCTTCATCGGCAAGTCTGCCAAGTACGGTATCGAGAAGTGCAACAGCCATGTAATAAGTATAGCCGTCGGCAGCTTTTACTTTCGCATAATCTTCTTCCGGGTTCACACAGAGTGCAATGTTAGACGGAAGCGTCCATGGTGTGGTTGTCCATGCGAGGAAATATGCATCCTCTCCTACTACTTTGAAACGAACGATCGCAGAACGTTCTTTTACATCTTTATAACCCTGCGCTACTTCCTGTGCAGAAAGCGGAGTTCCGCAACGAGGACAGTATGGCACGATCTTGAATCCTTTATACAGGAGCTTCTTGTCCCAGATTCTCTTGAGTGCCCACCACTCAGACTCGATGAAGTTGTTATCATATGTTACATATGGGTCATCCATATCCGCCCAGAAACCTACGGTATTAGAGAAATCTTCCCACATACCTTTGTATTTCCATACGCTTTCTTTACATTTCTTAATGAATGGCTCCATACCGTATTTTTCGATCTGGTCTTTTCCGTCCAGTCCGAGAAGCTTCTCAACTTCCAGCTCTACCGGAAGTCCGTGTGTATCCCATCCGGCCTTTCTTGGAACTTCGTATCCCTTCATTGTACGGTATCTTGGGATCATATCCTTGATAACACGTGTCAGAACGTGTCCGATGTGCGGTTTTCCGTTGGCTGTCGGAGGACCGTCGTAGAACATATAGATCTCGTTGCCTTCACGGTCACGCATACTTTTTCTGAAGATGTCATTGTCTTCCCAGAATTTCTCTGTCTGTTTTTCTCTGTCTACAAAATTAAGATCCGTAGAAACTTTCTTATACATATTTACCTCCATAAAATTAAAACATTGAATTAAAAAAGCTTCCGCCCTGTATAGGACGAAAGCTGTACTTACGTTTATAAACCACCTAACATACCATCATATGTCTTCCCTGTAACGGAGGAATGCCGTCAGTTTTTACTCGGTCACCGGATCTTTCTACACATCTTACCGAAACCTTTCAAAATCTGCAACTCAGAAGTGATATTCAGATATATCTTACTTGCACCGGACTTCCACCATCCCCGGCTCGCTGCTGCGTTCTGTTATATCCTACTGTCTTCGTCAGCGTTTTTCACACCCTTTATTATATGCAACAATCCTAAAATCCGTCAAGGGGTTTTACCTTATTTTTCATGTATCCTCTGCCATTTATCTTCTCCGGCGTATCAATACAACGATCAGACTGAAGATCAGGATCACCAGCGCCACACATCCCCCGGCGATCATATATTGTTCCGAAGCTGATTTCCCGGCAAATTTCTTCTGACTGAACGTCCATGCCGCTTTTGCTTTCTGCACGAAATTCGCCAGATGCTCTTTGCACTTAATTTTCCACCGGAGTTCTTCGTTGTCCAGGAGTTATCCACATTCTCCTTCTTATTATCCACACGTTCTTTTCCCGTACTTATTTTCTGCAGGTATTCTTCCGTGAACTTTGCTGTCGCACTTCCTACCGGATGACCATCATAAGTATATTGGATCGTCCCTTCTCCGGTCTTTTCATCTACGTCTGTAATCTCATAGTCTGTATCTTTGTATGAGACATCCTTCGGCAGGATCACATAGCCATCTTCCAGCGGCCGGTACTCATTCCCGCCCGTCTGTGCGGATCTAGCATCCTCACTTTCATCCGATACCGATATGAATTCTTTTACTTCCGCCGGCTTCTTCTCATCTGCCACCGAAATCTTCTGGAAATTATTAAATACATATTCAAACAGATTCTTTGTATCCGGATATATATTCGCTCCATGCGTCCTGAGTACGACACACACCAGTTTCATATTACCATTATCGGCCAGAGTGATCAGTGTGGATAAAGCGTTGGATGTATATCCCGTCTTTCCTGCAACCACATACTGGTAGTAATTTTTATTTTCTTTTATGAGCATCTTATGATGCTGTGGAAATACGTGTTCTTCCGTTGTATCGGATGCCGGGATCGTATAACTCTGCTCCTGACAGATCTTTAAGAATTCCGGATAACGCCAGATCTCCCGACCGATCAAAGCCATGTCACGTGCGCAGGTATAATGATTGTCATCATGAAGCCCGTTCGCATTGACAAAGTTCGAGTTCTCCCCGCCGAGACTTTTGCACTCCTCGTTCATCTGCTGTATGAACCAGTTGTAATCATGCCCGGCATTCTTCCCGACATTTTCCGCAACCGCATAGGCTGCTTCATTTGCCGAGGCAAGCAGTGTCGCATACAACGCCTGTTCCAATGAGATCACATTTCCTTCTTTTAATCCTACGGAAGAATCTCCCGGCTGCATAAAAGATATACAGTCATTCGAAAATGTTACCTGATCTGACAGGCTGCCATATTTTAATGCGATAAGACTGGTCAGAACTTTTGTGATGCTGGCCGGATATTCATGCCCATCAATATTCTTCGCATATAAGATGCTTCCGGTTCCTGCATCCATCACGATCGCTGCTTCTCCGTATGTTCCCGGTCCTTGCGGCCAGTTCTTCCAGCTGTTCGACTGGATCTCCATCTTATAGGCATCTTCTTCTGCCTTCTTCTCCAGCTCTTCCGGAGTCATGTCTTCTTCTTTTTTCTCTTCTTTCCGGGTATCATCTGCCGCTGCGTCTGCTGACTGCGCATTCCCGGTGCTGTCCGGCTCCGCGTATACCGTACTGTGCGGCATCCCTGCTGTCACCGCCAGTATCACCGCAAGAACTACGGCTGCTGTCTGTTTTTTCCCCCGCATAATTTCTATTCTCCTCTGTCGTTCTGTTATGGTCTTCCCATATACCACTCAATTTTTCCTTCGATATCGGACACCTTCACCGTTCCGATCTCTCCGTTGTATCTTACTTTTTCTCCGTTTACATATACTTTGCCCTTTTCCTGTCTTTCCTGCGTCTTATTCCACGCATTCTCCATTATAATCCTTTTCCCCGGTTAACTCAACAAAAAAGAACGGCCGGTCCTTTTTCCGGTCCGTGATCCTTTTCTTGATTTTTATTACTTTTTTGTTACTCAGGTGCAAGTGTATCTAATGTTACATTAGCTCCATTAATCGTTCCCTTCTCACCTTCAACCTTTGTGATGACTGCTGACGGTGGTATCACCTCTGCATTCGAGATCATGATCGTCAATCCTGCGATCCGCAACATGATCCGTAATAACAAGATCCCGCAGATCGACGGTCTCATCTATTCCTCTGCGGGAAATGATCTGGTCTCTATGGATTCCAGTCTTCTTTCGCTCTATAAAAACGGACGCATTACTGCTGACACGGTACTGGCTTATGCATCCAATCCGGAAATGTTAAAAAAGAAGCTGTAGGAGATTACTCCTGCAGCTTCTTAATTTCTTCGATTGTTGCCTCATATTCTTTTGTTACTTTTTCCATTGCTTCCGGTATCCCCGGCTTCTCTCCGGTCCGGTCTCTCAAAAGTTCTGTCAGCTCACTGCTCACTTCATACAGACGGTCAAAGGAAAGATTCTGACATACACCTTTCAGTGTGTGTGCACCACGGAAAGCCTCTTCATAATTGTTATCCCCCAAAGCCTGCTTTAACAGTGAATAACTCTGATCTTCAAGGAACTTTAATGTGAATTTCCGGATCAGTACTTCACTGCGAAGGCGTCTTAAGACATCTTCATAGTTTCCTCCAATCGCTTCATAGCATTCCTGTATTGTCATTTTTTACCTCCTTCATTTCCGGTCTAATTCTGGAAAGACACGATTACTTCTTTTCCATTCGATACATTTTCGAACATGCCCTTGATTACTTTCTTTGCATTCTTGTCCGCATTTTCAAGAAATCCGTATTCATCCGATCCGGCTTTTTCCTTTGCTTTCTTCTCAGCCTCTGCGACAAGTTCCATAACCGCCTCTTTATCGATACTCATAATCGCAAAATTCGTATCATATATCTTCAGATCACTGGATTTGATCTTAATAGAATCCTCATTGACCGTGCAGTGCGGAATAGATATCTGGATCTTGTCGTCTGTCTCCTTTATGACAGCTTTCTGTACATCCAGTCCCGCAGTCACTGTCGTCTTGTATTGTACGAGAAATCTGTTCTTGTTGATCAGCGGGATCTCTCCCTTTGTGCTCCTGAATACATCCGAGATGATCATCTTCTGTGTCGTCAGCTCCGCTGCATCTTCCAGCGTCGTCTCAAGCGGTATGCTCTCTTCTTTCGGACCGGTAATATGCTTATATATGGCTATCGAACCGATGCTGATGCAATGGCAAGAACTGCCGCGATGATTATTTTAGCTTTTGTCTTCATATGTTTTCCTCCGTTAAAATGATTTAACTTTCGGCCGGTAGCGCATATCGGATACCGTGTATACGGTTACGAATGCCTCCGGATCTTTTTTACTGACATAATTCATCAGTTTCTGATATTCGTTCTTATCTACGATTGTAATGATCTCTCTGTATTTCTGCATATTGTAAGCACCTACTGCCTCGTAGAACGTTGCCCCGCTGTGCAGCTCATGCAGAATGAACCGGCGTACCTCTTCTTCATATTTTGTGATGATACAGACACGTCTCTTCACATTCTGTCCAAAGATAAAATGATCCAGCACAATACCGTTAAAGTATGTACCAAGCACACTCAGTACGACCGCTTTTTTATCATAGATCAATGCGGAAGAAAGTGCCACACACATTCCTGAGATGGACATCGCTTTTCCCAGTTCGACATGAAGATATTTATTCATGATCTTTGCCACGATATCCAGTCCGCCGGATGACGCATTCATATTAAATAAGATGCTGAGTCCGAAGCTTACGACGAGAACATAACATAACACGTCCAGTTCCGTACTGTTCGTCAGCGATTCAAAATCCGGAAATACATGTTCAAATACTGCCAGATACAGTGGCAGCAAAATACTTGTATATACCGTCTTCGCCCCAAATTCTTTCCCACAGGTTATAAATCCGATCAGCAGTAAGACCACATTCAGTATCATCGTAACCGTTGATACATGTAACGGTACATAATGCGCAATAATGATCGCCAGCGCAGATACGCTGCTGATCGAGGTCTGGCTCGGAATCAGAAAGAAATACACGGCCGCAGCGATGATCCCCACTGCTATCGTCATGACGGCAATTTCTTTTAGATTGTCCGGTGTGACAACCTGTTTTTTTTCTTTGTTCATTTTTTTATTCCCCACTTTTATAAATATTTCATCATCGTTGGCGCAAGAATATTCATATCAACAGGCTTGGCAACGTGATCATTCATCCCGACAGAAAGCGCCTTCTGTCTGTCTTCTGCAAAGGCATTGGCAGTCATAGCTATGATCGGGATCATCGCTTTTTTATCATCCTTCATCTTCCGGATGGTTAATGTCGTATCGAACCCATTCATAACCGGCATCTGAATATCCATAAGGATCATCTTGTAATAGTCCGCATCTGCCTTTTCAATCATGCTGATACATGCAACTCCGTCAGTTGCAACTTCGACAATACACCTTCTTCTTTCAACAGTTCTGTCGCGATCTCCGCATTGATCTCATTGTCTTCGACCAGCAGGACCCGGACGCCTTTTAGCGACTTCTTACTTCGTGGATTCTGATTTTTCTTCTCTAAAGCTTCTTCTTTTGATGCTTTTTTGCAAGGGATCGTCACTGTAAAAGTGGATCCCTCACCAAGTTTACTTTCCACCTCTATCGTACCACCCATCAGATCCACAAGCTTTTTCACGATTCCCATGCCGATGCCGATACCCTCAATATGGGTAATCGTAGAAGTCCGCTCTCTTTCAAACGCTTCAAAGATATGCTTTTGGAACTCTTCTGTCATACCAATTCCATTATCGGTAATACTGATGATCATATCACACCAGTCTTCATTCTCACAAGGTCTCTGTGCAACCTTACAGGATATTGTACCGCCCGCATTTGTATACTTGACCGCATTACTTATGATGTTGATGCAGACTTCCGATAAATGTGGTTCATCCACATATACATACGGATACAGGATATGTTCTGTCATACACAGAGTCTGGTTCTTACTTTCTGCCTGTTGCTGGAACATTGTAACACAATTCGTAAAGTCTTCCCGGACATCCGACACGGCATATTTCATTTCGACCTTGTTATTTTCAATTCTTGCAAGATCCAGGACATTACTGAGTAACGATAACAGTTTTCTCCCGCATATCTGAATGTTATCGACATATCTGCTAAGTTTTTCTGTGTCTTCCAGGTGTCTGGATGCCAGATCTGCATAACCGATGATCGCATTCATAGGCGTTCTGATGTCATGGGACATATTGAAAAGAAATGCGGATTTTGCCTTACTTGCAGTTTCCGCATTTAATTTAGCTTCCCGCAGTTCTTCCTCCTGCCTCAATTCCCGCAGTTTTTCATCTGTCACATCCCGGTTTGCAAGCAGCACCGATGTAACATTTCCGTCTTTATCATAGTTCTGTGGAACGATCATGGCAAGGAACCATTTCCCATCCTTTTTTTGAATTCAAGACATGGACTCTTTATTACGAAGCCGTGCGGCCATGGTCTGTGTATCAAATCTATGTACTTTTGTACAAACGGTTCTGCTATCACATCTTTGATGACCTCAAACTGCGAATTCCAGTCTGCGCTTTTTTGGGAAATGCCCAGCTCCATTTTCCGGGATCTTTTCACAAGTTCGATCTTCTTTGTCTTTAAATCCAGACGTGAGATATGATAATAAGCGGTACCTAATGCACTGATTGCCCGGTGTGCCTCTTCCACCTGTTTTCCCAGCGTAACCGGGAATTCTTCCCCTGTCATCTGGTCTCTGTCCGGTACTGACTGATGCAGATGCTGAACCAGCCATTTCCCGTTCACCTTTTTATAGATAATACTAAACCGGGTGTCCATCTCAAAACAGACGGACCCATCTTCAAATAAACCGGTAAAAACTACCGTTCCATACGCAAGGACCTGGGCATCTCCAAGCTCTGTTTCTTCCTGCTGTAAGTCCCTTATTTGAAGTCTGATCTTTTCTCTTCGCTTTACATCGAATTTATATGATTCCTGAAATTCATGCAGATTCCGGAAAAACTCATGCTTTCCTGTTTCCGATTATACTGCTGTTATCATCAAAGAAGTTTTCAAAGCCTGTATCATCTATGGATTCCGTGTCGATATAAAATTTTAAAAGCTGCTCTGTAAGTTGTTTAAAATCATCCATAACCAATCCCTCTCATCCCGTATATCTTGAACAACTTTTTGTTTTCCAGTTTTCTTGTTTACTTCATTTTAACATAATATCGCAGCACTGGGGACGGTGTTTATGGCTTTTTTACTGTCTTTTTATGTAATGCACGAATACAAATATAATACAGGCTAATCACCAGTGGAAGCAATAATGCCGAAAACTGAAATTTATTTTACACACGCTTTTGCCGTATACGAATCTACATTTATTTCAATTACACATACCGCATTTACCATTTTTTCATTAATTTCGTGTTCCTCTCCGGTTTGCGCTCTCATAAGAATGCGAAGTGCCGCGCACTTATCCGCTGCATTCTGGAGGATTTTTGCTTTCCCTCGGCACATGACACTCGCATATTCAGCACTATATTTGCAGGGAACATCTGCTTCTATAAGTTTTTCTCCGTAATCAATTTCCACAAAAACACTGTCATTTTTCCGAATGCAATCCAGTTTATGCCCCTCTTTCGCACTATGAACATAAAATGTTAGTTTCCCGCCGTTTATCTGATAACCGTAATGAAGCGGCACAACATATGGGTATTCATCATCTAATACCCCCAGATGTAAATACTTTGCACTCGACAATATTTTTTCAATCTTGTGTATATCTGTGATTTCTCTATCTTTTCTTCTCATATTATTCCTTCCTTATAATCACATGTCAGTTCTACAATCAGAATTTGCCATTTCACTTATTACTATTTTTTATTTGAAACTAATTTTATTTTACATCCTTATTTCTTTGCATACAAGAAAAAACACATTGTCTTTTTTTGTGGAAACTTATAAAGGAAGAGGCACCGTTTAATACTTGGTTTGAAAACTGATGGAAGAATAACACGATACTGTGATAGAATAAGAAAAATGGTTAAACTAACTATTGCTGAGTGAGCAACAGCAAAAGTAAGCATGACTGGAAAGTGCTTGTGATCTTAGGGATTAAGAGAGGATACAGATTATGGAAGATTCTTACGTATTACAACTGTTGAAACCAAAGTTTAAAGATTTTCATTTGTGTTTCTGCGGATTTGCAGAATGCAAGCCATTACATAGCTACGGGCCAGCCGCAAGACCCAATTATATTTTGCATTATGTAATGAAGGGCAAAGGTATCTATCAGGTAGGTGAAACGAAGTATCCGCTGAAAGAAGGACAGGCCTTTCTGATTGAACCAGAAAGCTTACCTTTTATCAGGCAGATAAAACGGACCCATGGTCTTACCTTTGGGTAGGATTTGGTGGTACGGAGGCACAGAGATTTGTCAGAGATCTCGGACTGAACAGTCGTCAGCTTACATGCGAGTGTGAATATGGGGAAGAACTGAAAGAAATTGTATTTGAAATGCTTCATCATACGTGTTCAACTGCAGAAAATCTTTATTATCTCCAGGGAAAGCTCTATCAGTTTTTCTCAGTACTGGCTCGTGGGATTGAAATTCAGCAATATTCGAATGATACAAAAGAAAGCATACATGTGCAGGAAGCAATTGCCTATATAAAGAATTACTATTCACAGAAAATCACAGTGGAAGATATAGCAAATTATTTGGCACTAAATCGAAGCTATTTATATACAATATTTATGAACAGTCTTGGAATCTCTCCGAAAGAATTTTTGACGGAATTTCGAATTCCAGAGGAAAGGAGCAGCTCGCACTTACAGATCTGTCTGTGGAGGAGATTGCAGTTTCCTGCGGCTATCGTAATTCCCTTGCTTTCGGTAAAATATTCAAGCAGAAAGTGGGAATAACGCCGACCCAATATCGTAATGACAACAGAAAGGATGCCCGAGAACGATTGATCCGTGCACAAAATGAACTGAAAGAATATAAGAAGCATAAAACAATTTATGTAGGAAACATCGAAAAAGAATAGATAAAATGTTTAAAAAAACATCCAATACCTAACATTTGGGATATAATCCTTAACAAAAAGGTATAACGGATGTTTTTTTTGTACGCTATACTTGTATCAACAAACATAAGGAACACGTGCACAGGTTTCTTCACTCAAATAACAAATAAACAAAGGAGTATTAGAGGAGGAGAATCATGGGAAATCAAAAAGAAACTCAGAAAAATCCGCAATATAAATATGCGTCTACAAGAGAAAAATTATGTTTTGGAATTGGGGCAATCGGTAAAGATGCAATTTGCAATTTAGTAGGAGCATTTTTAATGCTTTATTTTACAGATACTTTGTATCTGGCACCGGCATTTGTCGGCGTACTGTTTTTGTAGCAAGAATATGGGATGCGATTAATGACCCGATGATGGGAATGATCGTTGACAATACACATACACGTTTTGGTAAATTCAGAATCTGGCTTGTAATCGGAACATTGGTAAATTCAGTTGTATTTGTTTTGTTATTCCACAGTTTTAATCTGTCAGGAACAGCATTGTACGTATATGTATCCGTTATGTATATCTTATATGGAATGACTTATACGATCATGGATGTCCCTTACTGGTCATGGCTTCCGAACTTGACAAATGACCCGCACGAACGTGAGAAAGTATCCGTAATTCCAAGATTTTTCGCAAGTCTTGCAGGATTTTCAGTAGCAACATTTGGGCTTTATATTATCAACTACCTGAACAAAATTGCAGGCGAGAGCAATCTCTACGCAGAAAAAGGATATACACTTTTCGCAATCATTATCGCAGTTATTTTCATCGTTACAATTGGCATTACTGTATTTAATGTAAAAGAGGAATCAACATTAGGTATATCAGCAGAAAAGACAAGTCTGAAACAGGCATTTCAGGTAATTGTAAAAAATGATCAGCTGCTTGCATTTATCGGATTACTTTTGACATTTAACCTTTGTACACAGATTGCAAAAAGCTTTGCTGTATATTATTTCAAATGTGTATGCCATGATGAATATCTGTATTCTATTTTTGGACTTGCGATTATTGCTGAGATGGCGGGACTTTTATGCTTCCCGAAAATTGCAGAAAAAAATTAGCCGTGAAAAAGTATACGCATTTGCATGCGGACTTCCGATTGTTGGATTTGTACTGCTCGGTGCAGCAGGATATGTAGCACCACAGAGCAAAGTGTTAGTTATTGTATGTTGTGCATTACTTTTCTTTGGCTCAGGTCTTTCACTTGGAGTAACAACATGCTGTATGGCAGATGTTATCGACTATGGAGAAGTGAAGTTTGGTGTACGAAATGAAAGCGTAACATGCTCTGCACAGACATTTCTTATGAAGGCAGCTACGGCAGCAGCAGGTGGATTAACAGGAATTGGTCTTCAGATTGTAGGATACAACGCAAAAGCGGTAACGCAGAGCGCAGCGACCGTAATGGGTATTCGTGTGTTAATGCTTGTGATTCCAATCATTCTTGCATGTGCAAGCTTTGGTATTTACAAAAAATACTACACTTTAAAAGGTGAAAAGATGGAAGAAATCACAAGAAAAGTAAATGAAATGCATGTGAAAAAACAGACAGCTTAAGAGTCAACAATTCAATTATAAAAGGGGTATTATATGAGACAGATTATTTTTCACGAGGAAACGAAAACTTTCCATTTATACAATGAAAAAATCAGTTATATCTTATGTGTATTAG
>ENA-OQLB01000579-OQLB01000579.1-human-gut-metagenome-genome-assembly--contig:-NODE-579-length-19910-cov-3.427387_pt1 | contig 19910 bp, 24 predicted proteins | sample MGYA00242656_ERZ504813 | MGnify/ENA primary metagenome ERZ504813 (study PRJEB26092, sample SAMD00036388) | human gut metagenome | host: Homo sapiens | study: EMG produced TPA metagenomics assembly of... | reverse complement strand
GCGCGACCCGAGGGGCGCTTTCCGCGGGACACCTTCGTGCGGTTCTGCATTGGTCATGCGGACCGGGGCACCGAACAGTGTCGGTCCGGTCCCGGGTTTCGAGGGTTGTCACTCATCGTTGCTCCTTGTCGTTCCCGATGACTCTTAGCCGAGGCTACCAGTTTTCTGAGACGATTATGCCTTGTCATCCGTGTTGTTCACATTCTCGTCAGATGCCGCGCCCGAATCACTGCCGGATGCGACGCTATCCGCGGTATCCGGAGTGTTTTCGGCCGTATCGGGAGACGTGGTCGCGGATGCGGCCGCAGCCGTATCATCCGTCGTCTCGACTTCGTCTTCGCCGGTTTCCTCGTTGCGGGCGATGGAGATAATCTCGTCGCCCTTGTCGGGCTTAGCGAGCGTCACGCCCTGCGTGGTGCGGCCGGTGCGCTTGACTTCGGTGACGTTGGAACGGATCACTTTGCCGGACTTCATGATCGCCATGACCTGATCGTCTTCACTTACGATCAGGCACCGACCAGCGATCCGCGACCTTCGGCGAGCTGTACCGCCTTGACGCCGAAGCCGTTACGCCCCTGCAGTCGGTATTCGCTGATCGCGGTGCGCTTGGCGAAGCCCTCATTGGTGACCACGAGCAGGTCCTGCTTGGAGTCCTCCGGAACCACGTCCATGGCGAGCAGTTCGTCATCCCCGCGGAACTTCATGCCCTGCACGCCGGCGGTCTGGCGTCCCATCGGACGCAGCTGGTCGTTGTCCGCCGCGAACTTGAGGCTCATGCCCTGCTTGGAGACGAGGATGATGTCGTCTGCGGCGTTGCACAGCGCGGCGCCGATCAGCTCGTCCGTGGCTCGCCGGTCTCCTCGTCGGCCGCGAGACGAACCGCGATGAGGTCCGCCTGACGCGGCGAATCGTACTCGGCCAGCGCGGTCTTCTTGACCTTGCCGGTGCGGGTGGCAAGCACCAGATACTTGGCGACCTCGTAGTTCGGAATCGACAGCACGGTCTGAATCGTCTCGTCGGGACCGAACTGCAGCAGGTTCGCCACGTGCTGGCCCTTGGAATCGCGCGAGCCTTCGGGCAGCTCGTACGCCTTGATGCGGTAGACGCGGCCCTTGTTGGTGAAGAACAGCAGCCAGTTATGCGTGGACGTGAGGAAGAAGTGATCCACCACGTCATCCTCACGCAGCTTGGCGCCCTTGATGCCCTTGCCGCCGCGATGCTGTGCGCGGTATTCGTTGGCCTTGGTGCGCTTGATGAAGCCGGAGTGCGTGACGGTGACCACCACGTTCTCCTCGGCGATCAGGTCTTCGACGTTCATCTCGCCCGAGTAGGGAGGATCTTCGTGCGACGTTCGTCACCGTATTTCGCGACGATCTCGTCGAGCTCGTCGCCGACGATCGTACGCTGGCGTTCCGGCTTGGCGAGGATGTCGTTGTAGTCGGCAATCTTGCGCATGAGTTCCTCATGCTCGTCGATGATCTTCTGGCGTTCCATGTTGGCCAGTCGAACCAGCTGCATGGAAAGGATGGCGTCGGCCTGCACCTGATCGATGTCAAGGAACTCCATCAGCTTCGGCCGGGCGTCCTCGCGGCCCTGGCTGGAGCGGATGAGGCGGATGACCTCGTCGATGGCGTCCATGGCCTTGAGCAGGCCCTGCAGGATGTGGTCGCGTTCCTCGGCCTCGCGCTTGAGGTAACGGGTACGGCGTTCGATGACTTCGAGCTGGTGGTTCACCCAATGGCGGATGAAGGCGTCCAGGCTCAGCGTGCGCGGCACGCCGTCGACCAGCGCGAGCATGTTCGCGCCGAACGTTTGCTGCAGCTGGGAGTGCTTGTACAGGTTGTTGAGCACGACCTTCGGCACGGCGTCGCGCTTGAGCACGAGCACGAGTCGCTGGCCGGTACGGCCCGACGTCTCGTCGCGCATGTCGGCGATGCCTGGATCTTGCCGTCGCGCACGCCTTCTCGGATGGAAGCGGCCAGACGGTCGGGATTCACCTGATACGGCAGCTCGGTGACCACCAGGCACATACGGCCCTTGATCTCCTCGGTGTTGACCACCGCGCGCATCGTAATCAGCCGCGGCCGGTGCGGTACGCCTGCTCGATGCCCTTGTGGCCGAGGATCGTGGCGCCGGTCGGGAAGTCCGGTCCTTGATGATGCCGATGAGTGCGTTCAGCAGCTCTTCACGCTCGCTTCGGGATGATCGAGCGTCCAATGCACGCCTTCCGCCAGCTCGCGCATGTTGTGCGGCGGAATGTTGGTCGCCATGCCGACGGCGATGCCGGACGAGCCGTTGGCCAGCAGGTTCGGGAAGCGCGCGGGCAACACGGTGGTTCCTGCGTACGGCCATCGTAGTTGGGCACGAAGTCGACGGTGTCCTTGTCGATGTCTCGCACCATTTCCATCGCAAGCGGCATCATGCGGCACTCGGTGTAACGCATGGCTGCGGGCGGGTCGTCACCGGCCGAGCCGAAGTTGCCCTGCCCGTCGACCAGCGTGTATCGCATCGACCATGGCTGGGCCATGCGCACCAGCGAATCGTAGATCGCGGCGTCGCCGTGTGGGTGGTAGTTGCCCATCACGTCGGCGACGGGTCGGGCGCACTTGGAATAGCCGCGATCAGGACGGTAGCCGCCGTCATACATCGCGTACACGATGCGGCGGTGCACCGGCTTCATGCCGTCGCGCACATCCGGAAGGCTCGTTCGACGATGACGGAGATGGCATAGTCGAGGTACGACTGACGCATCTCCTTCTGGATGTCGGTGTGGGCCACGCGATTGTCGTCGAGGACCAACTGTTCGTTGGCCTGAGGCTGATGGCTCCATCGAGTGTTCGGCACGCTCGTCGTTCTGCTCCGGCAGGTCGGTGCCGTTGCTGTTTTCGTCTGCCACTTGGTTGTCCTTTGGTTAAATTCTGTTCGACCGTATGTTGGACGTCGTTTCTGTCGCTGTCATCGGGTGGATCGGGACCACCCCCAGTCAGCTGCGCTGACAGCCCCCCCCCCGCCGGCGGGCTTGGATTAGAACCTTAAGCGTCGATGAAGCGCACATCCTTGGCATTGCGTTGGATGAAAAGACGGCGCGGTTCCACGTCGTCGCCCATCAGCATCGAGAAGGTCTCGTCCGCTGCCGCGGCATCCTCGATGTGAATCTGCTTCAGGATGCGGTGCTCAGGATCCATGGTGGTCTCCCACAGTTCCTGGTAGGTCATCTCGCCCAGACCCTTGTATCGCTGGATGCCTTCGCCCTTGGGCAGCTGCCGGCCTGCGGCCTTGCCCTGGGCGAGTTTCTCGTCGCGTTCGCGGTCGGTGTACACGTAATCATGATCGCCGCGCGTCCACTTGAGACGGTACAGCGGAGGCATGGCCACATACACGTATCCTGCGGTGATCATCGGTCGCATGTAACGGAAGAACAGCGTCAGGTTCAGCGTGGCGATATGGGCACCGTCCACATCTGCATCGGCCATGATGATGACCTTGTGGTAGCGCACCTTGCTCACGTCGAATTCCTCGCCATAGCCGCCGCCGACCGCGGTGATCAGCGACTCGATGGTGTCGGACTTCATCATGCGGTCGATGGAGGCGCGTTCGGTGTTGAGAATCTTGCCTCGAAGCGGCAGGATGGCCTGCGTTTCCGGGTTTCGCCCTTGAATGGCGGAGCCGCCTGCCGAATCACCCTCGACGATGAACAGCTCGCACTCTTCGGGGTTGCTGGACTGGCAGTCCTTGAGCTTGTCGGGCATACCGGCCGACTCGAAAATCGACTTGCGCCGGGTGTTCTCGCGGGCTTTCTTCGCCGCGATGCGGGCGCGGGAGGCTTCGATGGCCTTCTGGATGATGTTCTTGGCCTCTGCGGGGTGCGCGTCGAACCAGTCGCCGAGCTTGTCGGTCATCACGCGCTGCACGAAGGTCTTCGCCTCGGAGTTGCCGAGCTTGGTCTTCGTCTGCCCTTCGAACTGAGGAGTGGTCAGCTTGACGGACACGACGGCGGTCAGGCCTTCGCGCACATCGTCGCCGGAGAGGTTGTCATCCTTCTCCTTGAGGATGTTCTTGTCTCGCGCATACCGGTTCACCAGCGAGGTCAGCGCTGCACGGAAGCCTTCTTCGTGCGTGCCGCCTTCTGTGGTGGAGATCGTGTTCGCGAACGTGTGCACAGCCTCGGAATACGCGGTGGTCCACTGCATCGCGACCTCGGCCGAGATGCCGATCTTGAGGTCTTCGGCCTCGAAATCGATGACATCCTCCTCGACGGGAGTGGCCTTGCGGGACTTGACCAGGTACGAGACATAATCCTTGATGCCGTTCATGTACTGGTAAGTCACGCTCTGGTGCTTCGGCTCGGTGGAATCGTCATCGCCGGCCACTTCGTCGCCGGCCAGATCCGGCTCGCGCAGGTCGGTGAGTGAAATCTTCAGTCCCTTGTTCAGGAACGCCATCTGCTGGAAGCGGGAGCGCAGCGTCTCGAAGTCGTATACCGTGCTTTCGAAGATCGCCGCATCGGGCCAGAACGTCACGGAAGTGCCGGTCGACTCATCCTCGGCCATCGGGGCGCCCTTGGCGAGGCGGGCCGTCGGATGCTGGTTGACGTATGTCTGGGTCCAGTGGAATCCCTGGCGCCGCACTTCGATATCGACTCGCGTCGACAGCGCGTTGACCACGGAGATGCCGACACCGTGAAGGCCGCCGGACACCGCGTATCCGCCGCCGCCGAATTTACCGCCGGCGTGCAGCTTGGTCATCACGGTCTCGACGCCGGAGACGCCTTCGCCGGGAACTTCGTCGACCGGGATGCCTCGACCGTCGTCAACGACGCGGATGCCGTTGTCCGGCAGGATCGTCACTTCGATATGCGTGGCGTAGCCGGCCAGTGCCTCGTCGACGGAGTTGTCGACGATCTCATAGACCAGGTGGTGCAGACCGCGCGGGCCGGTGGAGCCGATGTACATGCCCGGGCGGATGCGCACCGCCTCAAGGCCTTCCAGCACCTTCAGGTCGCTGGCGTCATAATGGTCGGGCGATAAGGTGTCGTCAAGCTGGGCGTCATCGAGCTCGTCCTGGGCGATGGCTTCATCGACCTCGCGGTCATGCTGCTCGGCGCTGCTCGCCGTCAGACCGCTGCCCGGAGCCTGCTCAGGCATGCCGGACTCGTCACGGGATTCATGTTCGGAATCCGATTCAAGAACTGCCACTAACGGTTTCCTTCCTGCATATTCTTTCGTCATGAAAGGTTGTTCTGCGGGCGATACGCTCTAAAACGCGAATAACGGGGGTTTCTAAGCGCTGAACCTATTATCCGTTATCCTACCCGTCTACGGGGACTTTGGCTCTCTGAGCGAATTTAGCGCCTCTTCATCCTTGAGCCGCGAAATGTCGCGGCACGGGGGCCTGTTACCTGGATCTTGTGGACGTCCAATCCCTGCAGGCGCTCCTTGATGGTACGTTCCAGCTGCGGAATCAGGTAGGTGAGCTGGGTGGCCCAAGCCGCGGAATCGGCACGGATGGTCATGACTCCGTCGCGCAGCCCGATGACCTGCGAATGCTGGGCGATGACCGGTCCTACCACCTGATCCCAGTGATTGCGCAGCTGCGCGATTTTCAGATACGGTATCCAATGACCGTTACTCGCAATCAGCGCCGTTACGCTGCCCAAGGTGCTCGGGTCACGGCCCGGCTTGCCGAAGTTCTCCCATGCGGCCTCGGCATCAATCATCCGCTGATGCCTTCTTCCCGCCATCTTGGCGATGTGCTCGAACACCGTGGCGGGCAGTTTGCGCTGGTCGAGATGCAGGGTCGCGCAAATCGGCTCGTGCGAATCGTGTACATTGCCCGGCTTGACCGCGCTGCCCGGCTTGTCGGGCCCGCTCGGCGTATTCGGCTTGCGGGGTTCGGTCATTGTTCGCCGGCTCTCTCGGCATCCGCTTCGTCGCGCCGTTTGAGATCGGCCACTGCGATGCGGTTCACCGGTATCTCGCCGGATTCTGTCGACTCATTCGCCGGCAGTATCGGAATATCGCTTTCCGCGGCCGCGGTGATCAGTACCTGATCCTGAGCCGCGGCAAAACGCAGGATCTCGGTGCGGCGCGATTCGTCGAGCTGAGCGAACACATCGTCGAGAATCACCACCGGCCTGGTGTCGAAATACTCGCAGAGGGCCCGGTATTGTGCCATCTTCAATGCCAGGGCCAACGTCCACATCTCGCCGTTGGAGGCGAATTCCCTGGCCGGCATGCCATTGAGCGTCACCAACAGGTCATCTCGTTGCGGGCCGATCAGATTGACGCCGCGAGACACCTCGCCGGGATAGATGCGCTGGAAATGCTGGCTTATCAGCGGTTCGGGCGCCTGTGTTCCAAGGATCTCGTCGAATGACGGCACGTATTCGACCGCTGCCTGCTCACCACCATCCTGCGCGGCATCCTGAATTTCCGCATTGGACGGCAAGTCGCCCGCCACACCGGCCAATCTGGCATACAGCGGCCGAACGACTTGTTCAGTTCCGCGATGATGCGCTGCCTGTCGCGGCTGAGCGCGACTCCCGCCTCGATGAACTGTCCGGTCCAGATCTCCAGCCCGCTGAGCGCGGCGTCAATCGGGGATCCTGCACGCTGCCATTGACCGAGCTGTTTGAGCAGTGCCGCCCGTTGCTTGGCGACGTGCGTGAATGATTGCAACCGGTTCGCATATCCGGGAATCAGCAGCGAGGCGACCTGGTTGATGAACGAGCGGCGCACGGCGGGGTCGCCCGCCACAAGCTGCTGATCCTCTGGGGTGAAGCTCACGGTCGGCAGCGTGCCGAGAATCTCCCGCAGATACCGCGACTGTCCGCCGTTGATGCGGGCGCGGTTGGCGCCGCGTGCCGCAATCGTGGCCTCAAGGGTGGTGGTCTGTGTCTGCCGGACCGGTTTCATGTCCGAGATATCCACGGCATCAGCGCTGGTATTGACGCCATCATCAGCGGGCTCCGGATCCGTCACGGATTCGATATTGGCCGGATCGTCGCTGCATGTTCGCCGCGCTGCACCAGCGGAACCGAGCTGGATGTGCGATGGCTCAGACCCGTGGACAGCACTTCCACCGCTTCGACGATGTTGGTTTTCCCAAGCCCGTTCGCCCCCTGCAGGATGTTGATGCCCGGCGTGAGGTCGAGCACGCAATGGTTCCATGACCGGTAATGGTCAAGCGCAAGACGCGAAATGTACAAGATGGGCTCCTGTCATGTCATCGCCGGCACCGTGTGTTTCGGCGGTGCCGGCGATTCGATTCGGATTCCAGTGTTCAGCCGTCGGGCTCAGCTGTTGAAACGCATCGGGACGAGCAGATAGCGGTAATCCATCGATTCGTCGCTGTCCGCCTCCTGCTGGCCGTTGAATTCGACGGGCTTGACGGCCGTGGTCATCTTCATGCGCACGAACGGCTCAGTGATGGCGCTCAGGCCTTCGATCAGGTAGGACGGGTTGAACGCGACGGTGATGTCCTCGCCGTCCATGTCGATGTCCAGCATTTCCTGCGCCTGGCTTCGTCCACGGCGCGGCGGACAGGGTGACTTCCTGGCCGGAGAACACCATGCGGATCGGGGCGTTGCGTTCGGCGACCAGCGCGACGCGCTTGATGGCGGCGATCAGCAGCTGTTTGTCGATGACGGCCTGAATCGGGTATTCGTCGGCGAACAGGCGGTCGACCGCAGGGAATTCGCCGTCGATCAGCTGGGATGTCGAGACGCGTCCGGCGTTCTCGAAACCGAGCAGCGTGGGGTTGTCGGCGTCGAAATCGATGACGACGTTCTGGTGATCGTCAAGTGCGCGGGCGACGTCGCGCAACAGGGATCCGCGCACCAGTGTGGTCGTAGAGGTGTCGATGTTCTGCGGCGTCCAGGTGAACGTGGCGCGGGACAGGCGGAAACGGTCGGTCGAGGTCATGGTGACTTTGTCGCCGTCGAACTGCATGCGCACGCCGGTCAGCACCGGGCGGTTCTCCTCGCGGGAGACTGCGACGCTGGCCTGGGTTACGGCCTGGATGAACGTGGGTGCGTCGACCTGGCCGAGCTTTGCCGGTACGACCGGCAGATCCGGGTATTCGGCATCGGGCATGAGCTGCATGGTGAACGTGGACTTGCCCGAGTTGATGGTCATGGTGGAGCCGTCGGTCGACAGGTAGGTCTTTTCGGCAGGCAGTGACTTGGTGATGTCGGCGAGGAGTTTGCCGAGTACCAGTGCGGTTCCGGGTTCGTCGATACCGGCCTCGATGTGGTGACGGGCGGAAATCTCGTAATTGAACGCGGACAGTTGAAGGGTGCCGTCGATGGCTTCGAGCTGGATACCTGCGAGGATGGGGCTCGCCGGTCGGGCGTCGATGACGCGGGTCGTCCAGGCTACGGCGTCGGCGAGAGCCGCGGAATCGATTTCTACTTTCATGGGTTCCCTCATTTCACGATGTGCTTGGCAACATTCTAGCGGGTCATGTTCGGATTGTTTTTTCTCATGCGCGAAGTGAGTTATCATCACGACGGTTATCGAAAGAGAAATAAGATAGTCGTAGTAATAAGCCCTGTGGATAGTGTGGATAACTGCGCGAATCCTTGTGTTTATATGGGCTGAGTAACCCACAGATTATGTGGATAACTTTCCGGACAAAATGTGCATAAGTACCGAGTTATCCACATTTTCGGCGAACTATTTTGATTGTCCACATTTCCTGTGGATTAATCCACTGTTCATCCACAAAAAATGTGCAGTAGTCCACAAGTTATCCGCAGGCTCTACCCACATTTGTGAATAAGCATGTGGATAACTTTTCCTTCAATCAGCAGATCGTTCGGCGTGTTGCGCCTGTTTTATTGTACAGATTAAATATGTATGTCTATATTATTTGAGTCTGATAGGTCCTGTCGACGGTGACGAATCAGCCTTCATCCAGCAGAATCACGCACAGCGACGAAAAAAGGCGTTTTTTGGTGTCTCAGCGCGATCGTGCCAGACGGGACCATTGCACAGCCGAGAGAAAACGACTGTCGTCACTCATTGCCGCGCTGCTTGAGGCGCGCGGTCAGCTCGGTCACGTAGTTGTAAATTTCAGGCTTTTCCTGCATATCATCGCTGACGCGGGTATACGCGTGCATGACCGTGGTGTGATCGCGGCCGCCGAACACTTCGCCGATATCGACCAGGCTCATGCTGGTCATCTCACGGGCAAGATACATGGCGACCTGACGGGCCAGCGCGATGTTTTTCGTTCGCGCGCGCCCGACGATGTCGTCGAATGTCAGATGGAAGTACTTCGCCGTCTGCCCGATGATGTCGGTCGGCTTGATTTCCACGTCGGTGGTGAAGAAGTCCTGCAGCGTCTGCTCGGCAAGCGCGCGGGTCACCGGCTGACTGCTCAGCGATGCCACCGCGCTCACGCGAATCAGGGCGCCTTCCAGCTCGCGGATGTTCTCGGTGAAGCGCTCCGCGATCAGATTCAGCACGTCATTCGGTGTCGAAGTGCCGTTCATCGAAGCCATCATGCGCAAAATAGCGATGCGGGTCTCAAGATCGGGCGGCTTGACATCGACGGTGAGTCCGGAGTCGAAACGCGAGATGAGTCGTGCCTCGAAGCCCTTGAGGTTCTTGGGCGCGACATCGGACGCGATGACGATACGCTTGTTGGCCTGATGCAGCGCGTTGAATGTGTGGAAGAACTGTTCGAGGGTCGCTTCCTTGCCGCCGAGGAACTGGATGTCGTCGATGAGCAACACGTCGACCTCGCGGTATCGGCGGTTGAATTCTGCGATGCGGTTCTGGCTCTGGGCCGGGGTCTGCAGTGCTCGATGAATTCGTTGGTGAATTCCTCGCTGTTGACGTATCGGACCTTGAGCGTGGGATCCTTGACCAATGCATAGTTGCCGATGGCGTTGAGCAGGTGGGTCTTGCCCAGTCCCGATCCGCCGTAGATACACAACGTTGAATTCCTGCCCGGTTCCCTCGGCGACCGCAAGCGCGACAGTGCGTGCGAAACGGTTGGAATCACCGGGAACGAACGTGTCGAACGTCGAGTTTTTGTTCAGATGGGTTTCCGGATCGCGCATCACCTTCTGCTGCCGTACCGGAAAACTCGGCTCGCCGGGTATTCGAGGAGCCGTGGCGCCTGGTTGCTGATTCGCCTCCGTCATTTCCGCGGAATCGAATCGATGGAGGAGATTGACTGCATGCTGTTGGCATGTAGGATTCCTGAGCCAGATCGGCGACGGTCGGCGACGGATTCGCAGGGAACGGTTCGCTCGGTTTCGACGCAGTATCGGGATGCCGGTATTCCGGCGGCTGCGGTTCCGGTTGGGACACCTGAGGAGCCACGATTTTGAACGCCGGGAACATGTCGTTTCCGGATATGATTTTCAAAGCGTTGAGCAGCGGCGCATTGAGTTCATTCTGCAACGCTTGCTGCGTGGCCATGTTGCTTACGCACAATACGATGGTCGTGCCATATACCGCTTCCGGTACGACTCCTTCAAGCCAGCTCTTGTCGCGCGGCGACAGCGTGGGATTCTGCTTGAGCAGACGCAGCGTGTCCGACCATATCCGCGTGGCTTGCCCGGCTGGACCGAGAAGGTCATCCGACATTGTGACCTCCTTCAGGTATGTGTGCCGGTGCGCACCGCAGCGGATGCGCTACGGTAGCTATAATAAGTACAACAACAACAGGATATATGTACTCCACTTTAGCCAAGTTATCCACAGCTTAGCGTGTTGTGTCGCCTCAATTGTGAATAACATTCATGTAATTTGTGGATAACTTTTCTACATGTTTTGGCGTGTTTCCAATGTTTTCCGCTGCTCTGCAAGGGGCACGACACACTGATAAATCGTGAAGAAATTGTTTTCATTTTGATTTTTGGGCATGGCTCAGAGTACCGTTATAGAGCTTGACTCATGAGAGCCGTGCATCAGCATGGCAAAAACCGGGAGCATAACTATGAAGAGGACATTCCAGCCCAACAACCGCCGTCGCTCGATGAAGCATGGTTTCCGCGTGCGCATGCGCACCCGTTCCGGCCGCGCGATGATCAACCGCCGCCGTAACAAGGGACGTAAGTCTCTGTCCGCCTGATTGCGGTAGGTGACGAAGGCGAGTGAAGCGGCTGAAAAGCATCGTGACTTCATCGCAGTGCTGAAGCGTCGCTTCAAGGTGACGGATTCGGATATCGTCGTGCACTTTGTGGTGCATGACGATACCCGTGATGTTCAGGCATCTGCAGATATCATGAGACGTATGGGACTTGCCGTCAGCAAGGCTGTTGGTAACGCTGTAACGCGTAATCGTGTGAAGCGTCGATTTCGTGTGCTCGCAAGACGATATGAAGATATGCTTCCGATGCAGTGCGATATCGTCGTGAGAGCCAAACCCAGCGCATCGCGTGTCGATTTCGCTGACCTTGACCGACAGTTTTCCCGTTGCTTCGCCAAAGTCACGACTACGCATGAACGCAGGGTGAGTCGCTGATGTCAGCCATCGGATCGGCGCTTATCGGCATGATCAAGTGGTACCAGAGGGCCATTTCGGCGAAAACGCCGCCATGCTGCAAGTACTATCCGAGTTGCTCACATTACGCGATTACTGCGGTTCGGCGCTTCGGCGCGGTAAGAGGAATCGTGCTGTTTATTTGGCGTTTTCTTCGCTGCAACCCTTGGAGTCGTGGCGGCATCGATGATGTTCCGCAACATTTTTCACTGTGCTACAGATTTCGCTGGTCGAAGGCATATGAGAAGCCTCGACTCACACCAATGGCCGATGATTAAGGAGATGGCCTGATGAACACTTCCGGAGAATTTCTTCTTGACAGAGGCATTTGGGGCTGGCTGTATAAGCTGCTGACCCCACTTGAGTGGCTCATGACCCAGGTCATGGTCCTGTTCCATAAGTTCCTCACCCTGCTGGGCATGGCACCGATCGGCATCTCTTGGGTGCTGGCGATCGTGTTCCTTGTGCTCGTGGTGCAACGCCTGTATTTTGCCGATTTATCTCAAGCTGATGAAGTCGATGCGCAAGATGCAGGCCTTGCAGCCCAAGATGCAGCATATTCAGAACAAGTACAAGGGCAAAAAGGATCAGGCCAGCAAAGAGGCCATGAGCCGTGAGATGATGAAGCTCTACCAGGACAATGACGCCAACCCCATGGGGTCGTGTTGGACCGCCGTCATTCAGGGTCCTGTGTTCATGTGCATGTTCTACATGCTTTCCGCCATTCCGTATATCGCGACCGGCAAGAGGGGAGCGCTTGGCGCATTCGATCAGCGACTGCCAAGCAGTTCGCGCAAACCCGCGTCTTCGGTGTCAGCGTCACCGATACCTTCGGTACGGCCAACAATTCCGGAAAGGTCGTCATCGGCTTCTTCATCCTGTTGATGTGCGCATGCATGTGGTACATGCAGTTCAACAACATGCGCAAGAACCTCCCCAAGGCTTCGATGCAGGATCCACGTACAAGATGCAGCAGGCCATGACCTGGGGCTTCCCGATCATGTACATCTTCTCCGGCATCATGTTCCCGTTCGCCGTGCTGGTGTACTGGCTGACCAACAACGCATGCAACCTTGCCCGTTCCTTGTTCCAGGTGTACAAGTTCCCGACCCCGGTTCCCGTGCAGCTGAGGAAAAGGAGATTCGAGATCATCGTCAGGAGAATGCTCGTCGCGCCAAGGCCGGACAGCTTTCGATTGAGGAAGAGGAACTGGAGAAGGCGCGCCAGGAAGCCGCTGTTCGTCTGGAGCGGGGATACCAGCGCAAGCAGCCCCAGCGGAAGAATCGCAAGAAAAAGTGACACGATTGGAAACCTCTATTTGACCGTGAGGTTTCCTTTTTTTACACTATGGAAGTAATACTCGCTTAAAGGAGTGGTGATATGGCGCAGGAGGAGACCACGACGATCGATCAGCTCAATGAAGAAGCTGACATCGCCGCCGACTACTTGGAAGGCTTATTGGACATCGCCGATTACGAAGGCGATATCGAGATGGGTGTTCGCAACGGTCGTCCGATGGTGCAGATCATCGCTGATGACGATACGGATATCAAGCATCTCATTGGTTGCAATGGTGAAGTGGTCGATGCTTTGCAGCAGCTTACCCGGCTTGCTGTTCAGCAGAAGACCGGCGAACGCTCGCATCTGATTGTTGATGTTGACGGGTTCCTGAAGCGCAAGCGTCAGCGTCTTCGTGACATTGCACTTGATGCCATTGATGAAGTGCATGACACCGGTGAGCCCGTTGATTTGAAACCGATGAATTCGTTCGAGCGCAAGGTCATTCATGATGTGGTTCGCGAGGAGGGGCTGAAGTCTCGTTCTCATGGTGAAGAGCCGCGTCGCTATGTCACCATCTACATGAAGAGCAGCGCCGATGAATCCGACGTCGATGAAGGTAGCGAAGAGTGAGCGATATTGTTTCACGTGAAACATCTGGTGATGAGCTGGATGATTCCGCAATAGTTCGTGAGGCATTGGGCGAAGCATATGACAAACTCGAAGTGTTTCACGTGAAACTATCCCGCGAAGGTGAGCTGCGTGGATTGATAGGCCCACGCGACATATCCATCATCTGGGAACGTCATATCCTCAACTCCGCCGCATGCGTCCCGTTCATTCGGGAAGTCACCGATCGAAGCAAGGCAAAGACCATTGCCGATGTTGGCAGTGGCGGCGGTTTCCCTGGAATCGTTGCGGCAGCATGCATGCCGGATTGTGCGTTTACACTCATTGAGCCCATGGAACGTCGTGTCGAATGGTTGCAAGAGTGCGTGGATGACATGGACCTGCAGAATGTTACGATTATTCGCGCACGTTCCGATGAAGTCATCGATCGTATCAAGCACCACGAAGGTGAATTGAAACCATTCTCTGTAGTGACCTGTCGAGCAGTGGCGCCAATGACCAAGCTTGCCGGTTGGACGTTGCCTCTGCTTCGCCCTCAAGGTCGACTGGTCGCATTGAAAGGCCGTTCGGCGCAGGCTGAGATTGAAAAGGCGAAGCATCAAATTTCCCATGCCGGGGGAGTGCGTGCTCGTGTCGTTGAAGCTCCAGTAGCTCCCGGTCTCGAATCCACGCACGTCGTTCTCGTAGACAAGCGCTAATTATCGTGTGGCTCCCATGAGTGGGAGTCACACGATAATCCCATGCCCCCGCTGACGGGAATCGTAATTCTGCTTCCGCTGTCGGAGGTTGGATTGCGGGGTGAGACGGACGATATCCATTGCCTTTGATTGCATAACAATACTGTTATATCTTCATCGACATCGCTGACTGTCCGAAGATTGTTTCACGTGAAACAATGGATGTCAAACACGAAAGCGATGGTTTCGCAAGAATGGAGTTATCCACAATTTCAAACAGTACACAAAGTTATCCACATTATTTGCGACATGTAATCCACATTAGGAAAATGGCGGAAATAAACGGTTTATCTAGTGTTGATCGAAGTGTTCACACACTAATGCACTATACTTATCCACAGTTATCCACATTGCTGTGCACAACTTGAGATGTCCATACGACTAGGAAAAATTAGGTGTTGTTCGTTTTTTAGGAGGGACTATGACATCCAATGATTCACAGGAATCCTCTGCGATTCCTGCCATGGAATCTGCTTCTGAAACGGTCAGAAGGATTTTCGGGAATGATGGTTCCTCTTTGGGTGCCGAGATTGCAGATGAGGCGTCACGCTATGAACGCCTGAATGCCGCATTGTTCCCCCTGCCATCGAGAACCCGATGCCTGGCCGTCGCCAACCAGAAAGGCGGCGTCGGCAAGACGACAACAACGGTGAATATTGCCGCAGCTCTCGCCTCTCATGGAGCTCACGTTCTGGTCATCGATATGGATCCCCAGGGGAACGCCTCTACGGCATGCGGTGTTCCTCACGGCACCAGCGATCCTTCGGTATATGACGTTCTTGAAGGACGAATGACAATCGGAGAGGTACTGAAAACCTGTCCTGATATCCCAGGGCTCGATGTGTTCCCGCTTCCATTGAACTTTCGGGTGCGGAACTGGAAGTGGCGGATCTGCCGAATCGCAACAATCTGCTGAAGGAAGCCGTCGAATCATTCCTGCAGGATCCGAACAATCATTATGACTATGTTCTGGTCGATTGCCCGCCGAGTCTTGGCCTGTTGGTCATCAACTCCATGTGCGCGGTGTCTGAGATGTTGATTCCGATCCAAGCTGAATACTATGCCTTGGAGGGGCTTGGTCAACTTATCAATACCATAGGATTGGTGCAGGAGCACTATAACCCTAATTTGACTGTGTCGACTATGCTGGTCACTATGTTTGATAAACGAACATTGCTCAGCAGGGAAGTGTTCTCAGAGGTGAAGAGTCACTATCCGAGTATCGTTCTGGATACGACGATTCCCCGTACGGTAAAAATATCCGAGGCTCCAAGTTTCGGAAAGACAGTCATCAGCTATGACCCGCGTGGAATGGGAGCGAGTGCCTATGGCGAAGCGGCCTTGGAAATCGCCCGTCGATCGCCTTCGGTGCTGGCTGCAATTGACGCGAAGAGGGGAGAGTAACCCATGACCTCAAAATCACGTTTGGGTAAAGGATTGGGTGCGCTGTTCCCCGCACTTCCCGGTGAGTCGAAAACAGCTCATGCGGAACAGCAGCAATTGGGTGTTGATCTCGAATCCGAGGAGACGACAGCCAACAAGAAAGCCCCTCAAGAGAAAGCTGCGGCTGCGCCAGAGAAGGTCGAATCCCATAAGAGCGGTACTGAACAACATAGTGAGTCTACCGCTCCGGTTCGTCTTGGCGAAATCAAGCGTAAGACCATTCCGGCCATGAAGGATTCCATTCCTGCCGTACACAAGTCCACAACGGTGGAGAAGCCCAAGAGCGGCAAGCGCGTTGCCATGCCCGGTATCAGTGATATGGCACACCCCAGTGACATGTTTTTCGGAGCAACAGCACAGAGGACGAGCGATTCCAAGAAAACGCAGCCGGCTCAGCGTTCCGAGAGCACAAAGGCATCCGGCAAGGAAAAGGATAATAAGGAAACTCCAGAATTGAAGCCTGTCGAGGGTGGCTATCTGCTGGATATTCCTGTCAGCTCCATCGTTCCGAATGCGCAGCAGCCGCGCAGCGTCTTTGATGAGGAAGAGCTGAATGAGTTGGCCGCGTCCATCAAGGAAGTCGGCGTATTGCAGCCGATCGTGGTTCGCAAGCGTCAGGCTGGGGAGTCCAGCAAGAATGATGTTTCACGTGAACATCGCAGAAATACGAGCTCATTATGGGCGAGCGTCGCTGGCGTGCATCACAACTTGCACAACTGAAGACGATTCCGGCGATTGTCAAAACCACATCAGATGACGAGATGCTGCGTGATGCACTGCTGGAGAACCTTCATCGCGTCGCACTGAATCCTCTGGAAGAGGCGGCGGCATATCAGCAGATGATTGATGACTTCGGCCTGACTCAGGCTGAACTATCCAAGTCGATCTCGAAATCGCGACCGCAAATCGCGAACACATTGCGTCTGCTGAATCTTCCTGCGTCCGTGCAGAAGAAAGTTGCCGCAGGCGTACTGTCCGCAGGGCATGCGCGAGCTCTTCTTGGTTTGAATGACGAAAGTGAAATCGACAAGCTGGCCACTCGAATCATAGGGGAGGGGCTTTCGGTTCGCAGCACCGAGGAAATCGTGGCGCTGAAGAACGCAGAAAGCAACGTGCCCAAGAAGGTAAGGCCGACGAAGAACAATCCTTGGGCCGGTTCTCCGATTGTCAACAACCTTGAAAATCATTTTGACACCAAAGTGTCCATCAAGGGTACGCAAAAGCACGGTCGAATCGAAATCGTGTTTTCCTCCCCTGAGGATATGGAACGCATCCTCAGCATGCTGATTCCCACGGCAGTCGAGGGCGCGGCGGCAAAATGGGTGTGAGGGTGTGAGCCACACAACGATGTGAGCCGCCATCATCGCACAACGGGAAACAACGGTCATGCCGTTCATGAGCCGTATGATCTGGTCTGCCGAGAGGTATTCATTGCCTCTCCGGCAGAACGCGTATAAAGCAACTGTCGTGGCATTTGCAGTCAGAGGACTAACGCAATGAACCGTCCGTATGACTGTCCTATTGCATGCACCTGAAAAAGCATTACCGAAAACTCTGTTGAGCAATATGAGTTGCAATCGGTTCAGTACAATGCGCTAGATTTGAGCGGATTGTCGTTCTGATGCGATTCTCCGGCGCTGGTAAGCGTCCGCAGCGCTATTTCGGTCAGTCTGTCGTTTCGTTTGTGATTACTGACAGTGCAAGCATTATTTGTGTAGCTCAACCCGCCGGTGAAGCAATATCATCGTCTGTGATGAGGTTTGATTTCGCCGACGGGTCGAGCTGTGCTGTTGGATCAGTGCAGTGAGGCCAGGTAGGATTGTGCGTCCAGCGCGGCGCGGCATCCCATGCCTGCGGCACTGATGCCTGACGGTACACCCGGTCAACGCAGTCACCGGCGGCGAACACTCCAGGCATGGAAGTATGCGTTCCGGCACCGGAGACCAGAATGTACCCGTCGTCATCCATATCCACGGAACCCTTCGCAAAACGCGTGGCCGGTTCATGGCCGATCGCCACGAAGATGCCCTCGGCGGGCAGCGTGCCCGTCTCGCCTGTCACGGTGTCGCGAATGTCCACAAAGCCGGCGGAATCATCTGCGGTTTCAGCCTTTGCCGACAGGGAAATGCCGGTCGAAGAGGGAGCATTCAATGCCGATCCGGAGACATTCAGCATCGGAGTCGTCTTCAACGAGAGAAGATTTCCGGTGTTCTGCGCTGCGGGTGCCGCAGCGGTTACCGCATCAGCGCCTGTCTGCGCGCCGACAGCGTTTTTCTGCCCGCGAATGGCTGTCGCCACCGTATTCATTTTCACGGTGATCTTGGGATTGTTCAGCACGCGCTCGACCATGATCTTGGAGGCGCGGAACTGGTCGCGGCGGTGCAATACGGTCACCGAAGAGCCGAAACGAGTCAGGAACAGTGCCTCTTCGAGCGCGCTGTCTCCTCCGCCCACCACGACGATGGGCTTGTCTTTGAAGAAGAAACCATCGCAGGTGGCGCAATACGATACGCCGTGACCGGAATACTCGGCCTCGCCGGGAATGCCGAGCTTGCGGTACTGCGAACCGGTGGTGATGATGACGCATCGGCGTGATATTGGCTTCCATCGCTGCACGTGACGGTCTTGGGGGAGGAGCTGAAATCGACGCTCGTGACATCGAGATATTCGATGGATGCGCCGAAAGACTCCGCCTGATCGCGCATACGATCCATCAGTTCCGGTCCGAGAATGCCGTCAGGGAAACCGGGGTAATTCTCCACGGTGGTGGTGTTGACCAGCTGACCGCCCGGCGTGAGCTCACCCGCAAGAATGGTCGGGCGATACCCGGCGCGTGCGAGGTAGATTGCGGCCGTATATCCGGCAGGGCCGGAACCGATGATGATGGTTGAAAGTTCAGTCATGTCCCTTACGATAGCGAGTTGACCTGACCTCGTCCAGCGGTGGGTGAACAACGACATGGATTCGCCTCGAATGCCGATTGGTCGCTTTCAGATTGCCGAAACAGGCATGCCGCGTTCATGGAAACCGGAGGAGCTAATACGAGCACGATACGGGCCCACAGCATAAGTCCACAGCGTGAGTCACCGCGTACGATGAAACACCCCTCCTACCGTGAGTAGAAGGGGTGCCCATGAGACTTCTGCGTCGCTACAGAACGCGGATGTACACGATGTCGGATTGTGCCGCAGAGTTCTTTGACGTGGAGTTCTGTGTGGTCGAGTTGCCGAACGGGACGTTATCGATGTCGGTCTTGTTCGGCCAATCCTGATTGTCGGATCCGCCACCGTGGTTGTCTCCGTTCAGGATGAACCATGCGGCGACCAATCCCACCACCAGCAGAACCAGCGCGACGACGATGGCGATGACCTTGATCTTGAGCTGCCCCCAGAGTGGCTGGTCCGGCAGGTCCTCCTCGATATTGCGTCCGACATTCGCTGCGTTGACATCGTGCACCTGCTGGGGCGCGAAGCTCGGCGGCATGATCTGGGCCATAGGCGGCAGCTGATCTACCGAAGTACCATCAGTGCCTAGCAGCGGAACGGTGACCGTGGGGTCAAAGGCGTCGGATTGGGCACGCTGCGCCGGTGTCTGCACACCCGGCACATTCGCACCCGGAGCCGCCGCAGGACGGCCGCCAGACATGTTCCGCAGGGCATCGCGGCTGATTGGTGCCGTCATCCGCGTACGCGACTTCGATGATCCGGGGATGGCTGCTCCATTGGCTCCGGGCGCGATGCCGACACTGCGAATGACGGGGGCATTACGGCGTCGCCCGACGCCGCGGCTTGGCGGATCTGGCGGCAAGAGCGGCCAATGATTCCGACATATGCGCGCGCGGCTGCGGCATGGCATTCGTGGCAATGGGCTGAGCCGCATGGGTCGTGGGATGGCTTCCAGCCACGGTTTGCTCGCCTTCAGACACCTGCGCCTCACCGGACTGCGGCAACGGCGGGATGCTGCCGGCGTGGGTGCGCTCATTGTCGTTCTCTTCCGGCAGCGGAACATTCGGCATATTGGCACGATGCTCTGTATCTCACCGGTTGCACCGGTCGTCCGGGGTTTGCCGGTACCGCCCGCAACACCAGACGCACCAGCAGCGTTTGCCGGTACGTTCACGCCGTTGCTGGACTGTGCCTGCGTCGCGCCAGTAGCGGACCTACGCGGCTTGGCGGCGGGCGGGAACGATGCCGGCAGCGGTGCATACACCGGCATCGGCTGCTCAATCGCGGTCTCTTCCGCAGTGGATGTCGTCACCGGCGACTCCGGCTCCCCGTCCTTGCGCAAGAGCCCATAAGCTGACCGACCTTCGATTGCAGGGAG
>ENA-OQLB01000578-OQLB01000578.1-human-gut-metagenome-genome-assembly--contig:-NODE-578-length-19918-cov-1.840887_pt1 | contig 19918 bp, 26 predicted proteins | sample MGYA00242656_ERZ504813 | MGnify/ENA primary metagenome ERZ504813 (study PRJEB26092, sample SAMD00036388) | human gut metagenome | host: Homo sapiens | study: EMG produced TPA metagenomics assembly of... | reverse complement strand
CATGGCTCCATGGTCAAGCGGTTAGACGCTAGCCTCTCACGCTGGAATCAGGGGTTCGATTCCCCTTGGAGTCACTTTTGAAAGGGTATCCGCAGAAGAGTTCTGCGGATATTTTTTGCCTAAAAGCCTTTGTTTTCAAGGGATTTGAAGCCTTTAAAAATTTTCTTGGTGCTTGGTGGATGTATGAAATTGTGATTGAATTTTTGATTACACTTGATTACACTTTAGCAAGCTGAAGCTTTTTCGATTAAATTAGCCTTTTCTACTTCCGTGTTGCGGTCAAAGCAGTAGTTTCCTAAAGTTGTTCGTTCATCTGCATGACCGACCATTTCATGAACGGTATTCAAGTTTATTTTTCTATATAATCGTTTGATTGTCTTTTGTCTTCCAGTGGGAAACTGTGTTGTACAAAAAAGCTTTTTAAAGAAACCATGTCTATGCGCAGGGTATCAAGCGTAAAATCAAAACAAATTTAACCTGCAAATAATTTGCCCAAAAGCCTTAGTTCACAAAGAATTCAAAGTAGTATACCCATCCGAGTATCCTGTAATTCATGCCTGCGGCAGGCGAACTCCGTCCGATAAGGATGAAAAAACAGTAACTCCTTTTAAGGGAATTACTGCCTCATATAAGTTATTGATGTAATCTGTTTAATTTTTCTAACAACATTTTCTTGTTTGTAAGATATTCTACTATAGCATAAAGAATACCAATCAAGAAGAAACATTGAGATAATGTATATGCATATTCATAATGGAATATTTCAAATAGTATAAAACTTAACATCCCAATTAAACAAAGATTATACTCCGTTTGAAAATTATATGCCAGAATAAAATGGATTATCGGCATGAACATATTCAACAGATGATATCAGAGGCGCGGAAGCTTTTTAAACAGGAAAGACAGGAGTGTAAATGAGAGGTTCCTGTCTTGTTAAAAAAATCACAGAATCTGCCAAAGAAATTGTGTATATTCTTTGTTTTATTGTAATAATTACAGATTGTCTTTTAATGGCAGATAAGATATAATGAAAGCCATAGAGTGAAACCTATAGTATGCGCTGCCACAGACGGCTGTGCGCAAAGAATTGGAGGAGAAAATATGTTAGTATCAGCAACAGAAATGCTTCAGAAAGCAAAAGCAGGTCATTATGCAGTAGGACAGTTCAACATCAACAACCTGGAGTGGACAAAAGCAATCCTGACAGTAGCAGAGGAATGCAAATCACCGGTTATCCTGGGAGTATCTGAAGGTGCAGGAAAATATATGACAGGATACAAGACTGTAGTAGGTATGGTAGAGGGAATGTTAGAAGAGATGAACATCACAGTTCCGGTTGCTCTTCACCTGGATCACGGCAGCTACGAAGGATGTATGAAATGTGTAGAAGCAGGATTTTCTTCTATCATGTTTGATGGATCTCACTATCCGATCGAAGAAAACATTGCAAAGACAAAAGAACTGGTAGCAGTTGTAAAAGAGCACGGAATGTCTCTGGAAGCTGAAGTTGGTTCTATCGGTGGAGAAGAAGACGGAGTTGTAGGAAAAGGTGAATGTGCAGATCCACAGGAATGTAAGATGATCGCTGATCTTGGTATCAATTTCCTTGCAGCAGGAATCGGTAACATCCACGGAAAATATCCAGAGAACTGGGAAGGACTCAGCTTCGAGACTCTGGATGCAATCCAGCAGCTGACAGGAGATATGCCACTGGTTCTTCACGGTGGTACAGGTATTCCGGAAGACATGATCAAAAAAGCGATCAGCCTCGGAGTTGCTAAGATCAATGTAAATACAGAGTGCCAGCTTGCGTTCGCAGATGCAACACGCAAATATATCGAAGCTGGAAAAGACCTGGAAGGAAAGGGATTCGACCCACGTAAATTATTAAAACCAGGCGCAGATGCAATCATGGCAACTGTAAAAGAAAAAATGGAGCTGTTTGGCTCTGTTGGAAAAGCAGAAGCGTAAGTAATAAGTATTTGTTAGAAATTTTAACTTGCCTTTTTGCGGTGATTGAGGTATACTAAGCCTCGTAGATGAGAACAAAGGCGTTCCAAGCTTGCTTGGAATGCCTTTTTTAGAAAATGCGTTTACAAAAGTGAAATGAAGGAAGGTAGTTTTATGAGCACAGAATTATTCAATGTAGCGGATATTTTTTGGGGAAAATGTTTTCAATGACACAGTGATGCAGGAGCGTCTCCCGAAAAAGGTGTACAAGAAGCTGAAACAGACGATCGAAGAAGGAACAGAACTGGATATAGAGACAGCAGACGTCATTGCACATGAGATGAAAGAATGGGCAATCGAAAAAGGGGCGACACATTATACACACTGGTTTTTGCCGTTGACAGGTGTGACAGCGGAAAAGCATGACTCTTTTATTTCAGCTCCACTTCCAAGCGGAAAAGTCTGATGAGTTTCTCAGGAAAAGAGCTGATCAAAGGAGAACCAGATGCATCTTCTTTCCCGTCAGGCGGACTTCGGGCTACCTTTGAGGCGAGAGGATATACAGCATGGGATTGTACTTCTCCGGCGTTTGTAAGACAGGACGCAGCAGGAGCTACACTTTGTATTCCGACCGCTTTCTGTTCTTATACAGGAGAAGCACTGGATCAGAAGACTCCACTGCTTCGTTCCATGCAGGCATTGAATGTACAGGCGCTCAGACTTCTGCGTTTGTTTGGAAATACAACTTCAAAGAAAGTGACTCCATCCGTTGGGGCAGAGCAGGAGTATTTCCTTGTAGATGCAGAAAAATTCCTTCAGAGAAAAGACTTAATATATACAGGACGTACGTTGTTTGGTGCGATGCCTCCGAAAGGACAGGAGCTGGACGACCACTATTTCGGAACAATCCGCCAGAGAATCGCTGCTTTTATGCGTGATGTGAACATTGAACTCTGGAAAGTAGGGGTTTCTTCCAAGACACAGCACAATGAGGTGGCACCGGCTCAGCATGAACTGGCACCGATTTATGCAGAAGCGAATATTGCGGTAGATCACAACCAGATTGTAATGCAGACATTAAAGCGGATCGCATGCGAGCACGGAATGAAATGTCTCCTTCATGAAAAACCATTTGCAGGCGTCAACGGTTCCGGAAAGCACGACAACTGGTCGATCATTACAGATGATGGAATCAATATGCTGGATCCGGGAACAACACCACATGAGAATATTCAGTTCTTGCTTGTTTTGACTTGCATTCTGAAGGCGGTTAACAAGCATGCGGATCTTCTGAGAGAATCGGCAGCAGATCCTGAAATGATCACAGACTGGGAGCAAACGAAGCACCTCCTGCAATTATTTCCGTATTCCTTGGAGAACAGTTGGAAGATGTGATCGATCAGCTGATCAGTACAGGGGAAGCAACACACAGTCTGGAAGGCGGAAAGCTGGAGACTGGTGTAAGAACACTTCCAGAACTGACAAAGGATGCGACAGACAGAAACAGAACATCACCGTTTGCGTTTACAGGAAATAAATTTGAATTCCGTATGGTAGGTTCCAGAGATTCCATCGCATCTGCCAACATTGTTCTGAATACGATCGTGGCAGAGGCATTTGCAGAGGCTTGCGAAGTTCTGGAGAAAGCAGATGATTTCCAGCTTGCAGTTCATGATCTGATCAAAGAATATGCAATGGAGAATCAGAGAATCATTTTCAATGGAGACGGTTACTCTGAAGCCTGGGTGAAGGAAGCAGAAAGACGCGGACTTCCGAACATCAAATCTATGGTGGAAGCAATTCCGGCAATGGTGACAGAGAAAGCAGTGACATTGTTTGAGAGATTTGGAGTATTTACAAAAGCAGAGCTGGAATCCCGTGCAGAAATCCAGTACGAGAGTTATGCAAAAGCGATTAACATCGAAGCCCGTACGATGATCGATATGGCAAGAAAACAGTTTATCCCTGCAGTGATCAAATATACAAAAACGCTCGCAGATACAGTACTTGCGGTAAAGGAAGCAGGTGTGGATGCAAGTGTACAGGCAGAGACACTTGAGGAGATCACAGTACTCTTGAAAGAGGCAAGAGCAGCTCTGGCACGTCTGGAAGAGGTGACAGCACAGGCAGCTGCCAAAGAAGAAGGACCGGTACAGGCAAATTTCTACCACGATGAAGTGTGCCCGGCAATGGAGAATCTGAGAAGACCGATCGACAAACTGGAAATGATCGTGGACAAAGAGGCATGGCCGATGCCTTCTTACGGAGATCTGATCTTCGAAGTTTAATCAATCAAAGAAATGAAGAAAAAACCGGATGCGATTTGAACGAGAATCGTGTCCGGATTTTTGTAATGGGAGGGAATAAAAAGTATGAAGACAGCAGCAGAATTGAGACAGCTTGTGACAAGGATCGATCACAGGAGTTATCCTGCCTATAAAGACACAAAGGGAATGTATCAGTTTCCGGGCTATCTGCTATCTATTGACCATGTACAGGGAGATCCGTTTGCATCTCCATCCAGGGTCAGTATTCAGGTGAAAGGAAAGATTGCAGGATTTCCGGAGCAGTTATATCAGACAAAATGGCAGAAAACAGCATTGGAGGATGCGCTGATCCGGCAGTTCGGACAGTGTTGTGAGAAATTTGGATTCAAGGCAAAGGGATCCGGGAAGAGCGGGATGATCTCTATCAGCCGGTGCGGTCAGGAAGTGCTGGAGAGAAGTGCGGCGCAGATCGATGAAAAAACAGGAGATATCCACATTCGTCTGGAAGTGGGATTTCCGGCAAACGGAAGGACGATCAATGCAAGAGAATGGATCCGGATCTTTTTTGAGTTTCTTCCGGAGTGTGTCGAAAAGGCACTCTACTATAAAAACTGTGATGCGAAGAGACTGCAGAAGATCAGTGATCTGGCAGAGGACCAGCAGGCACTTCGAGACATACTGCCAAAGCTGGGATTGTGTGCTTTTGTTGCAAACGGATCTATTCTGCCGCGAGAGTCAGGCGTTTCCGCCCGTCCGATGAAAAGCGCAGTTTGTTTCCGGTCTCCAGAGGAGATGGAAGTGGAAATTACGCTGCCGCACAGAGGTGTGATAAGAGGAATGGGAATCCGAAAAGGGATCACGCTGATCGTGGGAGGCGGATACCATGGGAAGTCCACTCTTTTGAAGGCGTTGGAGTTTGGCGTGTACAATCATATTGCAGGTGATGGAAGAGAATATGTGATCACTGATTCCACAGCAGTCAAGCTTCGCGCAGAAGACGGAAGAAGTATCAAAAAAACGGACATTTCCATGTTTATCAATGATCTGCCAAATGGAAAAGATACCACTCATTTTTATACAGAGGATGCCAGCGGAAGTACGTCTCAGGCTGCAAACGTTGTGGAAGCAATGGAAGCGAAAGCAGGTGTCATGCTGATCGATGAGGATACCAGCGCGACAAACTTCATGATCCGGGATGAACTGATGCAGAGGGTAATCCACCGGGATATGGAGCCGATCACGCCGTTTATCGAACGCATCCGGGAGTTATATGAAGAAGAGGGGATTTCCACTGTGATCGTGGCGGGAAGCTCCGGAGCTTATTTTCATATCGCGGACTGCATCGTGCAGATGGATCGGTACATGCCGAAGGATATCACGCAGACGGCGAAAAAAGAAGCAGAACAGTTTCCTCAGTTGAGCGGACCGAAAGAGAAAGCGAAAAAGCCTGCTTTTGCAAGAAAACCACAGCAGGGACGGGAGTGGAAAGGAAATGACCGCATCAAAATGAAGACCTTGGGGAAAGAAGCGATTTCCATCAATCGGGAGACGATCGATCTGCGTTATGTGGAGCAGATCACAGACAGCGAACAGGTAACTGCTCTCGGATATTGTGTAAAATATGCGCAGCGCCATTTACTGGATGGAACACGTACCTTGCAGGAAGTCGTGGCAATGCTGGAAGAGAAGATTGAGAAGGAGTCGCTTGCCGCACTTTGTGAAAGCACCTCTTCTGTTGCCAGCCTGGCCCGTCCGAGAACGCAGGAGATCTTCGCATGTTTTGACCGGTATCGGGGATTAAAATTATAGATACAGGGGGAATAGAAGATGAGGTTTATCCATTTGTCAGATCTGCACATCGGCAGACAGCTTCATCAGTACAATTTAAAAGAAGATCAGGAGCATATTCTGGGGGAAGTGGTGGAGTATGCCAGAATGCTGAGACGGATGCAATCGTGATCGCAGGGGATGTGTATGATAAGTCTGTACCATCTGCTGAGGCGGTGGGGATTTTTGACTGGTTTTTGACTGCACTTTCTGCACTGAAACCGGAAATTCCGATCCTGATCATCAGCGGAACCATGATTCCGCGCAAAGGATTGACTATGCCAGTGGAATTCTTGGGCAAAAGGGGATTTACATTGCAGGAAAACTGCCGCAGAATCAGGAAGAATTTCTCAAAAAAGTGACACTTCAGGATGAATACGGAGAGGTGGATTTTTATCTTCTCCCGTTTCTGAAACCGGGATATGTAAGAACCGTGTTTGACGGAGAAATGCCGGAGAGCTACAGTAAGGCAGTACAGATGCTGCTGGAGAGAGAACTGGTTGATACCACCAAAAGAAACGTCATTGTGACGCATCAGTTTATACCGGGGCAGGTCAAAACACAGAGACTTGTGATTCAGAGATTTTCTCCGTGGGAGGGATTGATAATGTGGATGTTACGCCGCTTCTTCGATTTGACTATGCGGCGCTGGGACATCTGCACAGCGCTCAGAAGGTAGGAAGAGAGTCTGTGCGTTATCCGGGGACACTGCTGAAATATTCTGTCAGTGAGTGCAATCAGACAAAATCTCTGCATCTGGTGACGCTGAAAGAGAAGGGCACACCTGTGGAAGTGGAGACTTATCCACTGCATCCGCTTAGGGATGTGAAAAAGTTCAGGGGAACACTAAAGGAATTGTTGAAAACTGTTCCTGAGGAAGCGAAAGAGGACTATGTCAGTATCACACTGACGGATGAGACAGATCCATATCGACCGAAGAAACAGCTGGAGAAGGTATTTTCCCACATTCTGGAGGTACGTATGGATAATTCCCGCACCAGGCAAAAGCTGATGAAAGATGCGGAAGTTGTGCGCATGGCATCTCCGCTTGAAATTTTCGGGGACTTTTTTCAGGAGATGCAGGGAAGAGCGCTGAATGCAGAAGAGCAGCAGGTGATGAACAAGATCGCAGAAGAGATGGAGGAAGAATAGATGAAGCCGATCAAATTGACGATGTCTGCCTTTGGGTCCTACAGTGGAGTGGAGAGAATCGATTTTACAGGAATACAAAACGGATGTTTTCTGATCACGGGTGATACCGGCGCCGGAAAGACAACCATCTTTGATGCTGTAACCTATGCACTTTATGGAAGAACCAGCGGAGGAAAGCGGGACGGAAACATGATGCGCAGTCAGTATGCAGATTCCGAGACAGACACCTATGTGGAGTTTCAGTTTCTGTACCGGGATCAGGAATATACCGTCCGAAGAAATCCGGAATATCTGCGTCCTTCCAAACGAAAGAATGCGGACGGGACAATAAGTTTGTCAAAGAGACTGCAAAGATCAGCCTGATTCTTCCGGATGGAAGTGAATTTCAGGGAAAGAAAAAAGAGATCGATCTGAAGATAGAGGAGATCATCGGGCTGGATGTCAATCAGTTTACCCAGATCGCGATGATCGCGCAGGGCGATTTTTTGAAGCTTTTGCATGCGGAATCAAAAGAACGAAAGCAGATTTTTTCGAAAATTTTTCATACACGGATTTTCTGGAAGATTCAGGACACACTGAAAGAACAGGCAAAGGGCTGTACATTCAGTTGGAAAAAAACAGCATGGACTGCAGGCGGGAAATGGAACGGGTGCAGATTGCACAGGATGATGAAAAAAAACGATGTCTGGAAACAGCTGCTGAGTCTTCAGCTGCCGCCTCAAAAGGAAGTACTGGACTGTGTGGAAACAATCTGTCAGTCCGGGGAAGCAAAGGAGAAGGAGCAGGAGGAGAAAAATGCACAGGAAGAAAAACGTGCGGATGCGATACAGATTGAATTGAAAAACAGGCAGAATACCAATCATCTGTTTGAATTGCTGAAAAAGACCAGAGATCAGTTGGAGATCTTGAAGGGGCAGGAGACCAAAGCGGAAGAAATGCGAAAACAGATCCATGCAGCAATCCGCGCAGAGAAGGCGGCTGCAGCAGAAGAACAATTGCAGAAAACAAAGGCAGAATGCGCCAATCTGAAGAAAGAGTCCCAAGAGCTTGAAGAAAAGCTGAAACAGCAGGCAAAAGATTTGGAAAGCGCAGGTGCATTGTATCAGGAAAGAGAGGCACTTTCCAAAAAAAGAAGAGCCGAAGATCCAGGAACAGATCCTCAGGATCCAGGAAATACTTCCGAAATTGAAACAGGTTCACAGTCTGAAGGAACAGTATCAAAAGTCAGAACAGGATATGCAGGACTGTATGAAAAAATGTCAGGAAACCTCACAGAGATATGAGCGGTTATATCAGAAATACTTTGAAGAACAGGCGGGCATTCTTGCAAGAGAGCTGCAGGAGGGAGAACCCTGTCCGGTGTGCGGTTCCTGCAGTCATCCGAAAAAGCGGTATTATCCGGAGGCGCACCAAAAAAGAGCAGGTGGAGCGTGCAAAAGCAATGCGGGATCAGGCAGAAAAGAGTGTACAGAAGTTTTGGAACGGTTTCAGGCAGTGAAGGGAAGACTGGAGTCAGAACAGTCCATGATTGTCGGATTTCTGGAAAAAGAAGGAAAAACAGAAACGGATTTTGATGAAAAAGAAGCAGAAAATGCTCTTCGTAAGCTTACAGAAGATTTAAAAAAACTCCAGTCTTCGTTCAAAAATGCACAGGATCATTATCAGAAGCTGACGCAGGAGAAAAGCCGGATTCTGGGACAGGCAGAAAGCAAAAAATCCCAGCTGATCCTCTGGAATAAGAAAGTCAAAGACGAGGAAGAATATTTTCGGAAAGAGTTTCAAAAACAGAACTTTCAAAGTCAAGAGGAGTACGAGCAGGCAAAGCAGTGGATCAAAAGCCGGGAGCGAGAGAAGCCAATTTAAAGAAGTATGAAACCGCTCTTTTAGAAGTATCGTCCCGGTATGAGACATTAAAACAGCAGACAGAGGGGAAACAGATCGCACCGATCGAGAAGCTGGAACAAGAACTGACGATCATTCGTGAAAAACTGCGCCTTGGCAGAGAGGAAAGTATGATGCTGCATACAAGAAATGAGATCAACCGGAGAGCAAGGAAAGCGTTGATTTGTGATTTTTCAGATGCCGAAAAGCTGCGCAGCCAATACGAAATGATGGGGAATCTAAGCCGTACGGCCAATGGAAATCTAAGCGGAAGCGTGAAGCTGGACTTCGAGACTTATGTGCAGCGCCAGTATTTCCGGCAGATCATTCATGCGGCGAATGTGCGCCTGGCAAGAATGACCGGACAGGAATTTATCCTGCAGTGCCGGGATATCGGAAGCCTGAGCAGTCAGGCGCAGGCAGGACTTGATCTGGATGTTTATGACCTGGTCAATGACTCGGTGCGGGATGTAAAAACTCTTTCCGGAGGAGAATCGTTTATGGCATCTCTTTCCATGGCACTGGGGCTGGCGGACATTGTACAAAATACAGCGGGCGCAGTGAGTCTGGAGACGATGTTTGTAGATGAGGGATTTGGATCTCTGGATGACATGGCAAGAGAACGGGCGATCCAGATTTTGAAAGAACTGGCGGGAGAAAAAGGACTTGTGGGAATTATTTCACATGTCAATGAATTAAAAGAGCAGATCGAATGGCAGCTGGAAGTAAAAAAAACAGAGCATGGAAGTCATGTAAAGTGGAATTTCATGGAATAAAAGACAGGAAGTGATCGACATGAGAAAAACAGCAGTCAGGGCAGTGGCTCTGGCAGCGGTCTGTTTTCTGAGTGTGTTTGGGACATGCAGCTATGCAAAAGAGGCCACATCGGAGCCGATCCAGATTGTAGTGTTGGGTGACAGTATCGCAAAAGGATATTGCGGAGCAAACAAACCCGAGCTTTACTGTTATGGACAGACTGTGGCAGAAGAAATCGCACAGGGAGCAGGAAAATCATATTTGTATCAGAATTATGCGAAAAACGGACTTGCCACTCGAGAATTCAACGAAAAGGTGTTGAAAGGGCAGGAAGTGCAGGATAGTCTTTCCGGGGCAGATGTGATTTTGATCACAATGGGATCCAATGATCTTCTGAATGAATTTAAGAAGACCGCACAGGAAATTTTGAATACGGATACAAATTTAAAAGTGCGGATGAGGCGCTCAAAGAAGTGACAGAGCATGTGAAAAGTAATCCGCTTTTAGTCTTTCGCATCATTGATGCTCTGGGAAACTGGGATTATCAGGAATTTGAGACACAGTGGATAGAGGCTATGGATACCATTTCTTCCTGTAAAAAAGAAGAGGCACAGATCGTAGTGACCAACATTTACAATCCGGTGAAACAAATGGAGCTTCCGGGAACGATGAATCAGGTCGTGGAGGATATCATCGGGAATATGAACCGGATTCTGGAAAAGCGAAGCAGCGAGTACGGATATCAGATTGCAGATCTGGCGAATTCACAGGTGACAAAGCATGTCCAGAAGGACGGACTGCATCCGGATCAGGCAGGACAGGATCTGATCGCCGAAATTGTGCGGGCGCAGATTACAGGGTATGAAAGAAATATGCCCAAAAGTCAGGTAGACGGAACCGCCGTGAAAGTGGAAGAAATCCCGGAGGAGAAACAGTCACAGATCAGACCTGAGAAATGGGGCATCTGTCTGATCCTGGCAGCAGTCATGCTGGGCGGTGTCAGATTTTTGCAGAAAAATAGGAAAGAAAACAGGCATAAATAAAGTACAAAACTATATCACAGTTATAACACAAAAAACTTCACAAAGTTCTGGTATCGTCTTATCTTATAAAACAGGGAAATCCTGTAAAAAGCAGGGAGTAGGAGGACGAGATTTTGATAGAAGTAAAGAACCTTGTGAAAAAATACGGAAATCATATGGCCATAGACCACCTGAATTTCAAGATTGAAAAAGGGCAGGTCTATGGTTTTTTAGGTCCAAACGGGGCAGGAAAGTCTACCACGATGAATATTATGACGGGGTATCTTGGAGCCACAGAGGGAGAAGTACTGATCGACGGACATGATATTTTAAAGGAGCCAAAGGAGGCAAAAAAGCACATCGGATATCTGCCGGAAATACCGCCGCTTTATGTGGATATGCAGGTGATGGAATATCTGGAATTTGCTGCAGAACTAAAAGGGATTCCGAAACAGCAGAGAGAGTCTGCCATCGATGAGGTGATTCAAATGGCAAAACTTGAGGATGTAAAGCTGCGTCTGATCCGCAATCTGTCCAAAGGATACCGGCAGAGAGTGGGGCTTGCACAGGCAATCCTCGGATTTCCGGAGATCATCATTCTGGATGAACCGACAGTCGGTCTGGATCCGAAGCAGATCATTGAGATCCGTGAGCTGATCCGGGAACTTGCAAAAAACATACCGTTATTTTAAGCTCGCATATTCTGGCTGAGATCCGGGAAGTGTGCGATTTCATTCTGATCATATCCAAGGGAAAACTGGTGGCAAGTGATACACCGGACAGACTGGAGGAAAAGATGAGCGGAACCGAAACTGTGGAGATTCTGGCAAAAGCCAGTGCAGCGAGGTTCGGGCGATATTGTTAAATGTAGAGCATATCAGTAATATCCATACCCAGGAACGGGCGGACAAAACATGCAGTGCCAGAATACAGACGGAAGGCGGATGTGATATCCGGGAAGCGCTTTTCTTTGCGTTTGCAAAAAATGAATGTCCTCTGTTGGAGTTGCAGACTTCAAGGATAAGCCTGGAAGAAGTATTTTTGGAACTGACACAAAACGATGCAGTCGGAGAGGAGGAACGGACAAATGCTGGCAATTTATAAACGAGAACTGAAGTCCTATTTTCATTCCATGACAGGGTGCGTATTTATTGCGTTTCTGGTGATGTTTACGGGAATTTATTTTATGGCATACATCTGAATGCGGGGTATCCTTACTTCTCCTACACACTCTCAGGCTCCCTGATCGTATTTCTGGTCGGGATCCCGCTTCTGACGATGCGGAGTTTTTCTGAAGAGCGGAAAACAAAAACAGATCAGCTGCTTTTGACAGCGCCGGTAAGTCTGACAAAAGTAGTGCTTGGCAAATATTTCGCATGGTGACAGTACTGGCAGTTCCGAATGTGATCTTCTGCCTGTTCCCGCTTTTGATCAAACTGCAGGGAACGGCATATCTTCTGGTAGATTACAGCTCCATTGCGGTATTCTTCCTGTTGGGATGTGTGTATCTGGCAATCGGGATGTTTATGTCGTCTCTGACAGAGAGCCAGATCATTGCATTTATCAGTACGTTTTGGAATTTTGCTTTTGTTGTATTTGTGGGACGGAATCTTGTCTTTTCTGCCAAGTTCAGCGCTCAGCGGAATGATCGGAATCCTTTTGATCCTGACACTGATCGTTGTTTATATTTATCATATGACGAAAAACTGGATGCTTGCGGCCGGCATTGAAGCAGTGGGAATTGCGGCGGCACTGATCGTATATTTTGTGAAATCCAGTCTGTATGAGAATCTTTTGACGAAACTCCTGGGACGGCTTGCTCTTGCGGATGTCTTTATGAATATTTCGTCCAGCAATATTGTGGATGTCAGCGGATTGCTTCTGTATGTATCGATACTGATCATATTTGTATTTCTGACGATACAGACAATTCAGAAAAGGCGTTGGAGTTAGGAGGAGCGAGATATGCAGAAAATTAAGAATTTATTCAGATCGTCAGAGTCCAGAAATGGTTCATACAGTGTGGGAATCACGGCTTTGGTCATTGCGATCATCGTGATCGTCAATCTGATCGCAGGACAGATTCCGGAAAAATATAAAAATCTGGATGTCAGCAGTACAAAAATTTATGAGATTTCCAAGACCAGCAAAAAGCTGCTCAAGAACATGGATCACAAAGTGAAATTTACAGTGTTGGCAAACAAAGAAGAGGCCGATGAAAGAATCGTTACATTTTTAAGTAAGTATTCGGCATTGTCTTCTAAAATTTCTGTGGAATGGATCGATCCGGTGCTGCATCCTTCGGCATTGACAGAAAATGATGCGTCCGAAAACAGTATTGTAGTCTCATGCCAGGATACCGGAAAGAAAAAAGTAGTTTCTTTCAGTGATATCATTGTTACGGATATGTCTTCCTACTATTACACAGGAAGTGCATCGGAGACGAAATTTGACGGAGAAGGACAGTTAAGCAGTGCGGTGAATTACGTAACGAGTGATGTGGTACGCAAAATTTATCAGACATCCGGACATGGCGAGACGACATTGTCTTCTACAATTCAGGATCTGATGGATAAAAATAATTATACGCTGGAAGGATTAAACACGGTCATGAATCCGGAAATTCCGGATGACTGCGAATTGCTTCTGATGTATGCTCCGACCTCGGATCTTACTGCAGATGAAGAAAAATTCCAGTGGAGTCATATTTAAAAGACGGCGGTAAGATGATGCTTCTTTTGGGAGATACGAACAGCACAGAGCTTCCGAATCTTGCATCGATCATGAAAACATACGGAATGGAAGCTGCAGACGGTTATATTGCAGATACACAGAGAAGCTATCAGAATAATTACTATTGCTTCTTCCCGCAGCTGACTGCATCAGGCGATCTGACAGACGGAATGGAATCGCAGATGGTTCTGCTTCTGAATACACACGGAATGACCTTGACAGATCCGGAGCGTGACAGTATTTCTACGACATCCTTTATGACTACATCAGATAATGCGTATGCAGTCACAGAAGACAGTCAGAGTCAGGCAGGAAGCTATGTGCTTGGCGCCGTGGCAGTGGAAGATTCCTCCCGGTTTACCGTGATCAGCGCAGGAAGTCTGATTGCTTCGGAGATTACAGATACATTCCCGCAGCTTGAAAATACAAAACTGTTTATGAATGCAGTGGCTGCGAATTTTGACGGGGCGAAGGATCTGTCGATCGAAGCGAAAAGTCTGACACCGGTCTACAATACGATGCAGCATGCAGGACTTCTTAGTCTTCTTGTGATCTTTATCCTTCCGCTTGGAATTCTTCTGTCAGGATTTGCAGTTTGGATGAAGCGTAGAAAAGCATAGAAAACCAAAGGGAGAGAGGCGGACAATGAAGAAAAAAAGAAATCCTTTACTGATCCTGCTGCTTGTGCTTGCAGTACTGCTCGTGGTCTATGCAGGCGTGGTTGTGATCGGAAAGAATCAGGAAAAAAGCAAGCAGAAGGAAGAAGAGGCAAAAAAAATCTATGTCACAGATTTAGGAAAGCTTTCTGAGATTCAGTTTGACGTGGGAAATGGAGAAATCCAGCTTGTAAAAGAAGACGGTACATGGTACGACAAGGATGACAAAGATTTTCCGTTGGCTCAGAGTTATCCTGAACAGATGGAGAAAACATTAGGAAAGCTTGAGGCAGAAAGAAAACTGGAAAATGGGGATTCTCTGGAAGCATATGGATTGAAAGAACCAGAGTATACGGTGGTACTCACCGATCAGGACGGCAATGAGACAACATTATATTTCGGAAATGTAACAGGAGACTCTTATTATCTGACATTGAATGAGAAAAAAGAGATCTATACGGTGAGCACCGGTGTCATTGAAGATTTTCAGTACAGTATGGAAGACATGGCACAGCTTGATACATTCCCTACGATTGGAAGCGGTAATCTGAAAAAGGTTGTCATCAGTCAGGGCACAGAGAAAACAGAGTACAGTTCAGAGAATGACGATGATGCCAAGAGTATGGCAACAATCGCGGGAGGGCTTGGAGTCCTTACATTGAAGGATGCAGCTGACTATTCCGTGGAAGAGAACGACTTGAGTAAGTACGGACTGGATGAGCAGAGCCGGACAACGGAAACCGTGACATATACAAATAATAAGAAAGAAAAGACCGTGACATTGTATTTTGGAAAAGAGGACGGAAACGGAAACCGGTATGTGATGCTTTCCGATTCAAAGATCGTGTATCTTGTGGAAAATGAGAAGTGTAAGAATATGCTGAATCAGGATACAGAATCTTAAGAAACAACCGGCTGCCATAAAGTTTATAGTAATTTAAGGATTGCTTTATTGACAGCCGGATAAAAACGAGAGACAATGTTTTCTATATTTAAGAAAAGGCGGTAATCGATACAATGAAAGAAAAATTTATGAGATTTATGCAGGGACGATACGGAGTGCTGGATACGCTCGGCAAGGTTTTGCTGGTGTTGGGATTGGTTCTGGCATTTTTTGCACCTGTCTTTTCAGGAGACCATGTGATAGGAATGGTATTTTACCTGCTTGGCTGGGGATGTCTCATTTATGCATATTTCCGGATGTTTTCCAGAAATGTGAGAAAGCGTTATGATGAGAACGTAAGATTCCTGAACAAGACAGCGAAGATACGCGGATTTTTCAAAAGTCAGAAAAATCTGATGGCGCAGAGAAAGGATTATCATATCTATACCTGTCCGGGATGCAAGCAGAAAATCCGGATTCCGAGAGGCAAAGGAAAGATAGAGATCCGCTGTCCGAAGTGCGGGACAACATTTATCAAGAAGAGCTGAGATTACATAAAGGGATAGAACATAAAGGGGAGCAGACAAAGGACAATGACAGATCCATATCATGTGTTGGGAGTATCACAAGATGCTTCTGACGAAGAAATCAAAAAGGCGTACCGGGCACTGAGCAGAAGTATCATCCGGATGCCAATATTAATAATCCGCTGAAAGAAGAAGCGGAAGTGAAGTTTAAAGAAGTACAGCAGGCATATCAGCAGATCATGGATGAGCGTTCCCGTGGATATTCCTCCGGAGCGGGAAGCAGTGCGGGATATGGCGGCTGGTATCAGAATCAGCAGAGAACAGATGCCGGGGATGAGAACAGCCAGTACTTAAGAGCGGCTGCAAACTATATTCAGAGCGGACATTATACGGAGGCGCTCAATGTATTAAACAGTATCAAAGAGCGTGGAGCGCTGTGGTATTTCTACAGTGCATCGGCGAACTCCGGTGTGGGCAATAACGTGACGGCGCTGGAACATGCAAAAGAAGCAGTCCGGCTGGAGCCGCAGAACATGCAGTATCAGATGCTTCTGCAGCGGCTGCAGGGCGGCGGAGGCTGGTATCAGCAGAGACAGAGTATGTATGGATATCCAAGTTCTGTAGGCGGAGACTGGTGTATGAAGCTGTGTATTGCAAATATGATGTGCAATCTGTGCTGCGGCGGAAGCGGCTTGTGCTGTGGAGGTTACAGCGGCGGAGGATACGGCGGCTATATTTAGAATAAGAGTGGAAGAAGAATCCCGGAGACGGGGTTCTTTTTTTTGGATGAAGGGACAGGAGGAGAGGTTATTGACTAATCAGACCATTGAGATTATGATGAAAACAGTGACCACAGATTTTTTGAAAGTGAAAAATCGTATCAGGACAAACAGGAAACATTAAAACAGTCATTGAATGGAATCTGGAAATTCCAATATTCAGTGAATGCAAAAAAAACGTCCGGTTTCCTTTTATGAAAATGACTATGATATTTCTGAATTTGATGAAGTTCAGGTTCCGCAGCATATAGAGCTGGCGGGATATGACAAAATTCATTATATCAACACCATGTATCCCTGGGAAGGACATGAATATCGCCGACCTGCGGGGACGTGCAATCATATCGGAGAGGGGATGTTCAGCGAAGCTTCTTATAATCCCACAGGTTCTTATGTCCGTTTTTTTTGATCTGGAGGAAGCCTTGATCGGAAAAAGGGTGATCTTAAGTTTTGAAGGGGCAGAGCAGGCAATTTACGTATGGATAAACGGTGAGTTTGTGGGATATGCGGAGGACAGTTTTACCGTGTCTGAATTTGACATTACACCGTATGTAAAAGAAACCGGAAATCGTCTGTGTGTGGAGGTACATAAACGAAGTACGGCGGCTTTTCTGGAAGACCAGGACTTTTTCCGATTCTTTGGATTGTTCAGAGATGTAAATTTATATGGACTGCCGGATATACATGTGTCTGATCTGTGGATTCGTCCAAAAGTGTGCACTGGACGGCAGACAGGCGTCGATGGAAATAGAACTGAAAACAACAAAGGGAAAGACCGCATCCTATGCGGATGCCAGAGCAGAGATATGTCTGTTGGATGGTCATCAGATGATTGCAAAAGAAGAAGTTTCCGTATCAGAAAGTTTCAGAGCAGATCTTACGATCAGCGAACCTGTACAACTCTGGAATTGTGATGATCCGAAGCTGTATCAGGTGGAAATCCGAATCTTTGACGGACAGGGAGATCTCATAGAGATCATTCCTTATCAGGTAGGATTTCGAATGATTTGCATTGAGGATGGAAAAATAAAACTAAATGGAAGACGGCTGATCATAAACGGTGTGAACCGACATGAGTGGAATGCAAAAAGTGGAAGATGTATTTCAGAGAACGATGAGATTTATGATATTGAATGTATGAAACGCAACAATATCAATGCGGTTCGTACCTGTCATTATCCGGATCGTACAACCTGGTATTATCGCTGCGATGAAGCTGGAATTTATGTGATGGCAGAGGTAAATCTGGAAAGTCACGGATCCTGGCAGAAGATGGGATCGGTTGAGCCGTCCTGGAATGTACCGGGAAGTGTGGAGCTTTGGCAGGATGTTGTTTTGGATCGGGTAAAATCGAATTTTGAAATGTTTAAAAATCATACATCTGTGTTATTCTGGTCTCTTGGAAATGAATCCTATGCAGGAGAGGTACTCAAAGAAATGAATGCGTATTATAAAAAGAGAGACCCGGGGCGTCTCGTTCATTATGAAGGAGTATTTCAAAACAGAGACTATGAAGACAATATTTCCGATGTAGAGAGCCAGATGTATGCACCGCCGGGACGTGTTCGGGAATATCTGGAAAATGAGCCGAAAAAACCGTTTATCCTGTGTGAATATAATGCATGATATGGGAAACTCACTTGGGGGTATGAATCGTATATCGATCTGCTGGATCAGTATGAAAAATATCAGGGTGGTTTCATTTGGGATTATATAGATCAGGCACTTTTGGTAAAAGATGAGATTACCGGTCGTGAAGTACTTCGATATGGGGGAGATTTTGATGACCGTCCGTCGGATTATGAATTTTCGGGAAACGGAATCGTATTTGCAGATCGAACAGAAAAACCGGCAATGCAGGAGGTGAAATATTATTATGGACTCCAGAAATAAACTTAGAATCGTCTTCGGAGATGTGACGGTTGGAATTCATGGGGAGGATTTTCATTATATTTTCTCAAAACAGACAGGGGGAATGGAATCCCTTGTAAAAGCAGGAAAAGAATGGCTGTATCGAACTCCGTATCCCACATTCTGGAGAGCGACTACAGATAATGACAGAGGAAACGGATTCCCTTTGAGATCAGGAATGTGGCTGGGGGCAGATCAGTTTCGAAAGTGTATCGGTTTCCAGCTTTCTGTAGATGGAGAAGAGGTAGAAAATCACAATGCTCCGGAAAATAATGTGTACAGCAATCAGGAATATGTACAGGAGGCGGTGCTCACATATACTTATGAAACCATCACAGTTCCTGCGACTACAGTGGATGTAAGCTATACAGTCCATGCAGATGGGAAAATACATGTTTTGGTTCATTATCATGGAAAAGAAGGACTGCCGGAACTGCCGGTATTTGGAATGTGGTTTATTATGCCGACAAAGGCAGTCGGATATTGCTATGAAGGTCTGTCAGGAGAAACATATCCGGACAGAATGGCGGGAGGAATTTATGGAAGATATGAAGTGGAAGGTCTTCCGGTCACGCCATATCTGGTTCCCCAGGAATGCGGGATGCATATGGAGACAGAATGTGTTACGGTATATCGAAAGGATACGCTGAATAATTCGGATACGTCAGAAGAAACATTCGGCCTTACGTTTCGTGCATGCGGCGAAAAGTTTGGATTTTCCTGTCTCCCATATACGGCAGAAGAGCTGGAAAATGCAACGCATCAGGAAGAACTTCCATTGCCGCGGAGAACCGTAGTCTGCATCTGCGGATCAGTACGTGGAGCAGGTGGTATTGACAGTTGGGGCAGTGATGTGGAAGATCCGTATCGCATCAGTGCACAAAAGGATATTGTCTATGAGTTTGTGATAGAATAGAGAAGCACATAGAGAGCTAGGGTACCACACGATCATCAGATTTGATGATCGCGTGATACCCTCTTTTTATGAAATTTATTGAAAAATAAGTCAGTAATCAAACCGAGTATAAGAAAAAGTACGATGACAAGCAGCCACAGAGATACTCCGGGATGATTGTGCAGTTCATAGATCTGTTGTGGATTCATAGTATCTGTGATTTTTTTGATATTCTCTGTCTGGATTAAATCACCGAGGAATTGTCCGATCACGACGCTGATGATATTTCCTGCTGTAACGAAAAAAGCAGGGAGTGGTTTTTGGCAAAAAATCAGGATCAGGCACAGACCCAGATTCCGCAATAAAAATTGCGTGTATTCATGATTATTCACATCTATTCATATTGAGAAAAATTAATATCATATGTTCTTTTTTAGAATATCATAAAATAATAGAAGGTACAATGTGAGATGAAGTGGAAAGATTGAAAAATAGTAAATCTGTAAATTACAAAAAAGACATTCGATCTCTCGAATGTCTTTCATCCAGTGCGGAAGAAGAGACTTGAACTCTCACAGGATTAACTCCCACTAGAACCTGAATCTAGCGCGTCTGCCATTCCGCCACTTCCGCGTTTCTTGTCGCTGTCCGCCTGACAAATGATAAATACCATTAA
>ENA-OQLB01000577-OQLB01000577.1-human-gut-metagenome-genome-assembly--contig:-NODE-577-length-19923-cov-6.220297_pt1 | contig 19923 bp, 20 predicted proteins | sample MGYA00242656_ERZ504813 | MGnify/ENA primary metagenome ERZ504813 (study PRJEB26092, sample SAMD00036388) | human gut metagenome | host: Homo sapiens | study: EMG produced TPA metagenomics assembly of... | reverse complement strand
CATGAGTTATCAGGTGGAAAAAATGGAAGAAAACATGGGACGAAACTTACAATCGAGGTTTCCGCGAGGATCTTGACAAAGCAATGCAGAATGCATATCAGAAAGCAAAAGGCAGAAATTTCTATTCCGGGATTCCGTAAAGGAAAAGCTCCAAGAAAAATGATCGAGCAGATGTACGGAAAGGGAGTATTCCTTGAGGACGCTGCAAACGCTCTGATCCCTGAGCATTACAGCAAAGCACTTGCTGAGTGTGATCTTGAGATCGTTTCCCAGCCTAAGATCGATGTAACACAGGTTGAGCCTGGCAAACCATTTATCTTTACAGCAGAAGTAGCTACTAAACCAGAGGTAACTCTTGGTGACTATAAAGGACTTGAGGTTCCGAAGTCTGAGACAGAGGTAACAGACGAGGAAGTTGAGGCTGAGCTTAAGAAAGAGCAGGAGAAAAACTCCAGAACCATCACAGTTGAGGATCGTGCAGCACAGAACGGCGATACAGCAACTATCGATTTCGAGGGCTTCGTAGATGGTGAGGCATTCGAGGGCGGTAAAGGAACAGACTATCCGCTGACACTTGGTTCCAACACCTTCATCCCGGGATTCGAGGAGCAGCTTGTTGGTGCTAACACAGGTGATCACGTAGAAGTTAAGGTTACATTCCCGGAGGAGTATCAGGCAAAAGAGCTTGCTGGAAAAGAAGCTGTATTCCAGTGCGATGTTAAGAAGATCGAAGCAAAAGAGCTTCCGGAGCTTGACGATGACTTTGCTAAGGATGTATCTGAGTTTGATACACTTGCTGAGTACAAGGAAGACGTTAAGAAGAACCTGACAGAGAAGAAAGCAGAAGATGCACGTCGTGCAAAAGAAGATGCAGCAGTAGATAAAGTGATCGAGAATGCACAGATGGATATTCCGGAGGCAATGATCGAGACACAGACACGTCAGATGCTTGACGATTTCGCAAGAAGAATGCAGTCCCAGGGTCTTTCCATGGAGCAGTACTTCCAGTTCACAGGCCAGAGCGTTGACAAGATGATGGAAGACATGAAGCCACAGCTCTTAAGAGAATCCAGACAAGACTTGTTCTTGAGAAGATCGCTGAGGTAGAGAACATCCAGCCAACAGAGGAAGAGGTTAACGAAGAGATCTCCAAGATGGCAGAGATGTACAAGATGGAAGCAGACAAATTAAAAGATCTCATCGGTGAGAACGAGATGGAGCAGATGAAGAAAGATATGGCTGTTCAGAAAGCTGTTACATTAGTTGCCGATGCAGCTGTAGAGGCGTAATAAACCTCGGAAATGGAGGGCAAAATGAGTTTAGTACCTTACGTCATTGAGCAGACCAGCAGAGGAGAAAGAAGTTATGATATCTATTCAAGACTTCTTAAGGACCGAATCATTTTCCTTGGAGAAGAGGTAAACGATGTCAGTGCGAACCTGATCGTTGCGCAGCTTCTCTTCCTGGAAGCAGAAGATCCTTCCAAGGATATCCAGCTTTATATTAACAGCCCGGGTGGTTCTGTAACTGCCGGAATGGCAATTTATGATACAATGCAGTATATCAAGTGCGATGTATCTACGATCTGCCTTGGAATGGCAGCCAGCATGGGAGCTTTCCTCCTGTCCTCCGGTGCCAAAGGCAAGAGATATGCACTGCCGAATTCGACGATCATGATCCATCAGCCATCAGGCGGTGCACAGGGGCAGGCTACAGAGATCCAGATCGTAGCTGACCAGATCGCAAAAACCAAAAAGAAGCTGAACGAGATTCTTTCTGCGAATACCGGACAGCCTCTTGAGATTGTGGAAAAAGATACTGACCGTGACAACTATATGACAGCGGAAGAAGCTAAGGCATACGGCCTGATCGACGGTGTTGTGATCCACAAATAATGCGTAAGAAAAGACTCCTGTAAAGACACAGGAGTCTTATCTTGCTTTAAAAAGGAATTTTAAATGTCTGCGAGAGACGGACATTTACGCTTAGAAAGGAAACAAAAAGATATGGCAGATAAAGTAAAAGAAGGAAAGGTAAGATGCTCCTTTTGCCATAAGACTGAAGATCAGTACGCAAGCTGATCGCAGGTCCGGATGGAGCATATATTTGTGATGAATGTATCGGGATCTGCTCCGAGATCATGGAAGAAGAATTCAGTATGTATGATCATGAGGCAGATTATGAAACAGGGATCAACCTTCTGAAACCGGAAGAGATCCACAGTATCCTGGATGAGTATGTGATCGGACAGGATGATGCCAAGAAGGCACTTTCCGTAGCTGTTTACAATCATTACAAGAGGATTCTTGCTTCAAGAAACCTGGACGTGGAGCTGCAGAAGAGTAATATCCTGATGCTTGGTCCGACCGGTTCCGGTAAGACACTTCTTGCACAGACACTGGCAAGACTGCTGAATGTTCCTTTTGCCATCGCAGATGCCACTACTCTCACAGAGGCAGGTTATGTTGGCGAGGATGTTGAGAACATTCTTCTGAAGATCATTCAGGCAGCCGATTACGATATTGAGCGTGCCCAGTACGGGATCATCTATATCGATGAGATCGATAAGATCACAAGAAAATCCGAGAATACCTCCATCACCAGAGATGTGTCCGGTGAGGGCGTACAGCAGGCACTTCTAAAAATTCTGGAAGGAACCGTTGCAAGCGTACCTCCTCAGGGAGGAAGAAAGCATCCTCATCAGGAATTTATCCAGATCGATACTACAAACATCCTGTTCATTTGCGGTGGTGCCTTTGACGGACTGGAGAAGATCATCGAGGCAAGACAGGATACCAAATCCATTGGTTTCGGAGCAGAGGTTTCCGAGAAGGAAGACCGCAATGTGGGCGAAGTTCTGAAGGAGGTTATGCCGGAGGACTTTATTAAATTTGGTCTGATCCCGGAGTTTATCGGACGAGTTCCGGTCGTGGTAACCTTGGATTCTCTGGATGAAGAAGCATTGATCCGTATTCTGAAGGAGCCTAAGAATTCCCTCACAAAACAGTACGACAAGCTTTTTGAGCTGGATGGCGTGCAGCTTGAGTTCCAGGATGAAGCACTTGAGACAGTTGCCCGGAAATCTCTTGAGAGAAAAACAGGTGCCAGAGGACTTCGTGCCATCATGGAGCATACCCTGATGGATCTGATGTACAAGACACCATCGGACGACACCATCCGTAAGTGTATCGTCACAAAAGAGGCAGTGGAGGGAACCGGAGAGCCGGAGATCATCCACGGGGAGGCCAAGCTCCTGCAAAAAAAGCAGGACGCAAAACATCCCGTTCGAGAAAGAAAGGCAAGCCGGAAACAGCTTGATGAAGGGAATGACATAAATGACAAATCAGGTCAATATATTGCCAATGATCGCTCTCCGTGGGACTACAGTCCTTCCGGATATGATCGTACACTTTGATGTGAGCAGAGAGAAATCTATCCGTGCCGTGGAAGCAGCCATGCTCCATGACCAGAAGATCTTTCTGCTGACACAGAAGGATCCTGAGGTGGAAATACCGGAACTTACGGATCTGTATCAGGTAGGAACTGTCGCTTATATCAAGCAGGTGGTGAAGCTTCCACAGGATCTTTACCGGGTTCTGGTTGAGGGACTGGACAGGGCAGAGGTTCTGGGCCTGGAGCAGGAGGAACCATATCTGAAGGCGGAATGCGAGATCGTTACGGCACAGGAAGAGGATTACCCGGAACCGGTAAAGGACGCCATGCTTCGCAGCATCCGGGAGCTTTTTCAGAGATACTGCAGAGAAAGCGGAAAAGTAAGCAAGGATCTGGTAACCCAGATCATGAACATCGAAGATGTGCAGGAAACTATCGACCAGATCGCAGTAAATCTTCCGATGGCGTATCAGAACAAGCAGAAGCTTCTGGAAGCAGTGTCTTTGAATGACCGTTATGAGATCCTTGGAGCGCTTCTTGGCAGCGAGATCGAGGTGATCCATATCACTAAAGATCTTCAGCGCAAGGTGAAATCCCATATCGACAAGAATCAGAGAGAGTATATCCTCCGGGAACAGCTGAAAACCATCCGTGAGGAGCTGGGCGAGGAGAATACTGCTGATGATATCGATGAATTTAAAAAACAGCTGAAGGAGCTGGATGCATCTGATGAAGTAAAAGAGAAGATTTCCAAGGAGATCAGCCGTTTTAAAGGAATGGCAGCCAGTGCTGCAGAGGCAACGGTGCAGAGAGGCTATCTGGAAACCGTTCTTGCACTTCCGTGGAATAAGAAATCCGAGGATTCCGAGGATCTTGAGAACGCATGGAAGGTTTTGGAAGAGGGTCATTACGGACTGAAAGAGGTCAAAGAACGTATCATGGAATTCCTTGCTGTACGTAAGCTGACCCACAAGGGAAAGAGTCCGATCCTCTGTCTGGTGGGACCTCCGGGAACCGGAAAAACTTCCATTGCACGTTCTGTGGCAGAGGCCATGAACAAGAAATATGTCCGCATCTGTCTTGGAGGTGTCCGTGATGAGGCAGAGATCCGTGGCCACAGAAAGACTTACGTCGGTGCCATGCCAGGAAGGATCACAGTCGCACTGAAGGAAGCCGGAGTCAGCAACCCGCTGATGCTTCTTGATGAGATCGACAAGACCAGCAGCGATTATAAGGGAGATACCTCCGCAGCACTTCTGGAGGTTCTGGATCCGGAGCAGAACAGTAAGTTCAATGATCACTATGTGGAGATTCCCCAGGATCTTTCCGAGGTACTGTTTATTGCTACTGCAAATGATGTTCAGGGAATCCCGAGACCTCTTCTTGACCGTATGGAGCTGATGGAAATCCCGGGATATACGGAAAATGAGAAGGAACATATCGCAAGGGAACATCTGATCCCGAAGCAGATGGAGATCAACGGTATTCCGGAAGGCAAGCTGGTGATCCAGCCGGCAGCTCTTGGCAAGCTGATCAACAACTATACCAAGGAAGCAGGAGTCCGTTCTCTGGAGAGAAGCATCGGACGTATCTGCAGAAAAACTGCACGTGCTATCATGGAAGAGGGTAAGGATAAGGTAGTTGTCACATCCAGAAATATTTCCAGATTCCTTGGCAAAGAACGATATAACTATCTGATGGCCAATGAGAAGGATGAGATCGGGATCGCCCGCGGTCTTGCATGGACACAGGTAGGCGGTGATACCCTGCAGATCGAAGTCAATATCATGCCCGGAAAAGGCGAGCTGCTTCTTACCGGACAGCTTGGAGATGTGATGAAGGAATCTGCACAGGCAGGTATCAGTTATATCCGTTCGGTTTCTGACCAATATGAGATCGATCCGGAATTTTTCCAGAAGCATGATATGCATGTACATATTCCGGAGGGTGCCGTTCCGAAGGATGGCCCGTCTGCCGGTATTACAATGGCAACTGCCATGCTGTCTGCAATTATCGAAAAACCGGTACGTGCGGATCTTGCCATGACCGGTGAGATCACCTTAAGAGGCCGTGTGCTTCCGATCGGCGGACTGAAAGAGAAGCTGCTTGCAGCTAAATATGCCAGGATCAAGGAAGTCCTTGTTCCGGAAAAAAATCGTCCGGACATCGAGGAGATGGACAGAGAGATCATCCAGGGACTGGATATCCGGTTTGTGGATAACATGAAAGAAGTTCTCGGTGAAGCTCTTGTATAAACAAAAAACAGAAAAACCCTGCCCTGACCTTCAGGACAGGGCTTTTAAAAGAAAAGGGAGGAATAACGAATGGTAATCAAAAACGTATCGCTGGATATCGTCTGCGGCATCACAAGCAAGATCCCGGACACAGGAAGGCCGGAGGTAGCTTTTGCGGGAAAATCAAATGTAGGGAAATCCTCCCTGATCAATGGTCTGATGAACCGCAAGGCCCTGGCAAGAACCAGTGCACAGCCGGGAAAAACACAGACGATCAATTTTTATAATATTAATGAAGCAATGTATCTCGTAGACCTGCCGGGCTACGGCTACGCCAAGGTTTCTGCGGCAGAGAAGGAAAAATGGGGAAAAATGATCGAGGGCTATCTTCATAATTCCAAAGAGCTCCGTGCGGTTTTTCTCCTGGTGGATATCCGCCACAAGCCTTCCGCCAATGACAAGCAGATGTATGACTGGATCTGTCACAACGGATATGAGCCGGTGATCATCGCGACCAAGCTTGACAAGCTGAAACGCAGCCAGGTGGCAAAAAGCCTGAAGGAGATCCGCATCGGACTGGGCCTTCCGAAAGAGGGAAAGATCCTTCCGTTTTCTGCGGAGACGAAGCAGGGAAGAGACGAGATATGGGCACTGATCGATGAGTTGACCGGCCTTGGTGAACCGGCAGCTACAGAGGATTAAGGAGAGCAGAAAAGATGGGAATTATCAAGGCGCTCAAGCTGGGATTTGACTATCAGAGATACGATGATGACGGCAATGTGGTAGACATGCAGCGTGCAGTCAATGATGTGGACCTGGACATTAAAGCAGGAGAATTTGTGGCAGTTCTGGGACATAACGGATCCGGAAAATCCACACTGGCGAAGCATATGAATGCGCTTCTGATCCCAACAGAGGGAACGATGCTGGTGGACGGGATCGATACCGCCAGAGAGACCAAACTCTGGAAGGTACGCCAGAAGGCAGGAATGGTATTTCAGAATCCGGATAACCAGATCATAGGAACCGTTGTGGAAGAGGATGTAGGCTTTGGTCCGGAAAATATGGGAGTTCCTACAGATGATATCTGGAAACGGGTGAATGACAGCCTGGAAAAAGTCGGTATGACAGCCTATCGTTATCAGTCCCCAAACAAACTTTCCGGAGGGCAGAAGCAGAGAGTGGCTATTGCAGGTGTGATGGCCATGCGCTCGCGGTGCATCATTCTGGATGAGCCTACCGCCATGCTGGATCCTAACGGAAGAAAGGAAGTCCTGGAGGCAGTGCGGGAGCTGAACCGTAAGGAAAAGGTAACAGTCATTCTGATCACCCATTACATGGAGGAAGTGATCCATGCTGACCGTGTTTATGTCATGGACAGCGGAAATGTTGTGATGCAGGGAAATCCCAAAGAGATCTTTTCTCAGGTGGATACCCTTAAGGCGTATGGACTGGATGTACCACAGGTAACACTTCTTGCATATGAACTGAAGAAATCCGGCGTGGATGTTCCGGATGGAATACTGACTACAGAGGAGCTGGTGAGCGCATTATGTCAATCGAATTAAAAAATGTAACCTATACCTACAGCCACGGGACAGCCTATGAGAGCCATGCGCTGAAGGATGTCAGCCTTGTGATCCCGGACGGCCAGTTTATCGGGATCATCGGACACACAGGAAGCGGAAAATCCACGCTGATCCAGCATCTGAATGCGCTGGTACAGCCAACATCCGGCCAGGTTCTGTATAACGGAGAAGATGTGTGGGCTGAGAAATATGACCGGAAACAGCTCCGCAGCGAGGTTGGTCTGGTGTTCCAGTACCCGGAGCATCAGCTGTTTGAAAATGATGTGATCTCGGATGTATGCTTCGGACCTATGAATCAGGGACTTTCCAGGGAAGAAGCAGAGAAAGAAGCGAAGCAGGCTCTGACTCAGGTTGGAGTAAAAGAGTCCAATTTCAAGAAATCACCCTTTGAGCTTTCCGGAGGCCAGAAAAAAAGGGTAGCTATTGCAGGGGTTCTTGCCATGAACCCGAAGATCCTGATCCTGGACGAGCCCACAGCAGGGCTTGACCCGAAGGGCAGGGATGATATCCTGGATCAGATCGCAGAGCTTCATAAGGTGCGAGGGATAACCATTGTTCTGGTTTCCCACAGCATGGAGGATATTGCGAAATATGTGGAGCGCCTCATTGTTATGAATCACGGAGAAGCTGTATTTGATGATGAGCCAAAGAAGGTTTTTTCCCATTATAAGGAACTGGAAACCATGGGACTTGCCGCACCGCAGATTACTTATATCATGCATGCGCTGAAGGAACATGGGCTGCATGTGGATGCAGATGCCACAACGGTGGAGGAAGCCAGAGATAGTATCCTTGCCGCACTTGCGCAGGCGAACTCTCCATTACTGAACAAAGGAGGGGCGGAAAAATGATCAGAGATATTACCATTGGCCAGTATTATCCGGCCAAATCCGTTCTTCACAGACTGGACCCACGGACCAAATTTCTGGGAACTCTGGGATTTCTGATCTCTGTGTTCCTGTTCCATACATTTCTCGGATATGCGGTGGCAACAGCATTTCTGGTAGCCATGATCGCAATATCCAAGGTTCCGGTGAAATTCATGTTCAAAGGTCTGAAGGCTATCGTTATGATCCTTCTGATCACGGTTGTGTTCAATATCATCCTGACGCCTGGCGAAGTGCTGTGGCGTTTCGGGATCATCAAGGTCACAAGGGAAGGCCTTGTTCTTGCAGGAAGAATGGCGATCCGTCTTGTTTACCTTGTGATCGGATCTTCCATCATGACATTGACTACCACGCCGAATCAGCTGACAGATGGTCTGGAGAGACTGCTCCGTCCGCTGAACAAGATCCGGGTGCCGGTACATGAGATCGCCATGATGATGTCCATTGCCCTTCGCTTTATCCCGATCCTTCTGGAGGAGACGGATAAGATCATGAAAGCACAGATCGCCAGAGGTGCAGATTTCGAAAACGGAAACCTGATCCAGAAGGCGAAAAATATGGTACCCCTTCTTGTGCCGCTGTTTATTTCAGCGTTCCGCCGCGCCAATGATCTGGCAATGGCCATGGAAGCAAGGTGTTACCATGGTGGAGAGCACAGAACCCAGATGAAGCCGCTGCATTATGAAAAAAGAGATTATGCGGCCTATGGAATCCTTGTGGCATATCTTGCGGTGGGTGTTGCATTCCGTGTGGCGGGACTGTAGCCAAATCCTGCCGGTACTCAGACATGGAACGGTCCGAAGCGCTGCATTTTGCACAGCGGAACTGTAACCGGATCAGGCAGGCATTTTGCAGGACAGTATGTCTGTTTTGGGATAGAAAGTACTGCAGGGATGTCTGTATCAGGAGGGAATATATTTTATGAAACGAGTAGGACTTGTTGTAGCTTATGATGGAACCAAGTACTCAGGCTGGCAGACACAGCCAAATGGAATCACCATTCAGGGCGTTTTAAACGATACCTTAAGTGAGCTGCTTGGGGAAAAAATCGAGACCATCGGTGCCAGCCGTACAGATGCAGGAGTGCACGCTCTTGGAAATGTGGCGGTGTTTGATACCGAATCCAGGATCCCCGGGGAAAAATTTTCCTATGCACTGAACCAGAGACTTCCGGAGGATATCCGTATCCAGCTTTCTGAGGAGGTGGAGCCGGATTTTCATCCCCGTTATTGTGACAGTGAAAAAACATATGAATATCGTATCCTGAACCGGCGTTTTCCGGTGCCAACGGAGCGTTTGTACTCTTATTTTTACCATTATAAACTGGATGTGGATAAGATGAAGGAAGCAACATCTTATCTGATCGGACGCCATGATTTTGCTAGCTTCTGCGGCTCCGGCGCACAGGTGAAGACCACCATCCGTACCGTGACCTCCATGGACGTGTGGAGAGATGGTGACATGGTGACCATCCGCATTTCAGGAACAGGCTTCCTTTACAATATGGTGCGTATCATTTCCGGAACCCTGATCGAGATCGGAAACGGGCAGTATCCGCCGGAACGCATGGATAAGATCCTGAAAGCCTGTGACCGCGGGGCAGCAGGCCCCACAGCTCCGGCTCAGGGTCTGACACTGATGGGAATCGAGTTTTTCTGAAAACAGGAATTTTGTTGAAAATTACAAGAAAAAACAGTTGACAGGCAAGGTGCCTTATAATATAATAACTCAATGTGACGTAGTGCGAAGATGCTTGAGCCAATAGCCCCGGCGACGGCATTTTATCAGCGGTTTCGGACATTTCCGCGATTTATTTTGCACCCGCGTTTCCATTTACTTTTTTTCGCGGAAGTACCGCGGTTTGAGAAACATTATCGTTGATAAATAACAGGAGGTAGGACCATGCAGACTTATATGGCTAATCCGGATAAAATCGAAAGAAAATGGTATGTAGTTGACGCAGAGGGTTGCACTCTGGGACGTCTGGCATCCGGTGTTGCAAGTGTTTTAAGAGGAAAGAACAAACCTCAGTTTACACCGCACGTTGACACAGGAGATTATGTAATCGTTGTAAACGCTGATAAGATTAAAGTTACAGGCAAGAAGCTTGAGCAGAAGATTTATTATAACCACTCCGACTATGTTGGTGGAATGAAAGAAACCACATTAAAAGAAATGTTAGCAAAGAAACCTGAGAAGGTTATCGAGCTCGCAGTTAAGGGAATGCTTCCGAAAGGACCTCTTGGAAGAGCTATGAACAAGAAACTTTTCGTATACGCAGGACCAGAGCACAAACATGAGGCTCAGAAGCCTGAAGTTTTAACATTTTAATAGGAGGTAGAAAACATTGGCTAGCGCAAAATTCTACGGAACAGGAAGAAGAAAGAAATCAATCGCAAGAGTTACCTGGTACCTGGAACAGGTAAAATCACTATCAATAAAAGAAACATCGATGAGTACTTCGGACTTGAGACTCTGAAGGTTATCGTTCGTCAGCCACTGGCTTTAACAGAGACAGAGGGTAAATTCGACGTGATCGTTAATGTTCACGGCGGTGGATACACAGGACAGGCTGGAGCAATCCGTCATGGTCTTTCCAGAGCACTCCTTGAGGCAGACAAAGACTACAGACCAGCTCTTAAAGCTGCTGGATTCCTTACACGTGATCCACGTATGAAAGAGCGTAAGAAATACGGTCTCAAAGCAGCTCGTCGCGCTCCGCAGTTCAGCAAGCGATAATTACAAAGAGACAACGAAAAAGATACAAACCCAGGAAATGCTTATATTTCCTGGGTTTTCTTTATGCCCGCTGATTTGTGGAACACCACAAAAAAGCATAAATTTTTTACGGTAACTAACACGTAACTAACAGGTAACTAACACTATATCTTGTTGATCGCGTCTATTAGTTCCTCTATTTCAAAGTGAGTATATACTATTTCGGTTACGCCTTGCCCTTTATGTCCGATTATCTTCTTTATGACTTTATCCGATACACCAGCTACGGTTAATAAGCTTACGCAAGTATGCCGGGTATCGTGCGGACGGTGCGACATTCCGACGGCATCAAGTAGCGGCTTCCAGTAAGAATCGTAATAATTACGATATTTGAAGTGTGCGCCTTCTGGCGTACTTAAAAGGTACTCACAAGAATTAAGGTTATACCAATATTCAAAGAACGGGTAAACCTTTTCTGCTATCGGTACTGTACGGATTCCGGCAGCAGTCTTAGCGGCGACAATATTAAAATGACGTTCTTCTAAATTTACATCTTCTTTTTTTAAGTCTAATAGTTCACTTATGCGGCAGCCGGAATAGATCAGCATGAGTATAACCGTATAATACGGGTTGCTTTCTTTAGCGTCCCATATCCGGGAAACTTCCGACTTACTGAACGGTTCACGGTTTAGCGCGTTCGGATTTCCAGCATTTTTAATATTTAGATATTCGACCATATTTCTTTCTTTCGGTATTATTTCATGTATTACAGCGTATTTGTACATAAGCCCCAGCATAATTTTTAATTTCTTAAGTGTAGGGGTATTCTTCCCGGATTCATCAACAACCATTTGAAGATGATCCAATTTAACATCAACGAAGCGCATTGAAGCGATTTTATCGCAGAGTTTCCAGGAAGCCTTATAACCTTTTACGTTAGATTCGCTAACTGTCGGGTAATGTTCGTCGCTCCAACGGTCGTATACATCGGCAAAAGTAACTTTAGCGGCGTTCACATCGTAAGGGTTGGCGTTAAATTCTGCCAGGGCGGTAAGCGCTTCTTTCCTGGTAGGATAATAGCCGACTGTTATATATAGCTGCTTTACCTTCCAGTTTTCGGGTCGATATCCCAGCCTTTTGTTTTCTTTGCTACATAGGGGTTACGGCGGTTGCCGGAGAGTTTGTAAACGCTTCCGAAGCCGTTAGGTAATTTCATATAATCACACCTTCCTTAAAAAAGGGTATAAAAAATAAGCCCTTTTTAAAAATATGGGCTTATGGTATAATCATATTGCGTTTTGATTTATCTATAAGCCTTGTTTATAGGTATCGCGTAGCCGTTTCGGGTGGCAGCCCGGGACGGCTTTTTAAATTATCTTAAAGGTTCAATAATTCAGATTTCTTTTTATTAAATTCTTCTTCGGTTATAGCGCCGCAATCTAATAACTGCTTATACTTTAATATTTCATCGGCAGCAGACCCGGAAAAAGACGGGGCACTTGATTCTGCCGTAATAGAATCAAGCAAAGCAAGTATTTTATTCGCGCAATCTGTCATAGTGTTATACAGGAAACTTCCTTTTTTAGTATCGGCAGAAATAAGAGGAATTTCTGTATAGGTATCGTATGTATGATTAAGGGTAATTTTGATATACATTTTCTTAATCATTTCTTTTTGCGATTTCTTTCCGGTAGTTCCGCCGATTACAGCACCAACACCACCAAACACAGCACCACCGACCAGGGCGCGCCCGATGCTTACGCCGCCTTTTGTATATGTTTCACCGTCTACGACAAGTTCATAATCTACAATGTTGTCGAAGGAATATACAATAGGCGTTTTGTTATATATAGATACTGCCGGGGCTGGAACGTGGAAAAGTCTTTTACTCTTATCTACGAAGAATAGCTTACCTACTGTATCTGTAGCCTGGAAGTTTTTGTATAATTCCTGGTTTTCTTTTATGTATTCTATATGCATTTTAATTTCTGATACATTCTTATTCTTTATATTGCTTACAAAGTTCGGGCTACAAAGACTAAGACAAGAAGAACAAACCGAACCTTCGGCAGTTTTAGCTTTTGTCAATGCATTAACTTTACCGCCGCAAACAATACAGCTTTCTTTACTAAATAATCCCATAAATAAGTTCCTTTCAAAAGCAATACTAACATTATCCTTATCCTATCGCGCAGAAGAAGGTAGGATAATGTTAAAAGTAAATTTGTGGGAAGTGCGTACAGCCAAAGGCTTAAAGCTGGAAGCTGTAGCCGTAATGACTGGTGTAAGCAAGTCCACGCTAAATAATATTGAAAATGGTAAAACTTCGCCAACACTGGCAAACCTGGAAAAAATAGCCAAAGGCTTAGGATGCCGTATAAGCGATCTGTACGATTCAGAATATAAGTAGTATATCATAACACAGCTTTTTACCTGGTATTCTTGTAAATATTTCCACAATCCTGGAAATGTTTTTAAAATCCGGGACGAGCAGAAAAAATAGGAATATAATGGATATTGTCAAAGGAAGGGGGCTTAACTATAATGCGTGAGAAGCTACACAACCTTATAGACACTATCCAGGAAGAAAAACTATTAAGAAAGATATATTTTTATATCCTGGGCTTGAAGGGGTATGGGAACACCCTTCAGTGAACAGCTTCCAACGGCACAGCTTCACTGGATGATCGCAGACAAGGAGGAATGCATCGTTGTAGAATCTATGAAAGACGGAATGCACATCTATGACGATCCTGTTGGCGTACTTACAAATAATCCTCCATTCCCCGGCCAGATGTTTGCACTTAACAATTATGCGGGTGTATCCAGAAAGCAGCCGGAAAGTACATTTGCAGGAGTGCTGGAGCTGGATCCATACAGCAGAGGAATGGGCGGAATGGGAATTCCGGGAGATCTTTCAAGCCAGTCAAGATTTGTAAAGGTTGCATTTACAAAATTAAACGCAATATCCGGAGATGGGGAAAACGAAAGTGTCAGCCAGTTTTTCCATATTTTAGGCTCTGTTGATCAGCAGCGGGGATGCTGTGAGGTATCAGAGGGCGCATATGAGATCACGATCTATACTTCATGCTGCAACACGACAAAGGGAATCTATTATTATACCACATATGATAATCACCAGATAACCGCAGTAGATATGTATGCGGAAAACCTTGATTCAGACAAGCTGATCCGTTATCCGATCATATTAAACGGTGAGATCCGATGGCATAATAAATAAGAACAGGATTTTTACAGAAGATAATGAGGTAGGAAGATGGAAAATTATTCAATAGTATTCAGCAGCTTAACCGGTAATACAAAAAAGCTGCCAGTTAGCCGATCGTAGTGTATACAGAGATTTGACTTTACAGCAGAGAAAAATATCAAGTATAATACTATAGCATTATTAAAAATCCTTCCGGGAAAACAGAAAAACCACAATGATAAAGGAATATAACAAATGAGTATTTTAAATGTAGAACACCTGACCCACGGGTTTGGAGACAGAGCGATTTTCGAAGATGTATCTTTCCGGCTTCTTAAGGGAGAACACATCGGACTTGTAGGCGCTAATGGCGAAGGAAAGTCCACATTTATGAGTATTGTGACCGGAAAACTGATGCCGGATGAGGGCAAGGTAGAGTGGGCAAAAAATGTCCACGCAGGCTATCTGGATCAGCATGCAGTTCTGGAAAAGGGGATGACCATCGGCCAGGTGCTGAAATCCGCTTTTGATCCTCTTCTCAAAAAAGAAGAACGGATGAACGAGATCTGCGACAAGCTGGGAACTGCAGATCCTGACGAGATGGATGGTCTGATGGAAGAGCTTGGAACGATCCAGGACGAACTGACACTTCACGATTTTTATGCGATCGATGCCAAAGTGGAGGAGGTTGCCAGAGCTCTGGGCCTTCTGGATCTTGGGCTTGACCGTGATGTTACGGATCTAAGCGGCGGACAGCGAACCAAGGTACTTCTTGCGAAGCTTCTTCTTGAGAAGCCTGACATCCTGCTTCTGGATGAGCCTACCAACTATCTGGATGAGGAGCATATTGCATGGCTGAAAAGATATCTTCTGGATTATGAGAATGCCTTTATCCTTATTTCCCACGATATTCCCTTCCTGAATTCTGTAGTTAACATTATCTATCATATGGAAAATCAGGACTGAACCGTTATGTAGGAGATTACGATCATTTCCAGGAGGTCTATGCGGTCAAGAAGGCACAGCTGGAGGCTGCTTACCGCAAACAGCAGCAGGAGATCAGTGAGCTGAAGGATTTTGTAGCAAGGAATAAGGCCCGTGTTTCCACAAGAAACATGGCTATGTCCCGCCAGAAAAAGCTGGACAAGATGGATGTGATCGAGCTGGCAGCAGAGAAGCCGAAGCCGGAGTTCAAATTCCGTTATGGCCGAACACCAGGAAAGATGCTTTTTGAGACACATGACCTTGTGATCGGTTATGATGAGCCGCTTTCCAAGCCACTGAATTTTACTATGGAGCGAGGACAGAAGATCGCACTGGTGGGAACCAATGGAATAGGAAAAACAACACTTCTTCGAAGCCTTCTTGGACTGATCAAGCCTCTTTCCGGAAGCGTGGAGCAGGGCGAGAACCTTGAGATCGGATATTTTGAGCAGGAAGTTAAAGGTGAGAATCGAACTACATGTATCGAAGAGCTCTGGCAGGAATTTCCGTCATTTCCCAGTATGAAGTGCGTTCCGCACTGGCAAAATGCGGCCTGACAACCAAGCATATTGAGAGCCAGGTACGAGTTTTAAGCGGTGGTGAGCAGGCAAAAGTGCGTCTTTGCAAGCTGGTGAACCGTGACACCAATATTCTTCTTCTGGACGAGCCTACCAATCATCTGGATGTAGATGCAAAAGACGAGCTGAAAAAAGCTCTCCGGGAATACCGCGGAAGTATCCTTCTCATCTGCCATGAACCGGAATTTTACCAGGATGTGGTAAATGAAGTCTGGGATATGAGCAAGTGGACAACCAAGATATTCTGATAATGGATATAGATATATGGCAGAAAAGACCGATATAATTCGAAAAGTACAATAAATGGGACATAAAGATGACAGCATAAGGGCAGCAGAGTCTGCCAGACAGAATACAGAGGACAAATAAATGGAAGAAACACAATTGAAAAAATTCAGTATCGTTATGGAGGGCGGCGGTATGCGAGGTTTGTATACAGCCGGTGTGATCGATGTTCTGATGGAAAATGAGATTTACGCAGACAGTGCGGTGGGCGTATCGGCTGGAGCTGTTTTTGGATGCAATTATAAGTCCAGGCAGATCGGGAGAGTTCTTCGCTATAACAAAAAGTACTGCAAGGATAAAAGACTTGCAAGCATCCGGAACTGGATCACAACAGGAGATGTATACAGCCGGGAATTCGGATATTATGAACTGCCCTGGAAGCTGGATATTTTTGACCGTCAGACCTACGCAGAAAATCCCATGAAATTTACAGTGGTGTGTACGGACCTGGATACAGGAAAACCGGTGTATCATGAATGTCCCAACGGAGATGTGGAGGATATTGAATGGATGCGTGCGTCTGCATCGATCCCGATAGCCTCCCGACCGGTGAAGCTTGGGGGAAAGAGACTTCTGGATGGTGGTGTGTCTGATCCGATCCCGGTTAAATGGATGCTTTCTCGGGGATATGAAAAAAACGTAGTGGTGCTTACCAGAGATGTGAAGTACCGAAAAAAAGCAAACCCGAAGATGCAGCTTTTTCTGAAAGCAGTATTACATAAATATCCGGCTTTTCTGAAGGATCTGGAGGAACGGCATATCCATTATAATGAAACACTGGAGGAACTGTCTGCTCTGGAAAAAGAGGGTCGCGTTCATATCATCCGTCCGAGCAGACCCATCCAGGCGGCGATGATCGAGCGTGATGAGAGTAATCTGGAGTGGATCTACCAGACAGGAAGAGCAGATATGAAAAAGGATCTGGAGAGGCTGAAAGCTACCTGGATTCCTGAATCACAGACCGAAACAAAATTCGACTTATACCCCTTTCTATGTTATGATAGTGGATATCATTACAACAGAAAGGGGTATTTTCAATGGGAGAAAAACCTCAGAATATAAAACACAGACATATAAGCTTGGGCGTGCTTGCCCATGTGGATGCAGGAAAGACGACATTATCGGAAGGCCTGCTTTTTAAATGCGGAAGGATCCGGAAAATCGGAAGAGTCGATCACAAGGATGCGTATCTGGATACCTATGAGCTTGAGAGGGAGAGAGGAATCACCATTTTTTCAAAGCAGGCAGTTTTTTCCATGGGGGATATGGAAGTGACACTTCTGGATACACCGGGGCATGTGGATTTTTCTGCTGAGATGGAGCGTACCCTGCAGGTGCTGGATTATGCGATCCTGGTGATCAACGGAGCAGATGGTGTGCAAGGGCATACACAGACATTGTGGAGACTGCTGACACAGTATAAGATCCCAACATTTCTTTTTGTAAATAAAATGGACCAGGAAGGAACGGACAGGGAAAGACTTCTTGAGGAGCTGAAGAAGAAATTAAGCGGATGTTGTGTGGATTTTAGTGGAGAACTGGAATGCTCCGGTGCAGAAGCAGCAGGGAAAAAGGAGAATCCTGTGGATAACTCCGGGAAATCTCCGTCAGCTGAAGGAATGCAGCTGAAAGACAACGCCAGTGAAGCAGAAAAAGAGAATATATCCGGAACGCAGGGCGCTTCTGATAAAATAAATGGAACTGATGATTTTCTGGAAAATATTGCCATGTGTGAGGAGAACCTTCTGGAAAGCTTCCTGGAAACAGGAACGATCGCAAAAAAGGACGTGGCAGAGCTGATCCTGGAGCGAAAGCTTTTTCCATGCTTTTTTGGATCTGCCTGAAGATGGAAGGCGTAGATGCTTTTATCCATGGAATGGAGACCTACATGGCAGTACCGTCTATCCCGCAGAATTCGGAGCCAGGATCTTTAAAATCGCCAGAGATGAGCAGGGAAACCGTCTCACTTATATGAAGATCACCGGCGGCAGCCTGAAGGTTAAGGAGACGCTGACCAATGCAGGAAGAAATGGTATTCCGGCAGAGGAGATCTGGGAGGAAAAGGCAGATCAGATCCGTATCTATTCCGGTGCAAAATTTGAAATGCTCAAAGAGGCAGAGGCAGGAACCGTCTGTGCAGTTACAGGTCTTACCGAAACATATCCGGGAGAGGGACTTGGCATTGAGGCGGATTCTGCCATGCCGGTGCTGGAACCGGTACTGAATTATCAGATCATCCTTCCGGAGGGCTGTGACGCCACAGGATGCTGAAAAGCCTGAAGGAGCTGGAGGAGGAAGAACCGCAGCTTCATATCATGTGGGATGAGCAGCTGGGAGAGATCCACGCCATGCTGATGGGCGAGGTACAGATCGAGATCCTGAAGCATCTGATCTGGGAGCGCTTTCATGTGGCAGTAGAATTTGGGACCGGTAATATCGTATACAAAGAAACCATTGTCGCACCGGTGGAAGGCGTGGGACATTTTGAACCGCTTCGTCATTATGCAGAGGTGCATCTTCTTCTGGAACCGGGAGAGAGAGGAAGCGGACTGCAGTTTTTTACTGCGGCAAATGAAGATCAGCTGGATCGGAACTGGCAGCGGCTGATCCTGACACATCTGGAGGAAAAAGAGCATCTGGGAGTCCTTACTGGATCACCCATCACCGATATGCAGATCACACTTCTCACCGGACGGGCACATCAGAAGCATACGGAAGGTGGAGATTTCCGGCAGGCGACCTACCGTGCTGTGCGCCAGGGCCTCAAGAAAGCGGAGACACTTCTTCTGGAACCCTATTACAGCTTCCGACTTGAGGTTCCGGCAGAAAATGTAGGACGTGCCATGACGGATATCCAGAGGATGCAGGGAACCTTTCAGGGGCCGGAAACCCAGGGAGAGCTGTCGGTGATCACAGGAAGTGCGCCGGTGGCAAAAATGAGGGATTATCAGAGCCAGGTAGTTTCCTACACAAGAGGCAGAGGTCATCTGACCTGTACTCTGAATGGCTATGAACCCTGTCAGGATCAGGAGCAGATCGCAGAGGAGATCGGATATGATTCCGAGAGAGATCTTGAGAATCCGACAGGCTCTGTATTCTGTGCCCATGGAGCAGGCTTCGTGGTTCCCTGGTATGAGGTAGAAGAATATATGCATCTGGAAGGAGCTCAGCTTCCGGACAGCAATGATGCCTATGAGGATTCCGACAACAGCTTTGCAGGAGTGCGTTCAGTTCAGGGAACAGCCAAAAACAGTCCGGATCACAGAACAGCCAATGCCGGCCGTGGAAAATATACCTCCATGTATGGAAGCTACGAAGAGGAAAAAGAACTGAAGGCAATCTTTGAGAAAACCTTTGGTCCGGTGAGCTCAAAGAAATACAGCAGTAACAGCCGAAGCTTCGGAAATCCGGAAAGCGGAAGCAGCTTTTCCGGGAAGGGAGGCAAAGATGCAGCAGATTCCGCCTTCCGGCAAAAGCCGGTCACGGCGCCTGGAGAAACAGCAGTCCGGCCATCCACAGAGAGGACTATCTGCTGGTGGACGGCTGCAATATCATATTTGCCTGGGAGGATTTAAGAGATCTGGCACAGGCAGACTTTCATGCGGCACAGTCCAGGTTAATGGATATATTAAGCGATTATCAGGGAATTAAGGGCTGCATCCTGATCCTGGTATTTGATGCCTACCGTGTGGAGGGCCATCCGGAGGAAACATTCCAGTATCATAACATTCATGTTGTCTATACAAAAGAAGCGGAAACGGCAGACCAGTATATTGAACGCACTGTCCATAAAATCGGACGGAATCATAACGTGACAGTTGCCACATCAGACGGACTGGAGCAGATCATCATTATGGGACAGGGAGCCGCCAGGATCTCAGCGCGCGGATTCAAAGATGAGATCGCTTCCGCAAAACAGCAGATGAGAGAAGAATGGCAGGAGCGCAGGGACAACAGCAAAACCTATCTCTTTGACAGTATGACACCGGAACTGAAATCTCATATGGAAGACATCCGTCTGGGAAGAAAGAAAAAAGAGGAATTATA
>ENA-OQLB01000576-OQLB01000576.1-human-gut-metagenome-genome-assembly--contig:-NODE-576-length-19925-cov-4.277604_pt1 | contig 19925 bp, 25 predicted proteins | sample MGYA00242656_ERZ504813 | MGnify/ENA primary metagenome ERZ504813 (study PRJEB26092, sample SAMD00036388) | human gut metagenome | host: Homo sapiens | study: EMG produced TPA metagenomics assembly of... | reverse complement strand
ACCTTCGGTCTGTGGGCTATCCATTTCTTGACGCTGGATACGGGTCGGGAGAGGGGATGAAACGGTGTATTTCAATTCCTCATTCTTCATTCTTAATTCCTCATTTCTCAGGATGTCTGTAAGTATATTGTCTCGCTTGCCGTTGGCATGATGACGGTGATGCCTCATCGGCACTTTACGGGCGATGTTGGTCTTGGTGAGCATGCCGCCACGTCCGAAACTGGATTTAGAGGTCTGTATGTAAGAGGAGAGATCTTTGCCATGTTCTATCTCGCGGATGACTTCCGATGCAGGTCGGCAGGCGATCGTTATAGATGCCGTCTATGTTGCTTAGGATAATCAGGGCTTGGACATCCATCATGGAGGCTATCAGTCCGGAGAGTTCGTCGTTATCGGTGAACATCAGTTCGCTGACGGAGATTGTGTCGTTCTCGTTGACAATGGGAATTACTCCGTTTTCCAGCATGACGGTCATGCAGTTCTTTTGGTTGAGGTAGTGACGGCGGGTACCGAAATTCTCTTTCATGGTGAGTACTTGCTACGGGGATGCCATGCTCGCGGAATAATTCGTAGTAGCGGTTGATAAGTTTAGCCTGCCCTACGGCTGAAAACAGCTGGCGTTGGTCTACGCTGTCCAGCTTTTTCGTAGGGTGTATCTCGCTCCGGCCGATGCTACGGCACCGGAAGAAACAAGGATGATTTCCACACCTGCTTTGTGCAGCCCGGCTATTTGGTCTACAAGGGCGGACATACGCGTTACGTCCAATGTGCCGTCACGACGTGTCAATACATTGCTGCCTATCTTGACAGCAATTCTCGTTAGTTGTTGCTCCATATTTGTGTTCTTTCCCTATGCAGGGAGGTTTAATCTCCCTCTTCCTTTTTTTCGTATGCACGAACAACCTCCATGGCTGTTTCGTAGTTTGCTTCATTTACGAGTACAGCTACATCTATTGCTGTATCGGGTAGGACAACGTTTACTACCATCCCGTCTTTCAAGGTTGACTCAATGTCATTGTTCCCTAACAGGCTTTTTACAAGTTGGGCTTCCCAAAGTGATCCTTTGAACACTTCGATGAGCTTGCTTTTATCTTCTTCTTTCATAATGGTATGAATTTAGAGTTCTTGTTTCACAAATATAACAAGTTTTTTTGACTTAATGTTTAATATCCTGTAATTTGTAGCTATAACTCGATGCGGCGTACCGTTATTGCTTCGTTCAGGAAGATAGATGCCGACTCGATGAATTTTTCTTCCGCCTCTGTGGTGTAATAGGTGCATTTGCCGCCTCGCGTACATTTGATATCTATTTCGGGGTGGCGGTGGAGATAGTCCTTCAAGCTGTCCGCTACTAATTGTCCTTGTGATACGATGGTGATGCCGCCGGCATATACTGTTGTATCTTAGGCAGGAGTATCGGGTAGTGGGTGCAGCCTAGAATTGCGGTGTCTATTTCCCGGTCTTTGGCAAGAAGTTCATTTATGTATTTGCGGATGAAATAATCCGTTCCGTCACCCTGCGCTTCGTTGTTTTCTACGAGTGATACCCATAATGGACAGGCTTCTCCGCTGACTTTGATATCGGGGAAAAGTTTGCGGATCTCAAGCGGATAGGATTCGGATTTGATAGTGCCGCTTGTGGCGAGCACTCCGACGTGGCGGCTGCGAGTGATATTGCCGATACATTCCACAGTGGGGCGGATAACGCCCAACACGCGGCGTGCGGAGTCGAGGTGCGGCAGGTCGTTTATCTGTATGCTGCGCAGAGCCTTGGCGGATGCAGTATTGCAAGCAAGGATTACAAGGTGGCATCCCATTTCGAACAGTCGGGTAACAGCTTGCAATGTGAAAGCGTAAACAACTTCAAACGAGCGTGTGCCGTAAGGAGCGCGGGCATTGTCTCCCAAATAGATATAATCGTATTCTGGTAGTATTTCCCGTATCTTGCTCAAGATCGTGAGACCGCCGTATCCGGAATCGAATACGCCGATGGGGCCGGGGCTGGAGGGGAGTTTCTGTTTCATACAATCTTTCTGGCGCTAAGTGTAGTGTGCAGCAAAGATAATGTAATTTGCGGGGATAGAGTGTGGATTGTGCATAATTTTGTAAAAGATGCCGGAATGTAAAAGAGCCAGACTGTCCAACAGTCTGGCTCTTTTCTGTGATTGCCTCATTCAGAGGTATACGGTTTACCGATGTTATTTGATGCCGAGTTGCGTTTTTACTTTGGCGGTAACATCTATGCTCTGCGTTCCTACATAGGGTATCGGAGTACGGGCCAAGTCGAATATATATACAACACCTTCAGCTTTACCTACCGCTTGGATAGCTTCGTCCAGTTTCTTATAGATAGGTGTCATAGCATCTTGCTGTGCTTTTTGCATGGACTGATAGGCTTCTTGCTGGAACTGTTCCTGGCGTTGTGCCATGTCCTGCAATTCTTTCTGACGTCTTTCTGCGATGTTTTTGGGCAGTGAGTCAGCTTGTGCTAAGAATTCTTGATACTTTTTATTGAACTCTTCCTGAGTGCGTTGCATTTCTGTTTGGTACTCTTTAGACATAGCATCCAGGTCGGCTTGAGCTTTTGTGTATTCCGGCATGGTGATGATAACTTCTTGGGAGTTCATGTGAGCGAATTTAGTTTGCGCCATGGCTCCCAGAGGGAGGGCAAACATAACTACGAGCAGTGCGATTTTTTTAAGCATAATATTTATATTTATTTTGATTATTATTCGTTATATGGGATGCAAATGTATGAAATTAAATTTGAATATCCTAATTTTGCAAGCACTTCATTGCTTATATCGATACTTGGAGAAGCGAAAATTATGCTTGATGCGGATGCGCGGTCCACCACTACGGCGTAGCCTTTTTGTGTGGAGATAGCCTTTACCGCTTCGTAGATTTCATCTTGAATGGGCTGCATTAAGGCTTCGCGCTTTTTGATGAGTTCGCCTTCGGGACCGAAGTATTTACGGCGTAATTCCGCTGCTGATTTTTCTTTGGCAACAATCTCTTCTTCTTTCTTTGACTTCTGTGCGTCGGAAAGGGTCTTAATAGATGCCTGATAGCTATCATACAGACCTTTGGCTTCTTTGCCCAGCTTTTCAACCTCACTTTGCCATTGCCTGCTAGCTTGATCCAATTCTTCAGTTGCACTTTGGTAGGCAGGGATATTCTTCAGGATGTACTCCATGTCAATCAGGGCAAACTTCTGTGCATTGGCTGTCATGCCTATGGCAAACAGCAGAAACATGCTTAATAAACTCTTTCTCATAACGTTCTGGTTTTAGTTAAACAAAATTAGAACTCTTGTCCTAAGATGAAGTGGAACTGGCTGCCGCCGTAATCACTTCTTCCGAATACTTTGTCGAAACCGTAAGCCCAGTCAATACCCATCATACCAATCATAGGAAGGAAGATGCGGACACCGACACCGGCAGAACGTTTCAAATCAAACGGGTTGAACTTGTTTACGTCTTGCCAAGCATTACCGGCTTCAACAAAAGTCAACGCATAAATACTGGTACTTGTTTCCAGCATCAGCGGATATCTTAATTCCAGACCGAGACGTGTATATGCATAGCCTTCGTATCCATAAGGAGTAAGAGAGCTGTTTTCATATCCGCGCAAGGCAATACTTTCGGTTGCGTAGCTGGAATATCCTGTCATACCGTCGCCACCTACGTCAAAGGTTTCGAACGGAGATTTCTTATACTTGTTGTAGTGTCCCAACAAACCGAACTCTACGCGTCCCATCAATACCGGAGTGCGTTTTACGCTGATAGGTCCATTAACGGGATGTATATTTTGGATTTGAATTTCCACTTGTGGTATTCTATCCACTTATGCATCTTGTTCATGTCGTCCTGATTGCTGGTACTGTACTTGCTGTAATCCGTACCGTCAAACAAAGAGTAGGGCGGCGTCAGTTGTGCCGATAGCGAGAACTCCGAACCTTGACGCGGATAAATAGGATTGTCGATAGAACTACGTGATAGCGTGAGGTTTATACTCAAGTTATTACATTTGCCGTTGGTGACAGGGAAATACTGCCAGTCGCTCAGGATATAACGCTGATAAGACAATTCTGCTGTAAATTGGAAGTAGTCATCCGGCCATTTCAGACGTTTACCGAACATTACTGCCAATCCCCACATCTGAATGGATTTGTCAGGATCGTAATAGTTCTCGTAATTGTTGTAGTTACCATAGTTATACATGCCATAACCGTACATGCCGCTATAATAGCTGTTGTAATAGCTATTCATGTATGCGTCATTGTAGTAGCGGCTACTAATGTCTGTCTGACGGGAGTAGAATGCAGATACGGAGAAAGCATTCGGACGTTTGCCACCAAACCAGGGATCATAGAATGATACGCTGTATGATTGGTAATATTTGGCATTGGTCTGTCCGCTGATTGTCAATGTCTGTCCGTCGCCTTGTGGCAGGATACCACGATAATTTTCTCCCGGATGCAAGAGGTTGGCAACAGAGAAGTTTGTGAACTTCAGGCTCAGTTTACCGATAATACCTGTTTGCCCCCAACCGGCAGAGAATTCTACTTGGTCGTTTGCTTTGGAGATGAGTCATAGCCGATGTCTACTGTGCCGTCCTCCGGTTTGGGTTGAATGTCCGGTTGGATTTGTTCGGGGTCGAAGTGTCCCATTTGCTGGATTTCACGCATGGAACGCATCAAGTCCTCACGACTGAATAATTGACCCGGGCGGGTGCGTAACTCACGACGGACTACATTTTCATATAAACGGTCGTTACCATTGATGCTGATTTTGTTGATAGTAGCCTGCCGACCTTCAAAAATACGCATTTCCAAATCAATGGAGTCACCTACGATGTTTACTTCCACCGGGTCGAGCGAATAGAACAGATAACCATTATTGTAATAAAGGTTGCCGATTGCATCTTCGTCCGTACTGGTGCGCTCTTCCAGCAGTTTCTGGTTGTAGACATCTCCTTTCTTCATGCGCAACAAGAAGTTCAACTGTTCGGAAGGATAAAGGGTGTTACCAACCCACGTTACATTACGCAAATAGTATTTCTGGCCTTCTTCAATTTCCATTGAAATATCTACCGTACGTTCATCATAGGGCTTGATGCTGTCTGTCACAATCATGGCATCACGATAACCTAGTTCGTTATATTTGTCTATAATGAGCTGTTTATCGGCTTCATAGTTCTCCTCCACGAATTTCTTTGTGCGGAAGAGGTTGAGAAGTTTGCCCTTCTCGTTGGTTTTCTTCATCACACGTTTCAGTTTCTTGGTGGTGATGGCTTGGTTACCGGTAATCGTGATTTTATGTACTTTTACTTTCTCTTTCTTGTCGATATTAATATCGACCAAGACTTGATTGGCATTATTGGGATCATCTTTTTGGGTAATGATCACATCGGCATTTTTGAACCCCTTATCATCAAAATAACGTTTGATCAGTGTTTTGGCACGATCTATTAAGTTAGGAGTTACTTGGTTTCCTTTTATCAGTCCTACTCTGGCCTCTAAGTCTTCACGCTCTGATTTCTTCACGCCATGATAGCGGATGTCGGACACGCGGGGACGCATGGTCAAGTGGATTGTGAGCCAAATCTGATCGCCTTCAATCTTGTCTGCCGTAATTTGTACATCCGAAAAAGACCATGTCGCCAATAGCGTTTACATGCTTGCGTTATTTCATCACCGGGTACGGTAATCGTTTGGCCTTTGGATAATCCGGATAAACCAATGATTACATAATCTTCATAATTCTTGGCTCCTACTACCTTTATATCTGCTATTTCATACTTTTTGGGTGTCCCCGAATAAAGGATAACCGGCTTTTCGGCCCCATCAGTATTGCTTGTGTTCTGTGCCGCGCTGGTCAGTACACAGCTAAAGAGGCAGATAATTGTTACGAGTATGGAGAAAATACGATAGTACATCTTTTTATTTACTATTTTACAATTTACTATTTACTATTTGTGTTTGTTCGGTCAACTGATTTGTTCACTGGTTTTTCCGAACCTGCGCTCACGCTTCTGATAGTCGTAAATGGCTTTGTGAAGTGCCTCTTCACGAAAGTCCGGCCAATAGGTGTCGCAGAAATAAAGTTCCGAGTAAGCACATTGCCAAAGCAGGTAGTTACTTAGGCGAACTTCTCCACCCGTACGTATCAATAGATCCGGATCGGGCATAAAGTTGGTGGTAAGGTGCTGGGAGAACAGGTGGCTATCAATCCGGTCGGGAGCTAATTCGCCTTTTTGCACTAAGATTGCAATCTGGCGGGCCGCTTCTGTTATCTCCCAATGAGATGAGTAGCTGATTGCCAGCACTAAGGACATTCCCGTATTATTTGCGGTATGTGCCACACAGGTTTCCAAACGTTCCCGTACATTGTCGGGGAGCTTGGTTAAGTCTCCTATAATTCGGAAACTGATATTATTCTTCATGAATGTTTCTTCCTCGATAGAGTCGAAAAGAAGTGCCATCAGTGCGGCGACTTCGTTAGAAGGACGATTCCAATTTTCGGTGGAGAACGTATATAAAGTCAGATATTTGATGCCTAATTTTGACGCTTCTTCTGCAATGATATGCACAGTCTCAGCACCGGCTTGGTGTCCGTAACTGCGTTCTTGTCCACGCAGTTTTGCCCAACGCCCGTTGCCGTCCATGATGATTGCCACGTGCTGTGGAATTCGGCTTAAATCAAGTTCTTCTGTATTCAGCATCTTTCTATACTTACATCTCTTGTCTTGGTTACTATTATTCGTCTTATACCTTATATAATAAAGACAACAATAACATAATAGGTTTATGGTATAGCCGGCATCAGCTTATTAAGATGTCCGCGCCAAACAGCATTTGTCTTTCCGTCGCCACCAAATATTACCCATATATAAGGACTGTCAACAACAATGGAGTAAGGGGCGGTTATGCCTGCCATATCTTTGTCCAATAAGAACTTCTTTTCTGTTTTACGCCAAGATATGCCGTCTACTGAGGAGTAGATAACATTTAGTCTGTTGACGTCTTCACTTCCGAATATATAGAATATATTTCCGTAATTCATCACAACCGGATTTTTCAATGCCGGGCAGAATGCATCATATGCCGTATTATCAAGTGGAAACCAATTCCTGCCATCGTTAGAGACCCAGGGAACCGTTTGTGATAGGTCACTGTTTGAGGTAGTACCTACCATTATAGTCTGCAGCTGATAGTTTGTTTCAAAGTTGGCGGAGTAGATATTGGCTGTCGGATGATAATTTGTATCGTCAAATTGACCGCTGTTTTGGCTTTCTCCATTGTCGCTGGTAGAGTAAACTCCGTTATCGGTAATAACGGTAAGCGTATTCGGAAAACCTGCCACTAATGCCTGAACATCACTTCCTAATTTAGGTACGATCTCCCATTGAATGCCGTCTTGTGAGGTAAAGACTTGCTTGTTTTCTGTAACAATGTAGAGTTGCTCTCGGGATGTGGTGCTTGTAGCTCCTTCTTCATATTTCACGTTGACAAGTGTTGCCAGCTTGGCATCAGTCGGAAAATCTATATAGGCATCAGCTGTTTCCCATCCGTATTCACTTGGCTTTGTAGAAGTCTTATAAGCAGCATTTTGTGTAAATACCCATAAGTCGTTATTGAACAATATTGCTTTTTGACCTTTTACAGAAGGTATCCCAGGGAGGGCAGATGCCATACGATCCCAAACTAAAGAGTCAGGATCCTGTTTATGTCTCCTGATTTTGAGGGTATACTCTCGAACTGTGCTGAGGTCCGGTGCATGCACCTTAAATTTTATGCCATCGTTGTTGTTGATTGCTCCAGTCAAGTCTACCGAGTCGGTTTGGACAAATACAGTGTCATTAAGTCCGGCAGTTATCCAACCGCTTACGAGGAAAGTGTCAATTAATATGCGATCAATAATGGTATCTGCTCCAACAGGCAATGAGTCTTGGTTGTAAATCTCTCTGTGCAGTTGGTCTATTGTGAATTTATAATGCTTGCCATATATCGTGTCAAGGGCAAATGCATGTACCGTCGCGTCAGAACTTAATTCGATTGTATTATCATCAGAGTCAAGGCACGAACTTATTGCGATTGATACAAAAATGAAACTTGCAATTATTGCTAAAAACTTTATTCTCATTTTAAAAGATAGTGTTTATTTACAAGTTGCAAAAATAGGAACATTTTTTTCTATAAACAGCTTTATCGGCAAGTTTTATATAAAATTATAGATAATATGGCTGTTTTTCTCGATTAAAAAGCCCTCGAATAAGGCTGTTAGCCTAATCTTGTGGCGATGTAATGCCGAAAATTTCTTCCGAAATATTGTTCATTGACATAAGGTATTTTATTGCCTATTTCAGGCGCTTTAACACCGGAGAATAATTTTAGAGGGCTTTCTTCCACGAAAATCTCGTCCCATAGCTCTGCATTAATGAAAGATTGTAATAAGTAGCTTCCTCCTTCTACCAGTAATGATTGCAGTCCTTGCGCATACAGATGTTGCATGATTTGGGGCAATATATTCTGTTGAAAGTCAATAACGATGTATTCAGTGTTAGGGAATGCTGCATGCGGCTGTCCCGTAAAAACAAGTGTGCGGATACTGTCATCGAACAGACGTAAGGAAGGTGAGAGGCGTTGCTGCCTGTCTATAACAATCCGTACGGAGATTGACCTTGCCAGTTGCGTACTGTCAGACTGGGATTGTCCAACTCTGCTGTGTGTGTGCCCACCATGATCGCGCTATGTTCTGCCCGTCTTTTGTGTACAAGCATGGAGGTCAGAGGAGTGGATAGAATAACCGGTTTTCCGTCCTTTCGGCATTTGTCGATGTGCTTATCGGCAGACTCAGCCCATTTCAACGTGATGTAGGGCCGGTGCAAAGAGTGGAATGTGACAAAACGCCGGATTAAGTTTTTGCAATCTTCTTCCAGTACTCCGACGATGACTTCACGTCCTGCATCTTTCAATTTTTGAATACCTCGTCCTGCTACTTTAGCAAAGGGATCTTGGCAGCCGATTACAATACGGGGGATTTGTTTCTCGATAATCAGATCGGCGCAAGGCGGTGTCTTACCATAATGGGCGCAAGGCTCCAGACTGACATAAATGGTGGAGCGTTTCAGTAAAGAGGGCTCTTTTACAGAGCGAATCGCGTTAACTTCGGCATGCGCTTCACCACAACGTATATGATAGCCTTCGCTATAATTTTCCCGTCGCACACAATTACTGCGCCTACCATTGGATTGGGAGCAGTGTTGCATAAACCGTTTTGGGCTAACTGAATACAACGGCGCATATATTTTTCTTCTTCCATACTTTGTATTACTCTTAAAGTTCTACTATTTTTGCAGCTTGAATGCCGAATGTTATGAATGTTTCCGTCTCTTATATTCGTCGTGCTTTGCAGGAGAGTTACTCTGTGCAAGAAGCTGCCAACTTATCCCGCATTGTCTGTTGTGAAATGCTGGGACAGACCACGATTGATTATTATTTGGGCAAAGATATAATTTTATCTTCAAAAGAGATGCAGAAATTAAATGGCATTCTTGCCCGTTTGCTTAATTTTGAACCGATACAGTATATACAGGGAACTGCCCGTTTTTTGGAACGCTCCTACCATGTTGCTCCGGGAGTGTTGATTCCCCGCCCGGAAACGGAAGAATTGGTGGAGGTAATGCTAAGGGAAATCTCGTCTGATGCCCGTATCCTTGACATTGGAACAGGAAGTGGCTGTATTGCTATCTCTCTTTCCAAAGCGTTCCCGAATGCGAAAGTAACGGCCTGGGATGTTTCGGAGGATGCCCTTTGTATCGCTCGCCGCAATAATGATGATTTGCAGGCGTCGGTTTGTTTTGTGAAGCAGGACGTATTGGCATGGAGAGGGGATGGCGGACAGTGTTATGATGTGATTGTCAGTAATCCACCGTACATCACAGAGTCGGAAAAGCAAGAGATGGAGCGTAATGTTTTGGACTGGGAACCTTTTTCGGCATTATTTGTTCCGAATAATGATCCATTGCTCTTTTATCGGAGAATTGGAGAATTAGGCAGGATGATGCTGGTAGACGGTGGCCGGCTTTATTTTGAAATAAATCGGGCTTATGGGGAGGCTACGGCGATGATGCTTTGTGGACAAGGATATACCGGTATACGGATACTAAAAGATATTTCCGGAATGATAGATTTGTAATTGCAGAACGATGATAGAAATTACTGAAACAGATGCTTTAAGCCGGCTGGCTGCTTATTGTTCCACAGCGGAACATTGTCGGGCGGAAGTTACGGAGAAGTTGCAGCGATGGGGGATCTCCTATGATGCCATAGACCGTATCATAAACCGTTTGGAACAAGAAAAATACATTGACGAGGAGCGCTTTTGCCGCGCTTTTATTCATGATAAATACCGCTTTGCCAAATGGGGGAAAATAAAAATAGGTCAGGCACTCCAATTAAAGAAAATTCCCCAAAGAGTTTTTTCTCCGTACCTGAATGAAATTGATGAGGATGAATATCTTGCTATTTTGAATAATCTGCTGATGGCAAAACGCAAAAGCGTTCATGCCGAGAATGAATTCGAATTGACTAACAAGTTGGTACGTTTTGCTCTGAGCAGAGGATTCGAAATGAAAGATATTCGCCATTGTATTACACTTTCTGATGAAAATGACAATCTGGAGTAAAAATTATCCGTTTTCTTTTTTCTATTCTCGTTAGCTTTCTGTATTTTTGCGGCATATTTATCATAATAGTTAGTTTAGCTATGAAAACTTTAGAAAGATTGTTTGCAGAGAAGTTGCTGAAGATTAAAGCGATTAAACTACAACCCGCTAATCCATTTACATGGGCATCAGGATGGAAATCTCCGTTTTACTGTGATAACCGTAAAACTCTTTCATATCCTTCTCTCCGTAATTTCGTGAAATTGGAAATTACGCGTCTGATTCTGGAACGTTTCGGTCAGGTTGATGCGATAGCCGGTGTCGCTACAGGAGCTATTCCTCAGGGGGCATTGGTGGCTGATGCATTGAATCTGCCATTTGTATATGTGCGCTCTACTCCGAAAGATCATGGATTGGAGAACCTGATTGAAGGTGAACTTCGTCCGGGCATGAAAGTTGTTGTGGTGGAAGATTTGATTTCTACCGGTGGAAGCAGTTTGAAGGCTGTTGAGGCTATTCGTCGTGATGGATGTGAAGTGATCGGTATGGTTGCTGCTTACACTTATGGGTTTCCTGTTGCAGAGAAGGCATTCAAAGAAGCAAAGGTTCCTTTGGTGACATTGACCAACTACGAAGCCGTAATGGAAGTTGCGCTTCGTACAGGTATATCGAAGAAGAAGATGTGGCTACGTTGAATGAGTGGCGTAAAGATCCTGCACATTGGGACGCTGGAAAATAAGATTTATTTTATATAATGATAAGATTATGACGAAAGAACCATTCGGATAAATACTGTCCGGATAGTTCTTTTTGTCTTTTAAAGACCATTAGGATTATGACTAAATTTGAAAGTGCGGTGAAGGTGATACCTGCCTCGCAAAATGCTGTTTACGAGAAACTTTCAGACCTTAATAATTTAGATAAGGTAAAGGATCGTCTGCCGCAGGACAAGGTGAAGAATTTGAGCTTTGATAAGGAAAATCTATCGATAGAGGTGCCACCGGTTGGGAAAATCGTATTACAGATCGTAGAGAAAGAACCTTGTAAGTGTATCAAGTTTGCAACAACGAGCTCTCCTTTGCCGTTTAATTTGTGGATACAGATTGTGCCTGTTACAGAAACGGAATGTAAAATGAAACTTACTATTGGAATGGAGTTAAATCCGTTTATGAAAACTATGGTGCAGAAACCTTTGCAGGAAGGATTGGAGAAAATGGCAGAAACTCTGTCGCTAATCAAATATTAATTCATTAATCACTAGAAATTCATGGTTCAGAAACTTTGGGAAAAATCCGTTCAGGTGAATAAGGATATAGAGCGTTTTACGGTGGGACGCGATCGGGAAATGGACCTTTATCTGGCAAAACATGATGTGCTGGGATCCATGGCGCATATCACGATGCTGGAAAGTATCGGCTTGTTGGCAAAGGATGAGTTGTCTTTGTTGCTTGCAGAATTGAAGAATATTTATGTTACGGCTGAAAAAGGGGAGTTTGTGATAGAAGAGGGAGTGGAAGATGTCCATTCTCAGGTGGAGCTGATGCTGACTCGTAAGCTGGGCGATATAGGAAAGAAAATTCACAGTGGACGGTCACGCAATGACCAGGTATTGTTGGATCTGAAACTTTTTACCCGTACGCAGATAAAGGAAATAGCTGAGGCTGTGGAGCAGCTTTTCCATGTGCTTATCATGCAGAGTGAGCGTTATAAGGACGTGTTGATGCCGGGATACACTCATTTACAGATAGCAATGCCATCATCTTTCGGACTGTGGTTTGGCGCTTATGCGGAGAGTTTGGTAGATGATATGCTATTTTTGCAGGCTGCCTTCAAGATGTGTAATCGTAATCCTTTAGGCTCTGCTGCAGGATACGGTTCTTCCTTTCCTCTGAACCGTACGATGACTACTCGGTTATTAGGCTTCGATTCATTGAATTATAATGTGGTATATGCTCAAATGGGGCGTGGTAAAATGGAGCGTAATGTTGCTTTCGCTTTGGCAACTATTGCGGGTACCCTTTCCAAACTTGCATTTGATGCTTGTCTGTTCAATAGTCAGAACTTTGGGTTTGTAAAGTTGCCCGATGACTGTACTACTGGTTCGAGTATCATGCCACATAAGAAAAATCCGGATGTATTTGAACTGACACGTGCCAAATGTAATAAATTACAATCATTACCTCAACAGATAATGATGATAGCCAATAATTTGCCTTCCGGTTATTTCCGGGACTTGCAGATTATTAAGGAGGTGTTCCTGCCTGCTTTTCAGGAATTGAAAGACTGCCTGCAGATGGCAACTTATATTATGAATGAAATCAAGGTGAATGAACATATTCTTGATGATGATAAATATTTGCTTATTTTCAGTGTGGAAGAGGTGAACAGTCTGGTCCGGGAAGGTATGCCGTTTCGCGATGCTTATAAGAAAGTTGGTTTGGACATTGAAGCCGGTAAGTTTTCTCATGACAAAGAAGTGCATCATACGCACGAAGGCAGTATTGGCAATCTGTGCAATGATGAGATTTCTGTTTTAATGCAGAAAGTTGTAGATGGTTTTAATTTTGGAACAATGGAACAGGCTGAAAAGGCACTGCTTAGTAGGTAGCGCTATTAGTTAACTTGTTGTAGTGTACGATGTTAACTTCTTATATTAAGTATGTTAACTTATTAATGATAGCTCAGTTAACATCGTACTTCCTATTTTGTTTAACTTTTTCCGGTGAAAAGTTTTGGCTGTAACGGGGAAACTGTTTATCTTTGCATCCGTTCTCCAAAAAACTGCGGAAATAGCTCAGTTGGTAGAGCATAACCTTGCCAAGGTTAGGGTCGCGAGTTCGAGTCTCGTTTTCCGCTCTCCTTTTTAAGGATGCTCGAATGGTGGAATGGTAGACACGAAGGACTTAAAATCCTTTGGCCATTGCGGCTGTGCGGGTTCAAGTCCCGCTTCGAGTACTTGGTTAAAGTCTCGTAAATCATTGATTTACGAGACTTTTTTATTGTCTTTATCTAACATGGGAATCTTGTTTTTTATATAAAATAGAGTCACATTCTACCTTGAATTATGCCACTCATGTAAACCAAGATGTAAACCGAAAAAATGTATGAATGCTGCGGTTAATGTGTTGCGTTGCAGGGCGAAAATTCTAGGAATGGTGAACATCCGCTTTGATAATCCGAAAGTTTCCGCTGACGTGCAACATAGACATCATATATACCATACCGCTATAATAACGGAATCTACCCGTAGGTAACGGTTCATCCCATAATCTCCGTATGTACTCTTTTGCCAGATTCTTATCACTCAATGCAAAAGCTCCCACTGCATTTGCCCCAATCATACCTGTTGAATAATTACCCGCAGATTCCGAACCGTCCACATTGAAATATTCATGCGTAAAATTATCCCGCTTGAAGAAGTTGAGCAAGCGATTCATCATCTCCCCAATTCTGAGGTTTCCAAGGAGTACCATTAAATGTAGAATAGTTCGGGAAGAGACCGGTCTGTTTATGCGAGGCATCAGACAGCAAACGGCGGGCTGCATCAGGAGTTTGCTTCCAGAAGTCTGTATTGGTATCAGACCACAAAGCCCAAAGTTCAAGGAAAGCAGGCAAATTATAGGAAGGATCCGTATAATGATAGTAAATCTTTTCCGGTACAAAAGTTACTAATTTACTTTCTGTATTGAATAGGTTATAAACACCTTGGGAACCATCTTTGGACATGACATCTTTCAATATTTTCTGGGCTTCCCGATTATAGTCGTATGTACCTTTGTCTCCCCAACGATGAGAAGCGAAAAACAAGGAGGTGATAAAATAAATTTCACCATCTGAAGCGCAGCTTGGCTCCTTGCCTATTTTAGCTCCATCAGGTGTACAGTGCCAGGCATAATATCCGGACCATTTACCCGAAGTATACAGCATATGTTTCTTGGCCCAACGCCATAACTTATCGAACTCGGCCTGCTTATTCAGCTGTACGCATATCATCATTCCATAGGACATACCTTCTGTGCGCACATCCCGATTTCCGGTGTCATAAATATAGACAGTGTTATCATTACATTCATAGTAAACCTTTGTTTTTTCATTCACAAAAAAGTGATGCCAAATTTGCTCTATTTTCAGATTGGTTTGTTGCTGAGAAATACCTAAATATTCATTAAATAAATTCCGGTATTTATCGGTGTAGTAAGCTCCAGTTGCTGTTTTGCCTTTCTCATAACCAGTTGTTTCTTTTGTTACTATCCCATTCCTTGCTAAAGTTGGTAAACAACTCAATAACAATAGAAGGATTAAACAATGAATCTTTTTGATTTGCTTTGTTACATTTCTCATAACCTTTAGTTTAAAATATTAATAAGTACCTCCCTTTTATTACATTAATCTTTCGAAAGACACACTATTATGACTCATAATAATTCTATAACTAAATATATACATCCTTCTAATTGCAAATATGTCCCAAAAAACAATATAATTTATATACTCACGTTACACGTTTTTATGGCTGTATTACATTTTCAGCGCACAGTCTAATATATTACAAAATTCTTTTGCATGAATCTGATTATTATGTAAGCAGGTTAACTTAGAAATACCTGTCATATAAATGGTTTCGTTTTTGTTATTTCACTCATTTTTTGTGGAGAGAATAATAAAACTGCACACTATCTATCATTATATAGTAAAAAGTATATATTCCCTCACTTTTCGGTAACTATATATTGCCTTACAGTGTGAATCCTTGTTAAGTAGTAGAGTATATTAAAGTATAAGCCTCCTATAAGCATTATAATTGTTTATAGAGGGTTTGCTGTAAGTCAGTATATAGTCACTATACATTTTATATGTCTGATACGCTTCGGACTTCATGTAGACTGAAGCCTTGTTGCTGAAATTGGGCTTATGAAGTTCTTCTTTCAATGACTTTTCTAGCTTTTTATACTTATTAAAGTCTGTTATACTGTACCAATAATTATCAATCCGTTTTCTGATTTGTCCAGCTCCTTTTTATTCATCATTTCAAATGCCGTATAAGCTATTTTTGTATTACTATTGAAGGATTTATAAATACGATATTTTCCCGGACGATTCTGATCGGATTGGTCGGTAGCGCTTCCCATGTTTTTATTTTCCTTTATTGCCTTATCAATACACCCCACTATTACTGTATTGAGATGAATATATAGATAATTGTTTTCATGGCATACTTTCATTATTTCGGGGTGATTTAATCAGTGGGAGATTCAAATTTTATCGGAAACGTGAATCTTACTTTTAGATTCACTCCATGCTGGTTACCAGGCTTCCATTTTGGCATTATTGAAACAATACGTAATGCTTCCTCACAAAAAGCTGTATCAACACTTAACACCGGATTGATGCTACGGAGAATTATGGGTTGTGTTACTGTTCCGTCTTTATCTATAATAACTTGTACAATAATCCTACCTTCCAGTCTACTTTGTTTTGTAGCTTGAGGATATCTGATATTCCGGTGTATAAACTCCATCAGTCCAGGCATACCACCAGAAAACTCAGGCATATTCTGAACAATATCAAATATATCATCTTCACTTGAAGGTGCCTTATAATCCAAAGACCATGCAGGTCCTACAGGAATAGGTCTGTCTCTAGACGAAACCTGGTGTGATATATATGCTTCAAACCATTGATGAATTGTATAATAACATTCTTCGTTCTCATTATAGACTCTGATTTTCAAAAGATAATCACCGGGTTGACAGTTGTCAGGGAAATCAATGCCTATCTCAGCAGTTTGCCCTTTCTCAAAATGAAGGGCGACAGACTCCTTATTCACCTCCTTACCAGGAATCTTATGTAATTTCTTTTGTTTGTCCTCCAGATAGAAGTCAGCTTCACCTTTATATATCAGATTATAATTGGAACTGACAATGGAAATATAAACCTTGCCTTTGGAAATGCTGGTACCATTTACTATGATGTCCTCACTTTTTTCACGATTTATCCGGTTGTTATGTTTGTTAAAAGAAGCTTTGATTACTTCTTTTTTATCATCTATCAAATGTCCCCATTTTACAGGCATCTCTTTCTTTGTAGGAGAAGTGGCATTTACGGGAGGGATATACTCTATTTCTATAGTTCCTGTGTCTTTTGGATCTTGTTTGGGACCCTCTTCAAGTACTATAATTGATGCCTGATTCTTTTCTTTAGGTAATACAGTATAGAGTCCTTGTTCATCTTTCAATATTTCATAACTGCCCGATTCCAACCATTTATTCCATCTGTTGAATAAATCGGATATGAACAGGTATAAATCTTCTGAGATATAAATATCTTTGCCTGATTTGACATTGAATTTTAGTTTGTTATTTTCTAAAACAAGAAATTTCCTGGCTCTGTCCAACGCTTTCAGGTATACTACCTGATTAAAGGCATAATTCTTGTTGAATCCTTCTCCTGTATACATGTCTATTGCGGCATAGGACATTATCCCTCTTGTTCTAAGGAAAGTTGTATCACTTATGGAAGCTCTGTATTCATTCGCTTCTTTCCATAATATTTCTTCTTCAAAGATCGTATCCGTAACATCAGCATAGTTTTCTTTATTGCTTTTTCCATTACAGCCAATCAGAAAAAGATAACATACTAAAAAATATAGCATTTCTGTTTTCATACGTCTATAATATTCTGAGATTCTTTTCCATGCCTTTTCCAAAGGCATAAATCCGGGATTTATTTCAAAGATAATACTTTTGATATGAAAACGGAATGGTATCCGGTCTCTATTTCTCAAGAGACTGCTATATTACAGTTCTTTAAATAAACATGTCGGATAAGTATGTAAGAAAATTATGATGTCGGAAATAAATTACTTACACAATGAAGGGTACCGAAACAAACGTCTGAATATGAATTGCCATAGCCAGAAAAAGGCAAAGGGAATGACTAGGATGATTGACGGTGCTTTTTATTATTTCCTTCTCTCTTTTCAAATCGAGTTTTTGCCATTCTAACCAGCCCAATGCCTAATAACTGAAACATAACTGGCATAGAGCAATATGTTTGAAAATTTAATCAGTAAAATATTGAAGATTGAGTGGGAGCCTATACCCAATCGTCAGGAGATTGTTACCATGCCTGATGTCATTTATCATCCGAACCTGTTCCTGAAAAATACAGGAAAGACATCGAAACGCTCCGAAAGAAATATGGAGATGCTTTCAAAACCAGTCTCTGTATTAATCTTACACTTCAAAAGGCTTTATCAATCATGCTGAGAGAAAGGAGGCGTCGAATTGATCCATGCAGAGGCTTACAATCCTATTTGATGAAAGAATGGGATATAGATTAACACAACATGCCTTTATTAATTTTTCCTGTTGGATATTGACGGAGAATCTATACGGGTAATAGCCGTAATCTTCTTGTTATGTATCATCCCGATCGGCTCGGCTGTTTTAAAGATTTAACTTCAAGTTTCCATCTGGTTGATATGTGAAAGTAGCTCTTGACCAGAACTGTTCAGGCATTGAGTTTCATGCCTGTTCTGGAACGTTTTCAGTCTGACAACGTCTTTACAGAGCTTAATTTGTAGATTATAACTGATTAAAACAGCGATAAGGCATATCGTGGAGTATTGTGTTATTATTGGGTGGTTTTATGTTATCACTTCTTACTCTATAGCGCTATATTTGTACCAATGCTTTTTATAGTGATTTAATTTAGTGAATTAAAAAATAAGTGAACTTTTATGTTTTATATGAGATACCTGACATCTGTACTATTTCTATTTTTAGGAATTCTGCCTTTGGTGAGTTTCGGACAAGAAGTTCATACCATAAAAGCTATAGGAGATCTTCCGTTCAGTAATCAATTTCAAGTGAGAGTGAACGGACAAGTTGCTACTGTTGAAAAACTGGAAAAGTTTGATGTCCCTATTCATTATACTAGGATTGCGTATGGTGGTGATAAGCCCGTAACAATAGAAATCGAGATAAATAATCCTATTGAATATTACTCCATTAGCCCTAAAAGGAAGCAACTTAAAGGCTGGTCAAGGATCATATTCTTTCATTTTCTCTTGATGGACCCACTTATTTGCTGGTCAAAATAAACAGAATGGAAGAACTTTTTATTTTGGTTGATAAAATGCAGGATTATAAGTCCGATACCTTTACAGGTTCTTTGACCGATATTATGGATTATCAGGTGGATAATACAGGAAAAAGTATTGAAACTGCGAAACTTCAGAAGGCTATAGATGATGTTTCCCGTATGAATGGAGTTTTATATTTTCCTGCGGGTATATATAAAACAGGAGAATTGAAAATGCGGAGCATATGTCTGTTATCTTATCAGAAGGAGCTTTGTTATTGGGAAGTGAAGATGTGAAAGATTATGCGGATAAGTCTTTGATCCGCCTGGATAATGTTTCAAATTTCCGTTTATTAGGTTATGGTGTCATTGATGGTTCTGGTTGGTCAGGACTGCGTAACAATGGAGGTACTGGATTTCATTTATTATATGCATCGGATTGCAACGATATATTAATTGATGGTGTTATGCTTCGTGATCCTTCCTTTTGGAATACGAGAGTCTATCGTTCCAAAAACTTCCATTTGAAAAATATAAAGATATTCAATAACCGTCCTTATAAGAACTGGACTAATACGGACGGCATTGATTTTGATTCCTCTGTTGATTGTTCAGTCACACATGCTGTGATACATGCCGGTGATGACAACCTGGTGGTGAAAGGGCTTGATAAGGAGCGATTGTTTATTTCTGAGAATATACTGTTTGATGATGTTTTGACAGTTGGTAATTCTGCTGCAACTAAGATCGGTACGGAAACAGGGGTGGAATATTTCAAGAATATAACATTCAGGAATATAGATGTAGTAAAATGCAAACGTGCTTTAGTAATAGACGCCTATGACTCTACCTATGTTGAAAATGTCAAGTTTGAGAATATCTTTGTGGAAGAGTTCGATTTCAATGGTACTGAATCTCCCCGTCTGATCGATTTTGAAATAACAGATAATAGCTGGCGGGAATGTGTGGGAAATTGTACGATTAATAATGTTCGGATAAATAATGTACATGTTGGGTGTGGTCTGCAACAGGTGACTTCACAGATATTAGGGAAGAATCAAGAGTTTGGAGTGGATGGAGTATACATTCATAGTCTGAAAGTGCGAAATAAAAGAAATACATAGCCTTTCATGATTTGAATATTGAAGTAAATGAATTGCAAAAGAATTA
>ENA-OQLB01000575-OQLB01000575.1-human-gut-metagenome-genome-assembly--contig:-NODE-575-length-19929-cov-14.427634_pt1 | contig 19929 bp, 25 predicted proteins | sample MGYA00242656_ERZ504813 | MGnify/ENA primary metagenome ERZ504813 (study PRJEB26092, sample SAMD00036388) | human gut metagenome | host: Homo sapiens | study: EMG produced TPA metagenomics assembly of... | reverse complement strand
GTGATCCCGATTTCGCTGGTGTTCATCATCGGCGGTGTGCTGACTCTGCCCATCGGCATCTATCTGTTCGGCCAGGCGCGCCACAACACCAGTGCACAGGTGACTCGGACACAAGCCTGACAGTCGCCTGACAGCCACCTCGCAGGCGCAAAGTCAACTACCCTATTTGCGCATACAGATCGTAAGACACATACTTCGGCAGATCGTAGACGGTAATCGAGAATGGCGTGGATCGGCCATTGCCCGGCCAATCCACGAATGCGATATCTCCATAGATGATTGCGTTCTGTGCGTTACGCAGTACTAGGGAAATCTTGATTTGCTGTCCATCAGATGGCTTGAATCCATCTGCCACGGCGCGGACCTCGCCATTGAACGTCGTGCCGCCGTCCCTGTTGTCTATTTTGGATATTCCACTGATGGGGAAGGCGGCGGTTCCCTGAGCCTTGGCGACGTTGTATGTATCCGGATTGAGCACAGTAAAATCAACCGTTTCTGGGGCGGTGCCTTCGCCTGCTTGACCGGCGTCATATACAGTCTGATTCGGGAATGCCATATTCAGTGCTTGTGTCTGCGAGAACACGATGGAACCGTCTTTGGCCCGCCCCGTAATGGTAATCTGCGGATACTGCACCTGCTGGGTCTTACTGGTGTTGCGCAGGGCGAAAGCGTAGTGGACATACCCTTGCTGGTCCGCCGACCAGCCGGATTCCACTATTTTCAGAGGATTGTCGGTGACGGTGTCTTGATTGTCTCCATCAGCGCCGTCAGTGCCGCCTACTCCGCCCGTGCCATTGGCATTGTCGGTTCCTGACCCGTTCGAGGAGCGCCCGCCATCGGCCTTATCGGTTGATTGGCTGCTGGATTGTGTCGAGGAATCGGGTGATGTTGCCGACCGATAATGCCAAGTTGGCCTGCCAACACAATGCCTCCCGCAATGGCGGCGACCACCAGCGCCGCTCCGACGATGGACCACAGCACGATGGCGCGTTTGCTCAAGTGCAGACGCCGAAATAGTCGTGACGCCGACGTGACGCCGTTCGTTGTGCTCGGTGATGGCGGATTTGCCGATGATGTGTTCGGCATGGGCGGATTGGACTGGGAGAACAGCGCCTGGCGAAACTCCTGGACGCTCTGTGGCCGTTTGCTGGGCTCGAATGCGCACGCATAGCCGATGACGGTGCGCAGTCGTGCCGGTACTGCGGCATCATCGGCAAGTCGCTGCTCGTAGTCGCTGGCATCGGGATATACGCCGGTCAGCATGAATCCGAGCAGTCGACCAAGCGAGAACACGTCGGAACGCGCGTCGGTTTTGGCGAAGCCATATTGCTCGGGCGAGGCGAAACCATAAGTGCCAAGCGCCGTGGTGTCCCGCGAGCGATTGCTTGACGCTGACCATACGCGCGCAATGCCGAAATCGATGAGATGCGCGCCATCCCGAGCCAGGATGATATTGGCCGGCGTGATGTCGCGGTGGATAACGCCGTGCTGGTGAAGCTCCTGCACGGCCTCGCAAATTTGGTCGATAAGCTGCACGGCCACATTCGGCGCAAGCCGCCCGTTTTCCTCCGCAATTTGCGCAAGCGTGCTGCCCGGCACGTAATCGTAGACGATGACGAACCGGTCGGGCAGCTCGTATGTCGCTTCCACGCGCGGCAGACGATTACTCTGGCAGGCGCTGAGCACCGCCCACACATTGCGTTGCGCTAGGGAGAGGGAATCTTCTTGCGTACGAACGGGCCGTTGCCGTCAATGCTCACCAGTTCGGTGACGCCGGAAGGTCCGCGAGCAGCGTGCGCTCGACATGGTACGCATCGTCGATGCTCATCGCATGCATCGCTTGCTTATCGTCCATGTCTCTCCTTGATGCCCTCTTACTTGCGTCTCACTGGTGAGTGTTGTTGGGCCGAATGTCGTCAATCGGCCGGCAGCAACGTCGCCTCTCCCATACGATACAACTCGTCGTCCGTGGCAATGCGATCGAATCCATTGCGTATACACCAGATGATAATCGCGTCACGTCGCTGTTTGCACCACAGTTCGGAAACGCCTGCAAGACGAAGCAGCCGTTGGGTTTCGCGTAATGTGCACTTGAGACCAAAAGCCAGCATAATGCGTGATCTCGGCCGGGGCGGCTTTTGCCGGAGAAAATGTCATAAACCACTGTGGCGTTGAGGCCGGATGCCCGCACCACGTCGGCTCGTTTCAGGCCATGGGCTTCCATACGGTCGAACAGATAGTCGGTCAGCGTGCGTGCGCTGACAAGTCCCTCATCGAGATACTGCTCAATGCTGGCGCTGGCGAGCAGCCGATCCAACAGTTCCTCGGTCAAATGTTCTTCGGGGATGTCTGCCATTGCCCATGCTCCTTGTCGCTGTGTTGCGGGTGCTGTGCTGCGCCATCGTACGCGGTTGCTCGATTCCCAGCGTACAGGACGCCGACTTTTCGGAAACACGCCGAAAAATTCAGTTGTCAGCTGATGTATGGCCCGCGCGTGTCGCCGACAATGGTCGATGCCATCCGTGTAGGTGCGGTGGCGGAAGGATGTTCATGCGCGGTATCAAGCATCGACAATAAAGCTAACATGCATACAAAATGCTAATTTGCGTACATAATAACAACGCCATACACTGGTTTCGATGTATCGCAGAGCAAAGCGAGCAATAAGAAGGGACGCAATGATGAGCGAACGATACCGGCTTGCATGGCAGTCGGATTGACCGTAACGGTTGCCGGGCTTGCCTCTTCTGTGCTGGTAATGCTGCTGCTTAAGGAAAGAAGGGCATCATGACAACGCCATTTGATCAACAACCTCAGCCGGTTCCACCGTCCGAAGGCACGAATGACGCACCGGAAGATCGCGCGAATGCGCCTACCGTGCCGAATACTGTACCGGCTGGCCAACCGAACGTAGCGTCTGATGGTGCTACCACCACTCCGATGGCTCCGGCTACGGCATCGCAGCGGCCCGCCGGCGCGCCATTTGATCGTGTATATGCGGTCAGTCCGCAACAGCTGTTCCAAGTTATTCACGACCAGCTGACTACTGGCGCCACGTTTACCTTGGATAACGAAAACACCCAGACCGGAGCGTTTTCCTTCCACTCCTATGATGGGGTGAACTGCACGCTAACCGTAGTCCCGCAGGGTGCGGCAGGGGCCGCCATTCGTCTGGAGGCGACTGGAACGAAAGCGCCAAGCGCGTTGATGAGTTCCTCGCCGCTCTGGACAAGCGTATTGGTGTGGCTCCTGCACCCGCCACACATGGTGCCGGTGCTGCCACTGGTTTTGCTGGTGCCGCTGCGCCTGCCGTGCTTGCTCCGAATGCACAAGGGGTGAAGAAGACTTCCAAGCTGGCTGTGTTCGCCATTATTTGGGGAGTGTTGTTCGTACTCGCCCAATTTGTGGATGTTTCTGGCCGATCCTGGGGCGGACTGCTGTTCGCCACGGTGATTCCGGCACTGCTCTCAGCTTCGCCGTATACGTGACCCGCCCGAGTGGCAAGGTGCAAGGCCGAGTGCTGGCCTGGGTGGCAGTCGGTATCACCGTTGTGGGTCTGGTAATCGGTGGCGTGTTTGTAATTCGTGACGGTGCGAAGGCCAAGGCTGATCGGGCGGAATTGGAAGCATCGCTCGCCACCAAGTGCGAAGCATATTCATGGCCGGAGTCGGATATCGCGGCGCTGCTGCCGCAGCCGAAATCCACAAAGGGTGAAATTAAAAGCGAGTCTTCGGACTATTTCTCCATCGAGGTGTGCGGTACCGACGCCAAGCAGTATGCCGACTACGTCAAGTCCGTGCAAGACAACGGTTTCACCGTGGACTATAGCAAGTCCGCTGACAGTTTCAATGCCAAGAACGCCGATGGATACAGTGTGAGCGTTTCTCGTGACACTGACGACGAGACCATCATGTCCATCACTATCCAGGTTCCGGAAAAGAAGGAAGATACGTCTACGGACGGCGACGCCGCGAAACAGGATGATAAGAGCACTGGTACGGGCACTGATTCCAGCGATGCCAACAAGCAGAGCGACCAGTCTTCGGATCAGAAGGCGCAGCAGAACACCAATGACAGTGCTGACTTCAAGGCCACGATGGACAGCTACGAGGCCTTTATCGATGAGTATGTTGCCTTCATGAACAAATATCAGAAATCCGACAACGTGGTCAGCATGGCTACCGACTATGCCAGCATGATGAAGCGTTACTCTGAGTTCTCCCAGAAGGTAGACGCCATTGACGAAAACTCCCTCAGCAGTGAGGATTCGGCCTACTACACCGAGGTCATGACTCGATGCACGCAGAAGCTCGCATCGGTGGGCCAGTGATCAGACTGGCGTATCGAGGTAACGGTTTTCCAAGAAAGGAACGATGACGATACATGGGTATACGCGGCAGACAGTACACGCCAATGGATGAGCCGGTCTTCAACAAGGCCATCCCCGGAACGGAGGCTCTGGCCGGGGCGCTGAAGGACACTTTTGGCGCATTCCGTAGTGGGCTTGGGATTACCGAACCCGTGGTTTCGGTGAATTGCGAAGGTTGTGGCGCTCCGCTTTCCGGTCATCGCAAAGAAGTCGTTCGATGCGAATACTGCGATCGCGAAACGCAGCTATAACCAACATGCCAGCATAACGGCCGGTCTTGCGATTGCATAGTCGCAAGATCGGCCATATGCATGAGATATCGAGGAAAAAACAGATGGCAGTTATTAAGGCGTTCGCCGGCGCGCTCGGCGGTACATTCGCGGACCTGTGGCGTGATATCATCACCGCTGGTCCGTTCACGGAACACACCGTCGTTGTGCCGGGCATTCCCCGCGGAAGCAACAACGATCGCGGTTCGAATGAATACGGTTCCGAGGGAATAATCACCAATGGTTCGCGTATCTATGTGCCAGAGAATACTGCGGCGTTCATTTTCTCTGAAACAGGTATCGAAAACGTCATCACCGAGTCGGGCGGTTATGAATATCGCAACGGGGAGCAGAGCGTGCTCGCCGGAGACGGCATCGGATCGTTCTTCAATCAGGTTGCCGATCGATTCACCTTCGGAGGTCAGCCTGGCCGCACCAAATATGTGGCCTTCGTCAACCTGCGTGAGATTCGTGGCATCAAATTCGGCACTTCTGCGCCGCTGGTGTATAACGACCGGTTCTATGGCGTCGATTTGGAAATTCGCGCACGCGGATCCATGTCGCTAAAGGTCGCTGATCCAGTTCGATTCGTTCGTAACTTTGTGCCTGCCACTACCGTGTCGTATTCATTCGATGATGAAGGGCCACGTAGGCAGATTCTGTCTGAATTCGTACAGTCGTTTATTGTGGCCATCAATTTGCTGTCCAATGAATATCGTATTTCGCAATTGCCCGGCAAGGCGAATGACATCGCAGCATGCGTGCGTGGCGATCGGGCCAATGCAGGTACGTGGAATGATCGTTTTGGCTTTGAAGTGTCCAGTGTGGGCATCGAAAGTATCGAGTTCACCGAGCAATCACGTCAACTCGTGCAGCAGTTCGCCTCGAATAAGATGAATGTTGCCGCATACGAGGGCGTTTCCCAGCAAGCTGGCAATATGGCTGCCCAGCAGCGCATTGCGCAAGGCATCCAAGACAACGGCTTTGGCGATGGTGGCATGTTGCTGGGCATGAATATGGCACAAGCCATTAATCCTATGACGGCCGCCCCGGTTCAAGCGCCGGCGCCTGCGCCGCGCCGGAAGCCGCTGCTCCCGCCTCTCACACGGCATCCATGTCTGTGGAAGAACAAGTCGAGGCGATGAAGAAATTGAAGGAATTGGTTGATATCGGCATTCTCTCCCAAGAAGAATTTGATGCAAAAAAGCACGAAATTCTCGGCCTATAAACGGTGCATTCATGCAACTCGAAACAGCTGATAATGAGGGAAACGCTGGTGCGACACGGACAAAATGGTGCTCAGGGCTTCGAACTGGGTTGTTCAATCCGTTTCGATATTTCGGCGACTCAGCGCTTGTTCGGGCCGCCGTCCGGGAACATCAAGTAAGTGATGATGCCGGCGGCGGTTCCACTGGCCAGTGCGCCGGTGATGACGGCAAGAGCCTGCATCGCCGTGCTGAGCGTGGGCTTGCCCGTTGCGGCAGTCTTTGAAGCCTTCAATGTGGCGGCACTGGGCTTGCGTTTCTCGGTGGCGGCGTTGTCGGCAACGTTGCCACGTCCGTATTGACTGGGGCATTGTCGGCAACGGCCTCGCCGTCCTGCTCTTGGGCGCGCCGTTCGCGAATGCGTTGCTCAATGGGATCGTCGACCAAAGTCTTGATGATGCGTGCCAGATCGCGGTCTTCACGACGTGCGATTTCGGCGCTGAACACCGTACGTAAAGCGAGATACTGCAGTTTGGTCATCGGGCTTTTGCCGGTCTCCAAGTTAGACACCGTCTGTCGCGCGACTCCCAGCTCGTCGGCCAGTTGCTGAGTCGTCCATCCGGCTACCTTGCGAATCGGACCCAGGTTCTCCTGAAACTTATCAATCCACCATTGTTCGATTTCAGACGCCGCCATTACGCACCTCCTTCCACGCTGTCACCAGTGTACGTTACCTGTACCGAAATCAATCCAAAAAACAGTGTTCATGTGAAATTCACTGCGTATTTGCGCTTTCGCCGGCTTACCGAGATTAGCCTTAAACAAGGAATAACAGAGTAGAAGCAGAAGGTATGCGCGTATTCGATTTCGACGGAACCATCTATGATGGCGAAAGCCTGTTCGACTTGTACCTGTATTCCGCCCGACACGACCCGAAAGTGTTCCGCTACATCGCCCCCGTGCTGCGGTACGCAGTCAAATACAAGCTTGGCCGGGCCACGCTTGAACAAATGGAATACGGCGTGGGTAAGATGACCGAAGGCTATCTCACGGAACTGAGCCGATCCAAACGGGTGGCGAGCGTCGAACAGCTCGTGGACGACTTCTGGGATAGGAACTATTCACGCATCAAGCCCTGGTACCAGCCTGAGTCGGACGACGTGATCCTCACCGCATCCTTCAGTCTGACGGTGGGGGAGGCCTGCCGCAGACTCGGCGTGAGGAATCTCGTGGCCAGCGAGGTGGATGTGGGGACGATGAAGGTCACGTACCTCAACTTCAGCACCAACAAGGCCAAACGGTTCTGCGAACTGTACGGCCCGGACGCCGTCATCGACGAGTTCTACACCGACTCCAAATTCGATCAGCCGATGATCGACATGGCCCGGCACGCGTTCATGGTCAAGGGGAACACCATCACGCAAGTCAAGTAGGAAACAACAGAAAACAACACAACGTAACCAATAACGAAAGGGGAACATATATGAGCATGCCGCTCGATCTATACGTAATCCGGCATGGCGAATCCGAAGCGAACGTCATCGTCCAGGCGGGCGAGCAGGGCGACAATTCCCTGTACACGCAGGACAACGTCACCGTACCCGACCGCTCCTGGAGACTCACCGCCACCGGACGCAAGCAGGCCGACTGCATCGGCCGCTGGCTGGTCAGCCAGCAGCAGCTGTTCGACCGCTACATGGTCTCGCCATACGTGCGCACCCGCGAAACCGCAGCCACCATGGCCCTGCCCAAGCCAAATGAGGAGAACCGTGTGCTGCGCGAACGTTCTTGGGGCGAGATCAACACCATCACCAAGGACGAATTCAAAAACAACTACGCGCGCAACTGGAACTTCAAGAACACCGATCCGCTGTACTGGCGTCCGCCGGCAGGCGAGTCGATTGCCGATGTGGCCGAGGACCGTGTGCACAACATCCTGACCTCGCTGAGCCGCAAATCCGATTCGGAATCCGTGGTCATGGTCACCCACGGCGACTTCATGCTCGCCTGATGCTCACCATCGAGGATCTGGCCGACGAGGAATTCCTGCATCGCGCCGACTCGGACGACTGGAAGATCACCAACTGCACCTGCCTGCACTATACACGCCGCGACCCGGAAACCGGCCGCACCTCCAAGCGTGTGCGCTGGGAGCAGACCGCCCGGCCCGTGCTCGACGAGACGACCGGCCGCTGGGGAGGTCAAGGTGGAGCCGTGGCGCGAATTCAAGCGCCCGTATCTCTCCAATGGCGATTTGGTGGATGTGGTGCAGGCCGTCGATCCACACCTGCTGGAGTATTACGGCAAATAGCCTTTCCCGGAAGAGAGACTTCACAAAATCTTCGTGAGCTAGAATGGTGCGTGGTGCGGCTGGTTGTGAATGCCGTGCCCCAAGCGAGAGCGAGGAGAGTAGTAATGTCCAATATCTTCCAATGGCAATTGCATGGCGACGGCAAGACGCTGGCGCCCGGCGAGGTAGTCGAGCCCGATGAACGTCTGACTTGGGTGCGCACCGCCGGTATCGGCGCACAGCACGTCATCGCCATGTTCGGTGCCACCTTCCTGGTGCCGATTCTGACGGGCTTCGACCCGTCCACCACCCTGTTCTTCACGGCTATGTCCACCGCACTGTTTCTGCTGATCAACAGGAACGTGCTGCCGAGCTATTTGGCTCGTCCTTCGGCTTCATTGCACCGATCACCGCGGTCACCACCGCCAACAAGGGCATTGCGGTCGCCAGCTTCGGCATCATGGTCACCGGTATTCTGCTGGCCCTGGTTGGCGTGCTCGTGCATTACGCCGGCTCCAAATGGATCGACATCATCATGCCGCCCGTGGTCAACGGCGCGATCGTGGCCATCATCGGCTTCAATCTGGCACCTTCCGTGTGGACCAACTTCCAAGCCGCGCCCGACACCGCACTGGTTACCCTGTTGGCCGTGCTGCTCGTGGCTGTGCTGTTCAAGGGCTTGCTGGGTCGCCTCAATATTTTGGTCGGCGTGATCATCGGCTATGTATATGCCTGCATCCGTGGTCAGGTCGACTTCTCCGCCATCGGCGACGCCGCATGGATCGGCTTCCCGAAGTTCCACCTGCCGCAGGCCGATTTCTCCATCCTTCCCATGTTCATCCCTGTTGTGCTTGTGCTTGTGGCTGAGAACGTTGGCCATGTCAAGTCCGTGGCCCCAAATGACCGGCCGCGACTACGACAATCAGGATCGGCACCGCCTCATGGGCCGACGGCCTGGGCACCACGCTCGCCGGCTTCGGCGGCGGCTCCGGCACCACCACCTACGGCGAGAACATCGGTGTGATGGCCGCCACCAAGGTGTACTCCACCGCCGCCTACTGGTGCGCCGCCGCCTTTGCCCTGATCCTGAGCCTGTGCCCGAAGTTCGGTGCCGTGATCAACACGATCCCCGCCGGCGTGCTCGGTGGCGTGACCACGCTGCTGTATGGCATGATCGGCATGATCGGTATCCGCATCTGGGTGGAGAACAAGGTCAACTTCGACAAGCCGCTGAATATCATGGTGGCAGCCATCACCATGATCATTGCCATCGGCCAATTCGCGTTCACTGTTGGTGGCATTTCCTTCAACGGCATTGCCATTGGCACGATCGTGATTCTTGTGGCCTACCACGGCCTGAAGGCCATTGGCAAGGCAACCGGCACTATTGCCAAAGACGATCCGGATATTTTGTAGTGTGTTTTAGGGCTACTGGGCTGTATCTTGGCTCAGCCCTTTTGCACAATGGCCCCTACCTTCACGGGTGGGGGCCATTTGCGTGTTCCATGGAGCGGTGCTCGCCTTACGTGGTGGTAAAACCCATGGGGCGGCAAATATCCCATGGGGTGGTAAAACCCTCATGGGGCGGTAGGTGAAAATGGCTTTATTCTGCGGTTTCACAATTTCTTCAAACCGCCCCATGGGCAAGTTGCCGCCCCATGGGCGAGTTACCGCCCCATGGGGTCATAAGTAAAGAGTGGGATGACAGTGTGGCGAGCACCAAGCAAAGTAGGGGGCTTACGCTAAGCTCGGAAAGCTTGCGTAATTTGCGTAACCTTTGACATGAAAGGCCACTGTGCCCCGTAATAATTTCGATGATCGTGACGATTCCGCTGATTTCCAGATGAACGACAGCGCGGAATCCCGCCCCCTTACCTTTGGCGAACTTGGCGTACCCGGACCGCTGGTGCGCGTGCTTGCGGCAGATGACAAGAAGACCGCATTCCCCATTCAGGCCGACACCCTGCCCGATTCACTGGCCGGCCGCGACATTCTCGGCCGAGGTCGCACCGGCTCCGGCAAAACCCTCGCATTCTCCATTCCGCTGGTCACCCGCCTCGGTTCCTACGATTCGTTCGGCGAAATCGCGATGGAGGAGTTCCGCAAGGAAATCAAGCGCCGCAAGAAGCCAGCCTGGAAGAGCGCCGCGCCGACGACTTCCTACCGCACCCGCGCGGCCTGGTGCTGGCCCCCACCCGCGAGCTCGCGAACCAGATCAACGACGTGCTGATGCCGCTGGCCCACACGTTCGGCATGAACACCACCACGGTGTACGGCGGCGTCAAGTACATCCACCAGATCCGCGATCTGAAGGCCGGCGCCGATATCGTGGTCGCCTGCCCGGGCCGCCTTGAGGACCTGCTGCGCCAGCAGGCGCTCACGCTCTCGTCCGTCGAAGTCGTGGTCATCGATGAGGCCGACGAAATGGCCGATATGGGCTTCCTGCCACCGGTCAAGCGACTGCTTGAGCAGATTTCGCCCGACGCCCAGCACATGCTGTTCTCCGCCACGCTCGATCACGGCGTGGATGAAGTGGTGAACACCTTCCTGCACGATCCCAAGGTGCACGAGTCGATTCGGCCACCACCGAACCCGACCTGATGACCCACCACGTGTTCGAAACCACGCGCGGCGACAAGCACGAACTCGTGCGCATGCTCGCCTCGGGCGAAGGCCGCCGCATCCTGTTCACCCGCACCAAGTTCCAGGCCAAGAAGCTCGCCAAGAACCTGACGCAGAACGGCATTCCGGCCGCCGAGCTGCACGGCAACCTGAACCAGAACCAGCGCGATCGCAACCTCGCTGCGTTCGATTCCGGCGATGTGCGTGTCATGGTGGCCACCGACGTGGCCGCCCGTGGCATAGACGTCGGCGGCGTGGAGCTCGTGGTGCAGGTCGAGCCGCCGGCCGACCCGAAGTCCTTTGTGCACCGCTCCGGTCGTACCGCCCGCGCCGGCAAGGCGGGCGACGTGGTCACCCTCGTGCTGCCCGAGCAGCGCCGCGAGACGCGCCGCTTGCTGAACCAGGCCGGCATCAAGACCAAGATGATCGAAGTGACCCACGATTCGCCCGAAGTGCTTGAGCTTGTGGGCGACCGCGCCGAGCGCGTGGATGGTTGGAGCCTCGACAAGTCGCAGTCCGTGGGCAACCCGCGCAAGGGCAAGAACAGGGGCGCCAAGAACGCGGCGGGCGACGAGTCCGGCCGCGGCGGCAAGCGCAAGCACAATCGCAATCGCAACCGTGACGAGCAGAACGTTGCCGAGACCGAGTTCCAGCACGAGAACGCAGGCGGCGAGTTTGTTGCCGAAGGCGAGCCGCAGCGCAAGCACGGCGACAAGGCCAGCAAGAAGGCCGTGAAGAAGAACCGCAACCGTGCGGAACGCCGCGCCGGCATGAGCAACCCCGAGGCCGAGCGCCGCGACTATCTGTTCGAGCATGGCGATGACCGCCGCGAGGAGCGCCGCAAGGGCGACCGTCGCGACGGATACGGCAAGAACCGGTACGACGAGCGTCAGGACAATGGCCGCGACCAGCACGGCAAGAACCGTCGCAATGATCGGTACGGCAAGGGCGACAAGTTCGATAAGCGCGACAGGGCCGGATACGGTCGCAACGATGATTTCGGCAGCCGCAGGCACAATGCGGGCCGTGATTTCGAACGGTCCGATTCCCGCGATTTCGAGCGTCCGCGCAAGCCTCGCCGCAATGAACGCAGCCACGAGGATTACGGCTTCTCCTATGACGAGCGCTCCCATGACGGCCGCAGACAGTCCATGCGCAACACCCGTCAGGGCGACGGCGGCAAGCGCATCCATCGCAAGAACGAGAACCGCATCGTACGCGACGAGCGTTCAGAAGGTGCCAAGCGTCACGAACGCCGCATGATCGCCAAATACGGCAACACGGAAGGCCCGAACCGCCGTCATTCCAAGAAGAATCGCCACAATGCGCCATTCCGTATGAATCTGGACGCCGTTAGTCCGACAGCGCGTATGAATCAGCCCGACGACCTTTGATGGTCGTCGGGCCTGATTGTGTTATAGGCCGGTGTTTGCGATGCGGATGCCTGTTCGCCTGCCTAGCGGCCATGACGATTGCACTTATCGCCGCAGTCGTTGTGATCGTGGCCATGCCGAAACGGCGGTAATGGCCTGTACGCACCCTAGAATAACGGATATGACGCAATCGCAGCCCCGATCCAAACGCACGCCCACCCTTGAAATCCACGGGAGAATCCTTGACGCGGCAAGGCGGATCGTGGAACGGGACGGTGTGGATGGTCTGACCATCCGTGCGCTGTCCGCACAGGCCGATGTGTCGCCCACCAGCATCTACCAGCACATCGGCGGCAAGCAGGCGGTGTGCGATGCGCTCATCGACACATACTTCACCGATCTGCGCGAACAGCTCATCGCCATTGACGAATCCGACCCCGTGCTGCGCCTGCGCAGGGCGGGCATAATCTACCGTGAACACGCGCTGGACGCCCCCGGCATTTACGCGCTGGTCTGGATGGGGCAGGCGTCGGACTCGGCCCAGCACTGCCTGGACGCCATCACGCAGATCATTCGATACGGCCAGGCAGCATCTGTATTCCGCGGTGATGACCCCCATCTAATCGCATCCTCCATCTGGGTGTCCATACACGGGTTCATCCAATTCGAACTGCGTTCCGCACAACCCCGCACACGCGGCCGCGAGCGGGTCGACCGGTCGTACGGTTACCTGCTCGACCTGCTGATCCGAGGCATTCAGAGGTGAATGAGTTAGCTCCCTCTGATGAGGGAGCTCAGTATTGATACGCTGTACTGCCATCGGCGTTGCGGATGGTGAAAGTGGGGGATTGCTCGATGTTGAGGTCCACGGTCAGGGAATGCTGGGCGTCGGCGCTCGTCGAACGATAGACGAAGTGCTTGTTTTCCAGCTTCACGGCCTCGGTACGCGCATCCAGCAGCCATGGGTTGCGACGGCGCAGCGCGATCAGCGCCTGATGCAGCCGGTATGTCGGCTCTCCCAGCGTGGACAGTTCGGCAGGGGAGTCGGGGAACTTCGGACGTACGTCGTCATCGCCGCCGAAACGCTCCTGCTTGACGCCCACATAGCCCTGTTCGTCGCCGTAATAGATGCTTGGCACGCCGCCGACCGTCATGAGCACCGCCAATGCCAACGCCGCCTTGGCCGGGCCAATCTGCGATGCGATACGCGTCACGTCATGGTTGCCGATGAACGTCTGCGGCACGAAGGAATCCAGGAACGCGTTGTGCCGCTTCAAGTTCCAATCCAGCTCGAAGAAGTTCTCCGTCTCCAGCGCATGCTGGATCGACTTCCATAGCTCGTATTGCGTGATCGAATCCATCGTGGATTCCTCGATGATGCGCGGGTAATCGCCATGGATCACCTCGCCGAAAATCCACGAATACGGGTGTGCGGCTTTGACCTGCGGCAACACGCGCGCCCAGAACGGGCTCGGCACGGCATACGCGGCGTCGAGGCGCCAGCCGGCGGCTCCGCGATCCAGCCAATGGCTCATCACATGGACCACATAGTCAACGGTCTCGTCAGCCGAATGGTCCAGCGCCACCAGATCCCCGTGCCCCTCGAACACATCCAAAGCGGGTTCGCCATTATCACCGACATGCGCGCGGACCAGACCATGCCACGGGTTGTCGGCCGGATTCAAGCGTCCGGCGGTCTCGTCAAGCGCCGCCTGAACGGCCGGATGATTGCGGCTCACGTGATTGAACACGCCATCCAGCATCACCTGCAATCCCATGTCCCGGCAGGCCGCGACAAGCTGATCGAACGCGGCATCCCCGCCCAATCGCACATCGATATGCATATGGTCGAGCGTGTCGTATCCATGCGTCGCCGACTCGAACACCGGACCAGCAGCAGGCCGGACGCGCCTAGATCGCGCACGTACTCCAGCCAGGGAATTATCGCGTCAAGGCCGCGGCCATGGAACTGGCGCGGGCCGGCGGGCCTGATATCGGCACCGCAGAAGCCCAGCGGATACACGTGCCAGAACACCCCGTACTTCACCCAATCGGGCATTGTGCGGCTCGAATCCATGCTTACAACCACTGTGCACCTCCTGATTGACACCGTGTCCATTTTCGCACATCGCGGTGCGAATCCCGGGTAATCGGCATGAAACGCAGTCCGTGAACATGTGGCCAAGCTCACATATTGGGACATTTTCCTGAGGCGCGACATGCCGTGGCTACGCTTCCAACCAGTGCCATAAGCAGACGAGAGATACCCCAAAAGGGTCGCAATGAAGAGAACCTTTCCCGCAAAGGTTATTGAAGAGGAACAGAGGGTTATTATGACCACCGCCGCAGCCCAGGCCCCGGCACCTGGCAAGTTGGAATTCAAGGACGATTACACGCCGGACGAAGCCGAACGTGTGATTCGCAATTCGAAGGGACTGCCCGTAGGCGTGCGTCCCAAAATGGTATGGACATGGAAGAAGGCCCTGCTGTGGGCCGCCATCGCCATCGTATGTGCCTGCGGATGGGCGATTCTGGCCGTCTCGCGCGGTGAGCGGATCTCCGCCATCTGGTTCCTGGTCGTGGCGCTGAGCTCCTACGCCATCGCCTACCGCTTCTATGCCTATTACATCCAGATCAAGATCATGCGCACCGACGACGCGAACGCCACCCCGGCCGAGCGCGTGCATGACGGCGCGAACTTCGAACGCACCGACCGCCGCGTGCTCTTCGGCCAGCACTTTGCCGGCATCTCCGGCGCCGGACCGCTCGTCGGCCCGATCCTGGCCGCGCAGATGGGCTACCTGCCCTCCACTCTGTGGATCATCCTCGGCGTGATTTTCGCCGGCGCCGTGCAGGACATGCTGGTGCTGTGGATCTCCGCCAAGCGCCGCGGTCGCTCTCTGGGCAGATGGCCACTGATGAAATGGGTAAGTTCGGCGGTATGATCCTATCCATCTTCCTCGTGGTGATGACCGCCATCGCCATGGCATTCCTGGCGCTCGTGGCCATCAAGGCCATGGCCGCCTCGCCGTGGGCCGTGTTCTCCATCGGTATGACCATCCCGATCGCCCTGATCATGGGCTGCTACCAGCGTTTCCTGCGCCCCGGCCGTGTCATTGAGACCACGCTGCTCGGTTTCGTGCTGCTCGTGCTCGACATCGTCGCCGGCGGATGGATCGCCTCTATCCCGGCCGTGGCCGCCGTGTTCACACTGGACGCCAAGCAGCTCGTCATCGCCCTGGTGATCTACTCGTTCGCCGCCGCCGCGCTGCCGCACTGGCTGCTCGTCACCCCGCGCGACTACCTGTCCACGCTGATGAAGATCGGCACGCTCGTGCTGCTCGTCATCGGCATCATCATCGCCAACCCGTCCGTCAAGGTGCCGGGTCTGACCGAACTGGCCTCCACCTCCACCGGCCCGACCTTCTCCGGCAACCTATTCCCGTTCCTGTTCATCACCATCGCCTGCGGCGCCCTCTCCGGCTTCCACGGCGCGGTGAGCTCCGGCCTGACCCCGAAGGCCGTGGAGAAGGAGAACCAGATTCGCATGATCGGCTACGGTTCGATGCTCGTCGAATCGTTCACCGCCGTCATCGCGCTGATCGCCGCGATCACCATCTCGCAGGGCGTGTACTTCTCCACCAACATGTCCGCCGCACAGATCACCGCCGCATCCGGCGTGAGCATCTCCGCCACCTCCACGCCGGGCGAACAGGCCGATGCCGCCGTCAAGGCCGTGGAGTCGATGAAGTCTCCGACATCGAAGGCAACCAGATGCAGGTCACCTGGGATTCCGTGGACGAGAACGGCGCGGCCAAGACCTACGAAGCGCCGCGGCGCTTGAGCAGGCCGCCGCCGACATCGGCGAGACCTCCATCGTCTCCCGCACCGTGGCGCCACCACGTTCGCCATGGGCATGGCCAACTTCCTCAAGTCCTACCTGGGCGCCACGACTCGATGGCCTTCTGGTACCACTTCGCCATCATGTTCGAAGCCCTGTTCATCCTGACCACCGTGGACAACGGCACCCGCGTGGCCCGCTACCAGATCGGCGAAATGCTCGGCAACGTGCGCAAGCTCAAGAAGTTCGCCGACCCGACCTGGAAGCCCGGCAACATCATCACCACGCTGATCGCCACCGCGCTGTGGGGCGGACTGCTGTGGATGGGCGTGTCCGACGCGAACGGCGGCATCAACGCGATGGTGCCTATCTTCGGCATCTCCAACCAGCTGCTCGCCGCCGCCTGCTTCGTGCTGATCACCGTGTGTGTGGCCAAGATGGGCTACTGGAAGCACCTGTGGATACCGGTGGTACCGCTCGTGTGGGACATCGCCGTGACCTTCACCGCCGACTTCCAGAAGATCTTCGGGCCGCTGAGCTACTTCACCACCGCCTCCAAGTATCAGGCGCAGATCGACTCCGGCGAGCTGACCGGCGAGGCGCTGACCAACGCCAAGGCCGCGCTGTCCAACGCGTATCTGGACGGCGTGCTCTCCGTGTTCTTCCTGGTCATGATGGGCGTCTTCGTGGTAGTCGGCATCGTGGTCGTGGCGCGCACGTTCGCCGCTGGCAAGTACGGTGCCGAAACGACGTCCGAGGAGCCGTTCGTGGAATCCCAGTGGTTCGCGCCCTCCAGCCTGGTCGCCACCGCGCTTGAGAAGAAGGTGCAGCGCGAATACAGCGCCAAGCTGCATGAGCTTGTGCGGAACGGGCAGGTTGCAGCGTAGTGCGTCATTGGCTCCCCTTTTTTCAAGGGGAGCCAATAATCAGCGAAAGGAGACAAAATGCTCGGCAAACTCGTTGCCGTATGGCACGGCATCGTCTGGTATCTGCGTGAGATCAGCGGCGAGGCCCGCTACGACCATTATCTTGAGCATTTCGCGGCCGAGCATCCCGGCGAAACACCGATGAGCGAGGTCGAATTCATTCGCGCCCGCGAGGAATACGACCGTCTCCACCCCAATACCAGTTGTTGCTGCTGACAGGCCGCAATAGCATAACAACACCATAAAACCCGCGCGCCATGGGAACTACGTAGCCATTCTTCCGTTACAATCAGTGTGACGCTTCCGCCCCCGAAGAAGAAGGTGTTAATTCCCCTTGGACGTCTCACTGGCGCATTTCCTCCAACAAGTGCTTTCCAACCCGGCTCTGACCGTCACAACGTTGCTGACGCTGGGAGTCATCTTCGTCAACGGCTGGACCGACGCACCCAACGCCATCGCCACCTGCGTGACCACACGATGCATGCGCGTACGCTCCGCCGTCATCATGGCGGCCATCTTCAACTTCCTCGGCGTCTTCATCATGACGCAGCTCAACGCCTCCGTGGCCTCCACCATCAGCAACATGGTCGATTTCGGCGGCGACACGAACGCGGCGCTCATCGCCCTATGCGCGGCGCTGTTCTCCATCGTCGTATACAGCGTGGGCGCCTCGCTGCTCGGCATACCCACCTCCGAAAGCCACAGCCTGATCGCCGGCCTGTCCGGAGCGGCCATCGCCATCCAAGGCGGCATCGGCGGCATCAACATGGAGAATGGGTCAAGGTGCTCTACGGTCTGGTCGCAAGCCTCCTGTTCGGCTTCGCCGTCGGCTGGTTGGTATGCAAGGCCGTGACCCTGATTTGCGCTGGCATGGACCGCCGCCGCACCAACGGGTTCTTCACCTACGCGCAGATCGTGGGCGCGGCGGCCATGAGCTTCATGCACGGCGCGCAGGACGGCCAGAAGTTCATCGGCGTGCTGTTCCTCGGCATGGCGTTCTGCAATGGCCAACCCAGCGTGACCGGTGTGATGATTCCGATCTGGCTCATGATTCTGTGCAGCACCATCATGGGCGTGGGCACGTCCGTCGGCGGTGAACGCATCATCAAATCCGTGGGCCAGGACATGGTGAAACTCGAGAAATACCAAGGCTTCTCGGCCGATCTGTCAAGCGCGCTGTGCCTGCTCGTCATGACCGTGCTCGGCATCCCCGTCTCCACCACGCACACCAAGACCAGCGCCATCATGGGCGTGGGCGCGGTACGCCGCCTCTCCGCCATCAACTTCGGCGTGGTGCGCGACATGATGCTCACCTGGGTGTTCACCTTCCCTGGTTGCGGTCTCATCAGCTTCGTAATGGCCAAACTGTTCATGGTCGTGTTCTAGAAAGGAATCCACCCATCATGGCGAGACAAAAAGACACGTTCTACTTCGACGGATTCCGCCGCAGCGCGGACTACGCATGCCAGGCCGCGAAGCTGCTGTCCGAGGTCATGCACGACTTCAATCCGGGCCAGCTGCGCGAACGCATGGACAGCATGCACGCGATTGAGAAGTCAGCGGACGAGGTGCGCCACGACATGATGGACGAACTGGTGACCGCGTTCATCACGCCGTTCGACCGCGAGGACATCGACGAGCTCGGCCACGTGCTCGACGACGTGACCGACAGCATCGAAGGCGTGCTCAACCGCATGTACTACGACAACGTGACCGACATGCGCGACGACGCGGTCCAGATGTCGGATATGGTGGTGCGCGCCACGGAAAGCATCTGCGAGCTGGTCAACGAACTGCCGCGATTCCGGCATTCCAAGACGTTGCGCGAACTGGTGTTCGCCATCAACACGATCGAAACGGACGCCGACCACCTGTTCATCGAGTCGATGCGCACGCTGCACACCACCTGCACCGATCCGCTGCAGGTGTTCGCCTGGCATGACGTCTACCGTCACCTCGAACAGTGCTCCGACGACTGCGAGCGCGTGGCCAACACCATCGACAGTATCGTCATGAAAAACAGCTGAGGTTGGTTTTTCACAACCTCCCTCTGATGAGCCGAGCCGTGAAGAAAACGCCGGAGGCGTTTTTAGGCGAGGGTGAGTGACAACGAGCGAATAAGAGGTCAGCTGCAAGCTGTCCTGAATCGCGTTCGAGGTGGCATCGCGAAGCGATGTCGGAGGGAGAGGCCTACTTGACCAAAAGCCCCCTCACCTATGGGCGTTGAGCCAGAGGATGGCGAGTTGGGTGCGATTGGTCAGGCCGAGCTTGTCCAGTATCGCGCTGATGCGATTGCGGACCGTGCCTTCGCTCAGGAACAGTCTGGCGGCGATGTCGCGGTTATCGAGGCCCTCGGCGACCAGCGCGGTGATCTCACGTTCGCGCTCGCCAAGCAGGCCCTCGATGGAATCGGCGGTATCTCTGGAATCGTCGGAATCGGCAGGATCCGGAGTTCGTTCGGTGAGCTTGCCGAGCACTTCCGCGCCGAGCACCACCTGACCGGCCATCACCGCCTGCAGCGCGGGCCCGACCGCCGCCACATCCTGTTTGATGAGATAGCCCTTGGCGCCAAGTCCCATCGCCTGCGCGATATACGACTGGTCCGCAAACGTGGTCAGGAACAGTATGCGCGCGGCCGGGTCCGTGGCCAGAATCTCGCGCGCGGCATCCAAACCGCTGGTGCCGGGCATCTGAATATCGATCAGCAGCACGTCCGGTCGGCTCGCCGGTGTCTCGAAATAACGGCGCACGGCGGCGTCTCCGTCATTTGCCATCCATAGCACCTCGGCCGTGCCGGTGGCCGTCAGAATCGTCTCCAACGACTGGCAGACGATCGGATCATCATCCACGATTGCGATTCTCATCAATCCCTCGATTCCATGGTCCAACGCTTCTTCGGCACGGATACGAACACACGCCAGCCGTCCTCATACGGCCCGCAGACCGCGGTGCCGCCAAGGGCGCGCACGCGCGATTCGATATCCGCCAAACCCATGCCGCGCATCAGCTCATCGGCCGAACCCACGCATATCGC
>ENA-OQLB01000573-OQLB01000573.1-human-gut-metagenome-genome-assembly--contig:-NODE-573-length-19962-cov-1.635644_pt1 | contig 19962 bp, 38 predicted proteins | sample MGYA00242656_ERZ504813 | MGnify/ENA primary metagenome ERZ504813 (study PRJEB26092, sample SAMD00036388) | human gut metagenome | host: Homo sapiens | study: EMG produced TPA metagenomics assembly of... | reverse complement strand
CTGCCGCCGGTGACGCCCGCACACAGGCTGTGCTGAACCACTGGATCAACGAGATCGCACAGGGACTGGCGGGCTGGTGCACATTTTCAACCCGCAGCTGATTTTGATCGGCGGCGGTGTCAGCGCGCAGCAGGCGCTGCTGATCGACCCGCTGGCTGAAAAAGTACGCGCCAGCATTATGCCCGCCTTTGCCGAGGGGCTGGAGGTCAAAGGCCGCTACCCTGCACAATGACGCCGGTCTGGTCGGCGCGGTGTATTATTTCCGGGAGATGCACGAAAGATAAAAAGAGCGCCTTCCCCCTAGGGGGAAGCCTTAACAAACAGTAAACCCCCGACCGCCCGTAAAACAGGCGGTCGGGGGTTTTTATGGCTTTAGGAAATAGCTTTGGCTGCGCGGGAATCAGGCAAACGGATTCTCGGTGGGATAGGGCAGGCTCTTGGGCTGGTTGTAGGCAATGTCCGCGATGCCGAAGAACTTCAGCACCTCAAACAGGGTCTTGCCATAGTGGCCGAAGGCAACCGCGCCGTGGTGCGGGTAGCGCTTCTGGATGAGCACATGGCGGTAGAAGCGGCCCATCTCGGGGATCGCAAAGATGGCGATGCCGCCGAAGGACCGGGTGGCCACGGGCAGGATCTCACCCTCAGCGATGTAGCACGGAGCTGGCCCTCGCTGTCGCACTGCAGGCGGTAGAAGGTGATGTCAGAGGGGCAATATCGCCCTCCAGCGTGCCGCGGGTAAAGTCGGGATCGCTGCCGACCGGCTCCAGCAGACGGTGCTGGATCAGCTGGTACTTGACGGCGCGGTCGCCGCACATCTTGCAGGCGGGGGTGTTGCCGCAGTGGAAGCCCATGAAGGTGTCGGTCAGCTTATAGTCAAACTTGCCGCTGATGTCCTCGTCATAGATGTACTTCGGCACGCTGTTGTTGATGTCCAGCAGGGTGACGGTGTCACCGGAGGCGCAGATGCCGATGTACTCGGACAGAGCGCCGTAGATATCGACCTCGCAGGAGACGGGGATGCCGCGGCTGGCAAGGCGGGAGTTGACATAGCAGGCTCAAAGCCGAACTGAGAGGGGAAGGCGGGCCAGCACTTGTCGGCAAAGGCAACATACTTTTTGCTGCCCTTGTGGTTCTCGGCCCAGTCGAGCAGGGTCAGCTCAAACTGCGCCATGCGGGCCAGCAGGTCGGGGTAGTAATGGCCCTCGCCCATCTCAGCGGCCATGTCCTTGCAGACCTCCTCAATGCGGGGGTCGTTGGCATGCTCTTTGTAGGAGACGAGCAGGTCCAGCTCGGAGTTCTCCTCAATTTCAACACCCAGCTCATACAGGCCTTGATGGGGGCGTTGCAGGCAAAGAAGTCCTGCGGGCGGGGGCCGAAGGTGATGATCTTCAGGTCACGGACGCCAGAATGGTGCGGGCGATGGGGACGAACTCGGCCATCTTGTCGGCAATCTCCTCGGCGGTGCGACGGGATACTCGGGATATAGCCCTTGAGGTGGCGCATGCGAGGTTGTAGGAGCAGTTCAGCATACCGCAGTAGGCATCGCCGCGGCCGTTGATCATGTCGCCGTCACCCTCGGCGGCGGCCACGAACATGCAGGGGCCGTCGAAGAATTTGGCAATCAGGGTCTCGGGGGTCTCAGGACCGAAGTTGCCCAAAAAGACGGTCAGCGCGTTGCAGCCGGCCTCGGTGACCTCGGCAACGGCCTTCTGCATGTCATGCTCGTTTTCCACGGTGGTCTTGCACTCGTAGAGGGCACGCCCTTGGTCTGGCAGGCGGCCGCAATGGCAGCGCGGCGCTTTTCGCTCAGTGCGATAGGAAAGCAGTCACGGCTGACGGCGATAATGCCGAGCTTGACCTCAGGAATGTTGGTGGATTTCATGGTGGTTTCCTCCGTTTTCTATAAGGTTTGCAGTGATCAGATGTGGATGTTCTCGCCCGTCAGGCCGATGTACGCCCCGGCTTTGGCTCGGTGCTTTCGGCGTGGGCGAGCAGCCACTTGTTGCAGGCCCACAGCAGCGGGTCATCGCCGCCGTTGTTCTGCATGTCCGGCTTGGCGGTGTTTGTGCCCTTGGGCAGTGCGACCAGCACGCGGAAGCCCTTGTCGGCATCGACATGGCAGGGCGCGTAGTGCAGTGTCGTGGCGTAGACTCGATCAGCGTGCCGGCCGGGGCGCGGAAGGCTTTGACCTTGGCGGTGTCTAGCTTGCCGTTTTCAATCTCGTCCTGCTTGGCCAGCAGCAGAATGAAATCCTCGGTGCCGAGGTTGAATTCGCTGTCGCGGTGATATTCCAGACAGTTGAGCGCGTTGTTGTGGCCGTTGCACCAGCCAGCTGGCAGGGCATGCCGCCGAACAGATGCTCCGACACCTCCACGGCGGCGGGCAGCTCCTGCAGGCGCTCGTCCTCTGGGACATAATCCGTTGCGGCGGGCAGCGGGGTGGAAGCCAGCGCGGCCAGAATCTCGGCCTTGGCGGCCTCCAGACCGGTCACAACACGGCCGTAGGGCTTGAATTCCGGGTCATTTACCGAATAGATCTTCATTGCAGTGCCTCCATTGCGGCGTAGGACGCCTTCAGTGCGGGATAAAGCGTATGCCACAGGGCATAGCGCGCGTTGTATTTTTCTACGATTGCGGGGTCAGGCTCGGTCGTGCTTTTGGCGCGTACCAGTGCATCGGCACAGGCCTGCACGCTGGGATACGCCCCGCAGGCAACGGCTGCCAGCATGGCGCCGCCGTAGCCGGGGCCCTGCTCGGTCTGGGGCAGCGTCAGGGGGATGCCCAGCACATTGGCCAGAATTTTCGCGCCAGAGCGGGCTTTTGGCACCGCCGCCGCAGAGGGCTGGCCTGCCGTATTCTGCCGCTGCAAATATTGCTTAGAGGCGCAGCGCCTCGGCGGCAAAAACATCCGCACACGCTCGCAGGCCATCGTCAATGACGATCTTTTGCTCGACCTGCCGCCGGATACCTACATGCACAAGCTCATGAATAATCTTGATCTCAGCCGTGTGAGGTATCTGTTCGTCACGCACTTTCACATGGATCATTTCTACCCGCAGGAGCTCACCGTGCGCGGCTCCGTTTACAGCCTTGAGATGATCAGCCCCGAGCTTGAAATCTACTGCGCACAGGAAACCTACGATTATTCCGCCGCTGTGCCGATTGGGAAATTGACGAAAAAAGCGACAGCGCCATGCACTGGCACATCTTAAAGCCGTTTGAGACTGTGGAAGCCGGTCCCTACCGCGTAACGCCGCTGCCCGCAAACCACATGAACCCTCGCACCAGCGTTCGTGTACCACATTGTCGATACACGCGAGGATAAATCTATCTTCTATATGCACGACAGCGGCTACTATTTCCCAGAGGTGTGGGATTACCTCAAGGCGCAGAAAAAGCCCGCCGATCTTTTCAGCTTCGACACTACGCTCGGCTATGAAGACTGCGGATTTAAAAGCACGCACATGGCGCGCCGGAGGTCATTCGCCTCAAAGAGGAGCTCAAAGCACTCGGTATTGTTGACAAACACACCCACTGTGTGATGAACCACTTCTCGCACAACGGTCATCTTCTGTATGACGAGCTCGTGGAGCTTGCCGCGCCGCACGACATCGAAATATCCTACGACGGCATGAAACTGACACTTTAAACTCTACTTGCATGCAAAAAGCGGAGACGCTCCGGTTTCTAAGGGCGTCTCCGCTTCTTTCTTTATGACAATAACAGGAACAAGTAATATAAAAACTCACTGATTGTACTTTTGTGGCAATAACTGTTGTCCTTTATAAAAATCCGTTCAGTCAATTTCGCTTCGCGTTATATCAAATTTGCATACAATTATATAATTCTGTATATTCAGGCGTTTTCCCGTCGAATTCCTTGTAAAAAAGAAAAACGGCAGAGCAACCCCTGCCGTCTTCATAGCGTATGTTGTTTTCCGTTTACTTACAGCGGCGCACAGCTTCTTCAATCTTCGGGAGAAGCTCTTCCTTATCCGCGTCCTTCGTGTACTTAAAGATAGCGGCAACAATCTCCGGAATATCGGAAGCCTTGTAGTGCTCCGTCGTAGCAATCTGCAAACCGGCATATTCATTGCGGGTCAGCAAAGGCGCGAAGCGGCGGGCATTCTTTCTGCCGGGGCCGTCGTTGATGAAAGCTGCAATGACTGGTAACCGATCAGATTGTTGATGATGACGTGGAAGGAATTCTTCGCAAACAGCGGATTCTCCGGGTCACGCAGCGCAATCTCCATGATCTCTGCGCGGTTCAACGGACGGCCGGCCTCCCAAAGGAGCTGCATCATCGCAAATTCGGAATTCGTTAAACGGATATATGGTTTTTTTCTTTTCATGCTATATCCTCCTGTCAATTTTCATATCCCATATTGTTTCAACTAATCCTGTCGAAAGTAATATCAGTATATTTTTATTTTTGCAATTTGTCAAGGGATTTGGAATAAAAAAACTACCGAAGAGGCAGTTTTTTTAAAAAATTCACATTTTAGAAATAAAAAGAAGACCGGCAGCGCATTTTACCTACCGATCTTCTGTGTTTTACGCCTTTTTACGCATCGTTTTCAATAAACAGCGTCTTAAAATACGGCAGTTCCTCTGCCCATGCGCAGAACACGTGCCACTCGTCCAGCTTGTGGTGGCGGCGCGCAAAATACATGTTCGCAATGTTCTCGTAGTTCATGGTACAGGTGCGCATCTGGTTGTAGCTCGAAGGCAAAAGCTGAATGAGGCTGTACCAAAGATCTTTATCCTTCGTCTCCAAAAATTCCACGCGCAGCTTTCCAGCACGCCAATGGTCTGCATCAGGCTCTCCTTTGCCGCGGGCACCATACGGTCACAGCTGAAGTCCGCTTCTTCAAACGTCTTCGCCTGAATTTTATGCATCGTGCTCGTAGAGTTCGCCACGGTGCCCACCTTATACGTGTCGAATTCCTTCCACCAGTAGATCGGCGCGGTGAGGTCGACCGAAACGAAGATCTGTCGGATGAATTTGCGGTGATCCGTACCCGCCTTGCACAGACGTTTTGCAAGGCTCAGGTCGTTTTCGCCGAAAACGAACGTGCCGTCCGGCTCGGTGTGGCTGTCCATGCGGCCCCAACTGTTCATGGGGTTGCGTGCGCCTCTGATGGCGTTTTCAAAGTTCATGACGCTTGTACGTTCGATCTTAATCATGTCGTTCAACCTTTCGTATTCAAATTATTTGTGGTACTTCGTGCCCGCGTTGATGGAAACGCGCGGTACAGCTGCTCGCACAGCATAACGCGTGCCAGCTGGTGCGGAAACGTCATCGGCGACATGGAAATGCGCTTCGAGCCCTGCTTCACGCTGTCGTCCAGCCCGTGTGACGAACCGATAACGAACGCTAAGCTGCTCTCCCCGTTTACGGCCGCCGCGTCGATCTGCTGCGCGAGCTGCGTGGAGGAGACAAGCTTGCCTCAATGCACAGCGTGTAAAGCGCGCTGCGCCCCCGCCGCCGCCAAAATCGCCTTCGATTCCTCGCCGAGCGCCTTTGCAATCTCCGCCGCATTCGGATCCTGCGGCAGACGCGCTTCGCTCAGTTCGATGATCTGGAACCGGCAGAATGCGGAAAGTCGCTTTGCGTATTCCTGCACGGCGTCACGCCAATATTTTTCTTTGAGCTTACCGATACAAATCAGCTTTACCTCCAGCATATTGTCTCCCTATGTTAAAATGTGATGGTGCCGCCGGTCAGGTTTTCAATCGGCGCGACCTGCAATATGTAGTCCTCCGCGTTCTCCACGCCCGCCATCTGCATGCCGCAGACGGCGGTCTGCCGCGCAATGTCCGGCGTGTTGTTCTCGCGGCTCAAATGCGCCAGCAAAAAAGTGCTTTGTGCCGTCTTCAAAAAAGCTCCGGCAGCAGGTCGGCGCACGCGGTGTTTGAGAGATGCCCGAAGTCCGATAAAATGCGCCGCTTTAAGCTGTACGGGTACGGCCCCGTGCGCAGCATACCGATATCGTGGTTCGATCGATGACCGCGAGGTCTGTGCCGTGCAGATTCTCTTCCACCTCCGGCGTGATGTGTCCAATGTCCGTCGCGACAGTGACGGTGTGTCCGTCTTCGGCTTCTATGCGGTAGCCGAAGCTCTCCGCGCAGTCATGCGGCGTGCGGAACGCGTTTACGTGCATTCCGGCAAGCTCTAACGTGTCTTCAATCGTGTAGGCGGGATATTTGTCGTTTAGAATTCCCATCGATTCCAAGGCCCCCAGCGTGCCCTTAGAGGCAAACACGGGAATATGGTATTTGGAAGCGAACACACGCAGACCGCTGATGTGGTCGCTGTGCTCGTGCGTAATGAGGATGCCCTGCACGGAAAGCGGTCTATACCGCAGCGCTGCATGACAGTCGTCACTTGCTTGCAACTGCGTCCGATATCCACCAAAATGCCCGAAGATTTTGAACCGATATAATAACTGTTTCCCGTGCTGCCGCTGAACAGCGGGCAAAGCTCTGCCATTTGCACCCTCCTGTTTTCATAAAAACGCCTGACAAGGTTTTGTCGGGGCGAAACGGTCTGTATACGGTTTTAACCGATCTTTGCGGTATCGCTGTTTGTGGGATCGAGCATCAAATACATGTCCGCGCCAAGCCGACGAACTTCTCCACAATGTCCTCATAGCCGCGCTGAATGTGTTCAATGTCCTCAATCTTCGTCACGCCATGCGCAGCAAGACCGGCAATGATCATCGCCGCGCCCGCACGCAGGTCAGTCGCACGCACCGGTGCACCCTTCAGGTATTCCACGCCCTCAATAATGGCGCTCTTGCCTCTACGGTGATCTGTGCGCCCATGCGCTTCAACTCTTCCACATAGCGGAAACGGTTTTCCCACACGCTCTCGTTTAAAATACTCGTGCCCTGCGCAATGGAGAGCAGCGCCGCGATCTGCGGCTGCATGTCCGTCGGGAAGCCCGGGTGCGGCATCGTTTTCACGTTGCACTTACTCAGCGGGCCGTCGCAGCGCACGCGCACCGCGTCGTCATATTCCACGACCGTCACACCCATCTCCATCAGCTTCGCCGTGATGGATTCCAGGTGCTTCGGCGTCACGTTTTTCACAAGCACATCGCCGCGCGTTGCAGCCGCAGCCGCCATGTACGTGCCGGCTTCAATCTGATCCGGAATAATCGAATACGTAATGCCCTTCAAATGTTCCACGCCGCGAATCTTGATGACGTCCGTACCGGCGCCGCTGATGTTCGCGCCCATGGAATTTAAGAAGTTCGCAAGATCGACCACGTGCGGTTCGCGCGCGGCATTTTCAATAACCGTAAGGCCCTTTGCCTTTACGGCTGCAAGGATAATATTCATCGTTGCACCGACGGTGACCATGTCAAGGTAAATGTGCGCACCGCGCAGCTCCTTTGCAGAGACCTCGATCATGCCGTCGTTGAGGCTGTACGTGCAGCCAGCGCCTTAAAGCCCTTGATGTGCTGGTCAATGGGGCGCACGCCGAAATCGCAGCCGCCGGGAAGCGGCACAATAGCCTTGGAGCAGCGGCCGAGCAAAGCGCCGATATTGTAGTAAGAGCCGCGCATTTTGCGGCCCAACTCGCTCGGCACCACGTTCGTGTGGATGGTGGTCGGGTCGATCTCCACGGTATTCTTGCCGAGCCAGCGCACAGTCGCGCCCATCTCGGTCAGGATGCGTGCACTGAGCTTCACATCGGAAATGTTCGGTACGTTCTCTATACGGCAGGGAGATTCCGCCATGCTACGGCCGGAATGATCGCCACAGCCGCGTTTTTCGCGCCGCTGATGACAACCTCACCGTGCAGGCGCTTTCCGCCTTGATGATAAATTTATCCACTGTAATTTTCCTTTCTGCGGGCGCGGCATATCCTCGGCAGTCAAAGGCACACTGCCTGCCGCCACACAGCGCCGCAACGCGCTGCACGAAGTAGGATCTTTCGTTATGCCCGCCGGTCCGTGACCGACTGATTTATTCCTGAAACGGGCTGCCGCCGATTGGGCAGCTACACAGCGCGGGTACGAAAAAAGCCCAATGCCGTGCGCAAAAACTGAGCAGTCTAAAACAAAACATACACTGCCGCATCTATTTAAAGAAAAAGTGATCGCAAAATATAGTATGACCAGTAAACATAATAATACACAATGGAAAAATTGTCAAGAAGCCACAGGCTATTTGGAAGGTTTTTCCAAGATTATGTAAACGAAAAGTGCCAAACCCGGCCGTTTGCGCGCCTTTTTCTGTATAGGTACCGCGCTTTACACTTACTTTTTCTTAAAGGAGATCGTAGATCCGTGCCGTTTCGGATGCGCTTAATATTCGCGCGGTGCTTGATGATAACGGTAGCGCCGATCAGTGCCGCCACAAGTGTTGCCATTACAACGTAAAGCACCGGCAGCCACCCACGCAGCAGTCCACAAAATACGTCATACAGAACGTCACAACGGGATAGATCGCCGCCGCCGTAATAGACGAAAGCGAGACCATGCGCTTTTTCAGGAACACCAGAAGGAACACCGCAAAGCAAATGAGAAACACGCGCCAGTCGAGCAAAAGCATCATCGCAGCCGTGGTCACAACGCCCTTGCCGCCGCGAAAGCCGAAGTACAGCGGGTACATGTGGCCGATCATGCAGCAAAAGCCTGCCGCATACATGCCAAGCGCGCCATTTCGGGGTCCACGCCGTTTGCAACGCACGCGTGCTTTACAAGAAAATAGCCGACCAAAACGCTCGCAACACACTTGCAGAAATCGAGCAGAAACGTCAGTGCAGAGGCTTTTTGCCCGCCACGCGCAGCACGTTCGTTGCACCCGCGTTACGCTGCGTGCGCGCGCACATCTTCATGCGCAAACGCTTTGGTCAGCAAAATGGCAAAGCTGATACTGCCAAGCAGATACCCCACAAGCGCCGAAAGCAGCAGCGGCAAAATTAAAGAACCGAAATTTTCCATGTAGATCAAGTCCTTCCCCGTCAGTCTGCCTTATCGCCGCGCTCGCGCACGATCATGCGCACCGGCGTGCCCTCTAAGCTGAAGATCTCACGGATGCGGTTCTCCAGATAGCGCTGGTACGAGAAGTGGAAAAGCTCTTTGGAATTGAACAAAGCAAATGAACGTAGGCGGTCTGGTAGAAGCCTGCGTCATGTAGTAGATCGTTCAGGCGCTTGCCTTATCGGTCGGCGGCTGTACGCGTGCCGTTGCCTGTGCCAGAATGTCGTTCAAGGTGCCGGTCGTAATGCGCATCGCGTTGCTGGAAGCAACCTTGGTGGATTGAAGTTACAAACAAGGCGGTCAAGTCGCTGGCCGGTCTGCGCGGAGATGAAGATGATCGGCGCGTAGGACATAAAGGAAAAGTCCTTTTCAAGCTTCGTCTTATATTCCTGCATGGTTTTGTCGTCTTTTTCAACGGCGTCCCACTTGTTGACCGCAATGATACAGCCCTTACCCGCTTCGTGCGCGATGCCGGCAACCTTGGAGTCCTGCTCCGTAAAACCGACCGTAGCATCGATGAGGATGACGCACACGTCTGCCCTGTCCACCGCCATTTCGGCGCGCAGGTTGCTGTAATGCTCAATGGAATCCTCCACCTTGCTCTTGCGGCGCAGGCCGGCAGTATCAATGAACGTAAATACGCCGTACTTGTTTTCGATGGTGGTATCCACCGCGTCGCGCGTCGTACCCGCAATGTTGGAAACGATGCAGCGGTTTTCGCCGGAAACGCGGTTCACAAGGGAAGATTTGCCGACGTTCGGCTTGCCGATGACGGCGACCTTGATGATCTCGCCTCCGTCCTCCTCTTCCTTTTCCTCCGGCAGGTGCTCGAGGACGGCATCCAGCAGGTCGCCCGTGCCGTGTCCGTGCACGGAAGACACCTGAATAGGGTCGCCGAGGCCGAGGTTATAAAACTCATAAAAATCCGCCGGCGGGTCGCCCAGCGTATCGCACTTATTGACGCACACGATGACCGGCACATTGCTGCGCTGGAGCATCTGAGCGATGTTGAGGTCCGTTGCGACCATGCCGGTGCGCACATCGGTCACGAAAATGATGCAGTCCGCAGAATCAATGGCAATCTGCGCCTGCGTGCGCATCTGGGACAAAATAATATCCTTCGATTCCGGCTCGATGCCGCCCGTATCTACCAATGAAAACTTTCTGTTTTTCCATTCACACTCGCCGAAAATGCGGTCACGCGTCACGCCCGGCGTGTCCTCCACGATGGAAAGGCGCTGCCCGATCAGCTTGTTGAACAGCGTGGATTTACCGACGTTCGGTCGGCCCACGATGGCTACAATAGGTCTTGACATACGGTTTTCCTCCTTCTTTTTTCCTTACTCCGCAGTGCCCAAAATGTCCTTGAGCTCGCCTGCGGCGTCTTTATGCATTCTGTAAGCCGGCACACCCAGCTTTTCGCTGAGCTGCTGCACGGTCATATCGTCTAAGAAAATATCTTCGTCCGCCATAAGCATGGACGGTGCAAGCAAAATTGCGTCGCCAAGGTTTTCGCGGCTCAAGCGGTTCACAAGGTCACGCCCCGTGAGCAGCCCGGTCACGTTGACCGTACCGCCAAAGAAATCGTTGTGCACAGGCACAAGGTTGATCTCGAGCCCCGGGAATTTTTCGCGCGCAAAGTCCATCACATGCTCCATAAACGCATACACGCCTTCGCCCGTCGGGATCGTCACACGGCGCTTTATGTCGCGCTCCGGCTCGTCTTCAACCGCCCAGGAAAATTCTTCTTCTAAGTCGCGCAGCATACCCACGCCGTTTTCAATCTGCGGGAAGTCCTCGTAGATTCATACGGCGGCAGCTCGCGCTTTGCAATGAGGTAGAACTCGTCGCTCGGGAACACGGTTCTCGAGCCGCGCTCTGCCTTGAATTTATCGCCCCACCGCTCCAAAATCTCGATCGCCGCGCGCGCTATCCTTAGTTAACGTCTCCAGCGGATACAGCCCCTCGCGGTAGCGCGTCACGCCGACCGGCACGCAGGCGACGCTCTGTAAGCTCTCGCCGAGCGCGTACATTTCGGAAAGCGTAAATTCCAGCTCCTCGCCGTCATTCAGCCCCGGGCACAGCACAATCTGACAATTCAGCTTGATGTTGTGCTCCGCCAGCTTGCGCACAAAACGCAGCGCGTCGCCCGCAAAGCGGTTGTGCATCATCTTGCAGCGCAGCGTAGGATTCATCGTATGCACGGAAATATTAATAGGGCTGATGCGCATTTCAATGATACGGTCGATCTCACGCTCATCAATGTTCGTCAGCGTGATGTAGTTGCCGAACAAAAACGAAAGGCGGTCATCATCATCCTTAAAATAGAGCGTTTCGCGCATGCCGGGCGGCAGCTGATCAATGAAGCAGAACACGCACTTGTTGCGGCAGGAGCGCTGCCTGTCCATAAGATACGTTTCAAACGCAAGGCCCAGTGCGCCGTACTGCGGCTTTACGAATTTCTCTTCGCGCCGCTCGCCCTCCGCCGTTTCGTATACCACATGCAGATGGGTATTCGTCTCGTAAAAACGGAAATCGAGAATATCCGTGATGTCATGCCCATTGATTGAAATAAGCTTATCGTGCGGCTTTATGCCGGCCCGCTCGGCAAGGCTGTTTTTATCCACGCCGAAAATTTCAACTGCCACAGCTTTTCTCCCTTCCGTTTTGAGGTAGTATGCGCGAAATTTGCCGCTGCTTTACGGCTCAGCACCAAAAAATGCCGACAAAACAATAGAGAAGGAGCACGCAAATGCCCCTTCTCTATCTGGCACAATTATTGTTTCAGGCAAAATTATGCTTCCTTCTTAACAACTTCTCTGCCGTTGTAGTAACCGCAGTTACCGCAAACCCTGTGAGGTGTCTTATACTCTCCGCACTGCGGGCATTTCAGTAAGGGCAGGAGCGCTAAGCTCCACACGTTAGAACGTCTCTTATTCTGTCTGGCACTGGACACTTTTCTCTTGGGTACCGCCATCGTCAGCACCTCCTTATATTAAACTAAAACTTTGGTTATCTGGAATTATTGTAGCAGCTGCCGCAGAGCCTCCAGACGGGGATCTGTCGTGCCTGCTTTGCACAGGCGCAGTCGCCTTCGTTCAGGTTTTTGCCGCAAGTGGGGCAAAGCCCTTTGCAGTCTTCCTTACAAAGGAATTTCGTCGGCGTCAAAAGGATGATATCGGAATAAATCAGCTCGTCCAAATCCAGCTCATCGCCTTCAATCACGATATAATCTTCAAAATCCTCTTCATCATTCAGCTTGTTCACAATCACGTGAGAAATGTTGTGACAAAGCTCTTTACGCGTCAACGTCAAGCACCTGTTGCACGGCATCGAATACGCATAGCGCACCTCCACGTTCAGCTCCGCACTGGAAGCGAACGAACGGATGCTGCCCTTGACCTGAACCGGCGTGATAAACGGCTTACAGCCGTCAATCTCCACCTCCGACAGATCGACCGTATAATCGATCGCCTGTGAAATATCCTCTCCCGAGAAATATTTTTTCAAATCGATAAGCATAGTTTTTCCTCATACCGTACTTGATATATTATAAATACCACGCGCGGTTTTGTCAAGAAAAATTTGAAAATTCGGCATTATGCCGCGAAAAAAGTGTTCGGCGGGTCGTTTCCGCCGAAACACTGTTGCTTTTTTCGTTTTTGCACTGCTTTTCGTTACTGTTTCGGGCGGTGCAAAGGCTTTTTGAGGCCGAAATTACTTCGCGACAAATTCCCGAACGGAAGCCGGCAGTTCCTCTGCGTCAGCAGAAATGAGCAGGCAGATGTTCACGTCGGAAGATTCGCTGAGAGCCTTGAGCTTCGCGGTAAGCGGCTCAACTTCCTCAACGCCCTTGCCGGTGATCTTCAGGGTGGAGTCAACGAAAACGTCCGTCACATCGTAGTTTGCAGCGCAGATGCCGCTGACAAAGCCTACAAGTGCGTCCAGGCCCTCAATGCCGTAAGCGTCGGAGTCAACAAGACGTGCCTTGTGGGAAATATCGTAAGTAAGCTTAAGGCTCTTTTCGATAACAACAACGTTGCCGTTGGAGTCTGAACCGCTTCGTTTGCAAGCTCGATGAGCTTCTTGGTTTTGCCGGAGCCTTTTTTGCCGATTAAAAGAGTGATCATAGTGAAGTCCTCCTGTGTATTTTTTCCGCAGGTGCGGATTTACGCCTTTTATTTAGAAAGTCTTGCTTCCAGTGCTTCTTTTTCGCCTTCGTAACCCGGCTTGCCGAGCAGAGCAAACATGTTCTTCTTATAGCTTTCAACGCCCGGCTGGTTGAACGGGTTCACGCCAAGGAGATAGCCGGAGATGGCGCAAGCCTTCTCGAAGAAGTAGATGATCTGGCCGAGGGTATCCTCGGAGAAATCGGGAGCGGAGATCACAACGTTCGGCACGCCGCCGTCGTTGTGTGCCAGCACGGTGCCCTCAAACGCCTTGCGGTTGATATACGCCATGCTCTTGCCCTCGAGGAAATTGAGGCCGTCTACGTTTGCCGGATCGTTGCCGATGACAACTTCGCGCTTCGGCTTCTCAAACAGCATCACGGTCTCAAAGAGGCTGCGTCTGCCGTCCTGAATGTACTGACCATGGAGTGCAGGTCTGTGGAGAAGACAACGGATGCCGGGAACAGGCCCTTGCCGTCCTTGCCCTCGCTCTCGCCGTACAGCTGCTTCCACCACTCGTTCATGAGCGTGTAGCACGGCTCGTAGCTGACCATCACTTCGGTCGTCTTGCCCTTATTGTAAAGAATGTTGCGAATGGCAGCATACTTGTAGCAATCGTTTTCTTCCATGTTCGGGTTGTTGTAGGCAGCCTGTGCCTTCTGTGCGCCCGCCATGAGTGCGTCGATATCCGCACCGGCCACAGCGATGGGCAGCAGACCCACAGCGGTGAGAACGGAGTAACGGCCGCCGACATCATCCGGTACAACGAAGGTCTCGTAGCCTTCTTCGTCCGCAAGGTGCTTCAACGTGCCGCGCGCCTTATCGGTCGTGCAGAAAATACGCTTCTTTGCTTCTTCCTTGCCGTACTTCTTCTCAAGGATCTCGCGGAAAACACGGAACGCGATAGCCGGCTCCGTGGTGGTGCCGGACTTGGAAATCATGTTGATGGAAATATCCTTGCCCTCGCAGATCTCAACCAGCTCCGCCAGCGCGGTGGAAGAAATGCTGTTGCCGGTGAAATAGATGTCCGGCGTATCTTTCTTCAGTGCATTGTAGTGCTCGCTCTTGAGGAACTCGATTGCTGCGCGTGCACCGAGGTAGGAGCCGCCGATGCCGATGACAATGAACACATCGGTGTTCTTCTTGATGCGCTCCGCAGCCGCCTTGATGCGTGCAAATTCCTCTTTATCGTAATTGGTGGGCAGGTCCACCCAGCCGAGGAAATCATTTCCCGGACCCTTGCCGGATGCCAGAAGCGCATGTGCATTCTCAACCTGAGAAGCCATTGCAGCGTATTCGTGCTCGCCGATAAAGCCCTTCAAGTATCCGCATTCCAATTTCAATGCCATTTTTATTGCCTCCTATTTGCATGATGATGCTTTTGCACGTGTGAAACCGTTTTCACAGCCCCACTTTATGCAAGGTACACCACAAGTCAAATCTATGTGCTTTCATCATACAATAATTTGACGCATTTTGCAAGTGCACAACGCGGATTTCATGAAAAGTTAACGAAGGTTTTTTTTGCAAATCAGATTTCACGCCGCTTCTGCTGCGAAAAAACAAGCCAAAAAATATTGCAATGCGGAAGAAAATGTGATGGCGGGCGCTTCGGTTTTCGCCGTGATTTTGAGCGACTGCACCGTGTCACCGTTCAGCGCGACCTCCGCCGTACCGAGCACATCCCCCGGTTCTACCGGCGCAGGAACGTTTTCTGGCAAAATGAGCTTTATCCCGATCTCCGCGCCGCCCGAGGCTGTTAAAACGCCGCGTGGGGCTTCACACGCAAGCGAAACGGCGCTCACCATGCCGCCCGTAACGGGCAGCTCGGGCAGTTCCGGAAGCTCCGGTGTCGTCAGCTTCCAGTTTGCAAAACCGTAGTCGAGCAGCGAAGACGCGGCCGAAAAGCGGTCTTTCGTATTTTCCGCACCGAGCACTACCGCAATGAGCCGCATACCGTTTCGCTCTGCCGCAGCTGAAATGCAGCTGCCCGCCGCACTTGTCGTGCCGGTTTTCAGCCCCAAAATGCCGTCATACGTGCGCACGAGCTTATTTGTGTTCACAAGCTGCGTCTGCCCGTCACGCACATAATCAATCCAGATGAGCGTGTAATCAAATATTTTTTCGTGCTGCATCAACGCGCGGCTCATCACCGCCACATCATAGGCGCTCGTAATGTGCCCGTCTTCGTCAAGACCGTTGCAGTTTTTAAAAACGGTGTCGTTCATGCCGAGCTCCGCCGCGCGGCGTCATGCGCTCCACAAATGCGTCCTCGCTGCCCGCGACTGCCTCCGCCAAAACGACCGCCGCGTCGTTCGCGCTCATCACCACGCACGCTTTGATGAGGTCGTCTGCGGTCATCTGCTCGCCCTCCTTGAGCCAAATGTCCGAGCCGCCCATGCCCGCCGCGTGCGCCGAGGCCGTGAGCACATCGTCCAGATGCAGCGTGCCTGCATCGATTGCCTCAAATACGAGCAAAAGCGTCATCACCTTCGTGATGGACGCACAAGGTCGCTGCACATGGGCAGACTTTTCGTATAACACCTGCCCCGTAGAAGCCTCCATCAGCACCAAAGCCTGCGCGGGAAATCCGGCGTCTCGGCACGCGCAAGCGGACAGAACACACCGATCAGCAATACAGCAGCCAAACAGAAGCCAAGAAAATGTCTTTTCATAAGTAAACACCCCCGCACCAAAAGATATGCGGGAGTGTCCTTCAATCATTCTATTAAATTTCACCGGCGCACCGGGATGCCGTTTTCCGCAAGGTAACCCTTGAGTTCCGGTATACCGATCTCGCGGAAGTGGAAAAGTGACGCTGCCAAAACCGCGTCCGCCTTACCCTTTGTAAACGCGTCCTTAAAGTGCTCCATCTTGCCCGCACCGCCGGATGCAATGACCGGAATGCCCACGCTTTCGGAAACCGCGCGGGTCATCTCCAGGTCATACCCGGCCTTCGTGCCGTCACAATCCATGCTCGTCAGCAGAATTTCACCCGCGCCGAGTTTCTCCGCGCGCTTTGCCCATTCTACGGCGTCAATGCCCGTGTCCACGCGACCGCCGTTTAAATACAGCGTCCAGCCCGCACCGTTCGGGCGGTGCTTCGCGTCCATCGCCATCACAACGCACTGGCTGCCGAATTTATACGCCGCGTCCGCAATGAGCTGTGGGTTTTCAGCGCGGCGGAGTTTACCGAAACCTTATCCGCGCCCGCGCGCAGCAGCGCCGTGAAATCCTCCACCGTACGGATGCCGCCGCCCACCGTAAACGGGATAAATATGCTGTTCGCCACGCGGGAAACGATATCCAGCATGATACCGCGCGCATCGGAGGACGCGGTGATGTCGAGCAAAACAAGCTCGTCCGCGCCCTGCCGGTCGTATTCGACGGCGGCCTCCACAGGGTCGCCCGCATCGCGTAAATTCACGAAATTTGTGCCCTTAACGACCTGCCGTTTTTAAGGTCAAGGCACGGGATAATGCGTTTGGCGTACATTACACGCCCCCCTTTCCCTGCGTCATGGCGGCAAAGTTTTCGAGCAGCTTCAGTCCCAACGCTCCGCTTTTTTCCGGGTGAAACTGACATGCCATGAGGTTATCTTTCTGCACCGCCGCATGAATTTCCACACCGTACTGCGCCGCAGCGGTCACAACGTCCTCTTCGGCCTTTAAATAATACGAGTGCACAAAGTACACATACGGCTCGCCCGTAATGCTTCGGAACAACCCGCCGTCCTTTTTGATTTCAAGTGAATTCCACCCGATATGCGGAATTTTCAGCCCCGGCGCAGCAGGAATACGCAGCACCTTACCTTTTAAAAGCGACAGGCCGGAGACGCCCGGGGATTCCTCGCTGCTCTCAAACAGAATTTGCAGCCCTAAACAAATACCCAAAAACGGCTTGCCGGAGGCGACGAACGCTTTAATCGGCGCTTCCAGACTTCTCCCGCGCAGCTCATGCATGGCGTCGCCAAACGAACCGACGCCCGGCAGCACGGCGCCGTCGGCTTCATGAGAATGCTCGGTCCTGTGTGACTTCGACCTCGCAGCCGATATGCATAAGCGCTTTTTCCACGCTGCGGATATTGCCCGCGCCGTAATCTTATAATTGCGATCATCCCGTCGCCTCCCTATTACTTTTGATTTTAGCGTGATAATATAGTATCACATAATCGTTTTATTCGTCAACAGGTTTTTCGCTTCCCGCAATCAAAACAGCTTTCTTTGATTTCGGGCAAAAAGAAAGCACGCAGAAAATTTGGTCTGCGTGCTTTTACTTTTTGAAAAAGGCTGGCGAAAACTTTTACGTCGCTTCGCTGTGCTTGACTTTGGCTTAATCCAAACCGTCCGCCCAGCCCATGGATTTTTCCACGGCCTTATGCCAGCGTTTCAGCGCTTTTGCTTCGCTGCCTGCTGCCGTTTGCGGGTCATACGCATTTTTAAGCTTCCACACAGTCCTAAGCTCGTCCAGTGATTCCCACACACCGACAGCCAACCCCGCCAGCATCGCGGAGCCGAGCGCGGTGGTCTCCAGACACTTCGGCTGTCTCACGGCGCAGTGCAATAAATCTGCCTGATACTGCATCAAAAAGCGGCTTCTCGATGCGCCGCCGTCCACGCGCAGCTCGGAATTTCCGTGCCGCTGCCCGCTTCCATGGCTTTCACGAGGTCATAGCTTTCATACGCAATGCTTTCCAGCACGGCGCGGCAGATGTGCGCCTTAGACGTACCGCGCGTCACGCCGAGCAGTGCGCCCCGCGCATACATATCCCAGTACGGTGCGCCAAGCCCTGTAAACGCCGGCACAAACACCGCGCCGCCTGCGTCCTCTACGGTCTCCGCAAGAAGGTCCGCTTCCTGCGGGTTCGCGATAAGCTTCAACTCATCGCGCAGCCATTTGATGGCCGAGCCCGCGTTAAACGCACTGCCTCAAGCGCATAGGTCGTCTCGCCATTCACGCACCAACCGATCGTCGTAATAAGCCCCCGGTCGGAGAAAACCGGCTTATCACCCGTGTTCATCAGCACAAAGCAGCCCGTGCCGTATGTATTTTTCGCCATGCCCTTATCAAAGCAGCACTGTCCGAACAGCGCGGCGTGCTGGTCGCCCGCAATGCCCGCAATCGGAATTTTCCTGCCGAGTATCGTTTCGGAGCACATGCCCACAACGCCGGAGGAGTCCACGACTTTCGGCAGCGCGTCACGCGGGATACCGAACACGTTCAGCATTTTCTCGTCCCAATCAAGCTTTTGAATGTCAAACAGCATGGTGCGCGAAGCGTTCGTCACGTCCGTCACATAACTTTCGCCCTCCGTGAGCGAATAAATGAGCCACGTATCAATGGTACCGAAGCGCAGGCGATGCTCCTTTGCGAGCACTTTGGCCTTCGGCACGTTATCCAAAATCCACTTCATTTTGGTGCCGGAAAAATACGGGTCGATGATGAGTCCCGTCGTTTTATGAATGTACTCCTCAAGTCCCTCAGCTATTAACCGCTCGCATTCCGGCGCGGTACGGCGGCACTGCCACACAATGGCGTTGCAGATTGGGATACCCGTCTCGCTGTCCCACGCCACGGTGGTCTCTCTTTGATTCGTGATGCTGATGGCAGCGATGTCCTCCGCGGTGATCTCCGCCTCATGCACCGCCTGCCGCATGGCGTAAAGCTGCGTCTGCAAGATCTCCACGGCATCGTGCTCCACATAGCCGGGCTGCGGGTAAATCTGCGTAAATTCGCGCTGTCCCATGCCCGCAATGCCGCCCAAAGCGTCAAACAACACGGCGCGCGAACTGGTCGTGCCCTGGTCAAGCGATAAAATGTATTGACCGATTTTCAAGTTCAAGCCCTCCTTACCAACGGAAGAAATTAAGCCGGTGCTCCTTGCGGTCCTCCTGCTCTCTTGTGTTTGTGATGACTTTATACCGTACCACCCATTTCGGGTCAATATACTCCAAAATCGCCTGCGGCATTTTGTACTGGAACAGATGCCGCTGGTGCTTAAGGCTCTCCACCACACGGAGATGATCCGAAGACTTCACATCCAAGCTGCCGACGATGATGGTGGAATAATCATTCGGGTTCGTGTATTTGAAGTTGTCGAGAAAATCCGCCCAGTCGGTGTACTCGGTCAGCTTCACGTATTCGCGCGGAACATTGAGACGGATACGCACCGCACCCGAAACACGTCCGCCGGTATTCTGCTTTCTGCCGCGCACCACGCCGAATATGGGGCACTCGCAGTGCAGGCCGAGCATATCGATGAGCGCGGCGTACTCCTTCTTAAACGAAATACTGGGGCTTGCGCGGTAAATTTTGCCGCTTTGCAAAATACGCATCACGGCGCCGGACTGATATGTGTCAATAATCATGTTCTGATAAACCCTTTCCCTTAAAAATCGCGGCGATCCCTGCGTCGCTCCGCCCGCTTCAAAAAAACACAGGCGGTTTTTCAATACCGAAATTCAAATATATGCGGAAATGTTACTTTGTAGCCCAATCGTATAAAAAGCGGTCAAACTCGCCGACCTTGCGCTTATCGGGCTTGATAAGGTAGCGTTTTAAAAGATCCTTTTCGTTTTCCACCGTCCGCTTATAGTATGCGCCCGCAATGCCGCCCGCAATGCACGCCACGGTATCGGTGTCGCACTTCACGCTGAACACATTGCGGATGCAGCTTTCCCAATCCTCGCTTTCCATAAAGCAGCGGAACGCAAGCGGCATCGTCCCCCTCCGCCGTAGCATCAAACTTCGCCTTCGGCCGGTACGCCCACAGCGGCTTATGTCACCGGGGTAGTTCAAAC
>ENA-OQLB01000571-OQLB01000571.1-human-gut-metagenome-genome-assembly--contig:-NODE-571-length-19979-cov-6.685321_pt1 | contig 19979 bp, 26 predicted proteins | sample MGYA00242656_ERZ504813 | MGnify/ENA primary metagenome ERZ504813 (study PRJEB26092, sample SAMD00036388) | human gut metagenome | host: Homo sapiens | study: EMG produced TPA metagenomics assembly of... | reverse complement strand
TCGTTTTTACTGCTTTTGGTTTGTTTAAACCGTTCTTTAAATGTAAAGAAATTTTCGAGAATCGTATGTGTTTCACTGTTTAGTTATCAAGGTTTGTTGTGTCTGTCTCTCAGACAGCTCGTTTATTTTATCTCATCTCAAATCGTTTGTCAAGTACTTTTTTTCAACTTTTTTTCAAACTTTTTTTTGATGAATCTCTGTCTCGCTGACAGCTTGTTTACTTTATCACATCCGCAAGCGTTTGTCAACAAGTTTTTTCATTTTTGAAAAATTTATTTTTTTTTCAAAAAAACAACGGAGAAGGAGGGATTTGAACCCTCGCGCCGCGTTAGCGACCTATACCCTTAGCAGGGGCACCTCTTCGGCCTCTTGAGTACTTCTCCAGACTCCGAACTTATAATTTCTTATTAAATTGGAGTGCATTTCTTCTGTGTTTTCATCCGAAACGCATGGTTAATTATATCCGAAAGATATAAGTTTTGTCAACACCTTTTTTTCATTTTTTTACATTAATTTTATCTTAGCGCGATTGACCAATCATATTATCCCCTTAGGCAGGTGGCTACGCACGACACGCTGTCCGTGTGGACAGCGCAGGGGAAGTCCATCTCAGAGTTCCGAAGTCCGAGGGCTTCCCTGCCCCCCCCACCCTCTTGGCACGGAACAAGCGCTACATCTTCGATATATAATGCGACTGACTTTTATTATGGAATCTTATGCCAAGCTGATTACTGTCTGAGCCGATATTATTCCGGAACGTTGTGCCGAGCTGATTCTTAGATACAACATTCCTCCTGAACAATTTCTGTATGACACTCTACTGCCATGCATCATTGAATACTATCTCGAACTGTTCACTTTCCGCAACCGGCCTGTGTGCACAGCCGAGGAGCTGGCATATGGGCGGGGCGCTCTGCAGGAGGTGTGACAACTACTTAGGCTCTGGAAGGTGGCGTTGTTTTTTCAAAAGTTCGCTGTCTGAGCGCAGCGAGTTCGGACTTTTGGAAAACGCTTTTAGCCACCTTTCAGAGTCTTAGTAGTTTCCACCGACGAAGCCTGTCCCGCCCATATGCCAGCTCCTCGGCGTCCGTCAAACCACGAAATCCCGCAACACCCAAAGAAAAGAGGCCACACATGCAGCCTCTTACACACATAACTATAGAAACTATAAGTAACCCAACATCAGATCATCCAGAAATTATCCGTGCAGACAATCCTCCTGTAAGTCTCAAACTTAAACCACTTATTATGAAACTCCGACTTATTATCAGCAGCCTCAAACTCCCTCAAAAACATCTGATAATCATCATTACTGCGAATCTCCAGAGCAAAACCTCTCTCATCCACAACAGGAAGCCCCATAAACACATACTCATCCAGCGGAATAATATCCTGCACCCTCTTATCACGGATCAGAACAGCCGCGCTATCCTCCAGAGACACAATATCAAAATAGCCCGGATACTCAAAGCTGTCACCCTCAACAGGCACCACATCCCCTACATGATAAGTCTTAACCTCTTTATCCGCCTTGGAAAGCAGCGCATTCTCAAGGTTAAAATAAAACTCCTCAAAAACATAACCGCCAACCTTCACATCATCCTTCTGGAAATAAGGCTTCTCCCCCTCAGTATCAACCGATTCCACAACACCACATGCAGAAGTCATATGACTCACACGGTCGATCAGGATCAGCTCACCAAGAGTCTTATTCCTCTTAAACTCATCCAGCACAACCTTATCAGAAAGACCGATTTTGCAAAGAGCGATCTCATTCTTCTCGATCGTATCCGCATGCAGATGCTCCCCGGTATTTACATCCGTCTTAAACTCAATACTCTTAACCACACCTGCGATCTTCTTGGTACCAAGCTTCACAAGATACTCCTTGCCCACTTCAAGCCTGGAATCATCCATCCAGAGAAGAGTAGCCTCGAAACCTTTAGCCACCGGAATCTCATTATTATTGGTAAGAACACAACCACGGCTGACATCCACTTCTTTATCCAGCTGAATCGTAACAGCCTGACCGGCAACAGCCTCTTCACGATCGTCACTGCCCACCAGGATCGTCTTAACAGCCGCTGTCTCGTTGCTTGGGAGCGTTGTGATGATATCGCCTACATGAACCCAGCCACTCTCGATCTGGCCTGGAAACCGCGAAATTCATGGTTTGGACGGGAAACACGCTGAACAGGCAGATAAAACTCGCTGACATTCTCAGCCTCGGAAACATCCACAGTCTCAAGATGATCCAGAAGAGCTTTGCCCGTATACCACGGCATATTCGGAGACTTCTTCGTTACGTTATCACCCTCTGTAGCACTGACAGGAATGATCACAACATCCTGAAGACCCAGAGTCTCAGAAAGCTCATTGATATCCTTTACGATCTCATTAAAACGACTCTCACTGTAATCAACAAGATCCATTTTGTTAACAGCAAATACAAAATGATGGATACCCATCAGAGCGCAGATACGTGCATGACGCCTTGTCTGGACCAGAACCCCCTGCTTCGCATCCACAAGAATAATGGAAAGCTGAGCAAAGGAAGCTCCAACCGCCATGTTCCTTGTATACTCCTCATGTCCGGGAGTATCCGCAACAATAAAGCTTCTTTTATCGGTTGTAAAATAACGATACGCAACATCAATGGTGATTCCCTGCTCACGTTCTGCCATCAGGCCATCCAGAAGAAGAGAATAATCAATGGCACCACCTCTGGAACCTACCTTGCTGTCCAGAAGAAGGGCTTTTTCCTGGTCCGCATATAAAAGCTTGGAATCATAAAGAATATGACCGATAAGTGTAGATTTTCCATCATCTACACTTCCGCAAGTGATAAATTTCAGTAATCCGCTCATCCTAGAAGTACCCCTCTCTCTTTCTTTTTCCATACTTGCAGCTCCGCCGTCGGAATCAATAACACGTGTGGTTCTCTCAGATTCCACAGAGCTTAAGGTCTCGTCAATGATCTCGTCCAGTGTCTCCGCGTCAGATCGATACCACCTGTCAGAGGATAGCATCCGAGAGTACGGAAACGGACCTTTTTCATCTGCGGCTCCTCACCCGGGTTCAGGCGCATTCTGTCGTCATCCACCATGATAATGTTGCCGTCTCTGTATACAACCGGACGCTCTTTTGCAAAATAAAGAGGAACGATCGGGATATTTTCTCTCTTAATGTACTGCCAGATATCCGTCTCAGTCCAGTTGGAAATCGGGAAAACACGGATGCTTTCGCCTTTATTGATCTCCGTATTATAAAGCTTCCACATCTCCGGACGCTGGTTCTTCGGATCCCAGGCCTGCTCTGCATTACGGAAGGAGAAGATACGCTCTTTTGCACGGCTTTTCTCCTCGTCACGACGACCGCCGCCAAAAGCAGCTGTGAAACCATATTTCTTAAGAGCCTGCTTCAGTGCTTGCGTTTTCATGATATCTGTATATGCGGAGCCGCTGTCAAAAGGATTGATACCCTGCTTCACACCATCCTGATTAATGTACTCAAGCATTTCGATTCCCAGATCCTTCGCGGTTTTGTCACGAAACTCTATCATCTCTTTAAATTTCCATGTTGTATTTACGTGAAGAAACGGAAATGGCGGTTTCTCCGGATAAAAAGCTTCATTGCAAGATGAAGCATTACAGAACTGTCTTTTCCTATAGAATAAAGCATTACCGGCTTCTCGCACTCTGCTGCAACTTCACGGATGATATAAATTGCCTCTGCTTCCAGCTCATCCAAATGTGATAATCCACTCATATCTGATCTCATCCTCCTGTTCCGGCCGCCAGAACCGGCAGCACTTATCTTCTGGTCTAATATTTATTCGAATTCCGTCGATCCACATCGATCACGGATGTAGAACCGTCCGTTTTTGTAATGATCCAATGAAGAATATCCCCTTCGCTTTTTACATTCATGATACTTCCGTTCCCGCCGATATCCGCACCAAGGAAAAAGTCGATGGCACCGGCTTTACATTCCTTTACACAGGAAACGCAGCCCCAGCAGTTTTTCGGATATTTCATCACGGCTTTTTTATCTTCCATGACGATCAGGGTTCCCGGACATACTTCACTGCATTTTCTGCAGCCAACACATTTTTTCTGATCAATTCGTATGCTCATATGTGTCCTCCTTTACAATGTCGCGAAAAATCATCCTGATCTCGCCGTTTTCCAGTTTCGAATTTACATATTTATAAAATTTCTCATCTGTTTCCGGATGATCCAGATTTTCGTTAAAAGAATGCCATCTGGTCTCTTTGCGGTTTTTCAGATGAGCGATCAGTGAACGGCACACAATGAGACGCTCACGAAGTTCGTATGCAAACATCAGCTCATGCATATCTGCTGCCGCTGTTTTTTCGGCAAGAGCCTGAAGCTGAATGATTTTTTCATCTGCAAGAGCAAGCTGCTTCTCATTAAACTGATAATTAGAAGCAATTCCTCCCGCATATTCATCCATGACTTTCTGCATGGCTTCTTCCAGCTCTTCCACGGAAAATGCCGGTGCGTCTTCATTTCGGAACTTTTCGTACTGAGAAAGAATTTCCCCTTCCTGAACCTTAATCTCTGTCTCAGTCTGAATATCTGCTTCCTTCAGAGTTCCGGCCTTAAACTGTTTCACCATATCCAATGCTGCAAGCTTTCCTTCTGCAAGAGCTCCTGTTACATATTTCTGCGGACATCCACCTGCAACATCACCAGCTGCATATAGCCCCTTTACCGTGGTTTCACGGCCTGTATTTACCCAGTAGCCGCTGGCTGTATGACCGCCTACGATATACGGCTCTGTTCCCTGGATCTCCACATCCTGCTCGCTGGGGCTCTTTCCGCTTTCAATCCATTTCAGAGTCTGGCTCGGTGCCATGTTGAGATAAGCCTTCAGAAGATCTTCATCCTGTTCCTTCGTGATCCCTGTAGTCTTCAGGTAACACGGGCCGTGGCCAAGCTGATTTTCCCGAACTGTTCCGTAAACTCTCTCGCTTGTGGTCAGTCCGTATTTTGTCTCATAGATCTCGCCAGCTGCATTGATCTGTTTTGCGCTGACACCCTGTGCGATGGTTCCCGTAGGAGCAATGGTATCCTTGCAGCGAAGTGCGATAAAACGCATCTCAAAGGACGTCATCTCCGCACCTGCCAGGATTCCCATTGCATATCCGGCACCTGTGTTAAACGGCGGATACCACATCTTATGTCTGGAAAATCCCGGATTGTTCGGCTTATAAAGTCCGGCCGCTCCGCCTGTTGCAGCAAGAACTGCTTTTGCCCGGATAATGTATGCTGTTTCTTCCATAATAGAGAAGCCAACCGCTCCGTAAACCTGTCCATCTTTTACAAGAAGGTCTGTGATATTTACATAATTCAGAACGTCTACGTTCTCAGCTTTATGAACTGCATCAGCAAGAAGTGGTTTAAAATTTTCACCGTTGATCTTGATGTTACGGTTTCCTCTGGCTACATAATCACCATTTTCATCCTTCAGGATCACAAGCCCAAGCTTTTCCATCTTTGCAGTAACTTCGTTGAAATTCTCCGCTGCTGTAAGAAGAAGGTCCTGCCTTACGATCCCGGCGGCATCCTTTGTTGCATAATCTACATAATCCTGCGGCTTGCGGCCTTTTACAATGTAGGCATTGATTGCATTAACACCTGCTGCCAGACAGCCGCTTCGTCTGATATTTGCTTTTTCTGCGATCAGTACCCTGCCGGCTTTCTGTTCTGAGAGAACCAGCGCCGCATAGCAGCCTGCGGTACCTCCGCCTATGATCAGCACATCTGTTGTAATTTCCTTTGTGTTTAATCTGTTTTTCATACTCATCACTCTGTTATCTGAAGCTCATGTACAGTTACATTTTTCTCTTTATCTACGCCAAAAGCCTTCAACACCGGATTTTCTGCATCCATAAGGGAGAGGATCAGATATTCTATGTTCGGGTCAAATGCAAGTCGTTTATCTTCTTCGGAAGGCCTTGACGGAGACTCCGGATGAGAATGAAAGTTTCCGATCATCTGATATCCGTTCTGACGGATATCCTTGATCGCGCTCAGCTGTTCCTTCGGTCCATGGAAAAGTGTTCGTTGCTTTCATCGATATTTGTCAGCAGATACACTTTCTCGATGTTTTTACATCGCCCTCAATGGTCCCGCCCAGAAGGCCGCAGGACTCATTGGGAAGTCCTTTTCTGCAGTGGTCTAATATTTTCTCGTAATCTTCTTTTTTTAATTTCAGCATTTCTTCGCAGCCTCCAATGGGTTTCTATACTTATTTACAGTATCTGCACCAGCAGACACCTTTTCGTTTCTGTGATCAGTGTTTATTAATGCTTCAGTTCACACACAGCCTGCTCATAATCGATCAGTTCTGTGATCGTCGGATCATCGCCGCATACCGGGCAATGATGATTCTTCGGAAGCTTCACGGTACGGAAGGTCATCTTCAGCGCATCGTAGGTAAGAAGTCTTCCTGTAAGAAGATCACCCTGTCCGATGATATACTTGATCGCTTCCATTGCCTGAAGGCTTCCGATCACGCCGCCCATGGCTCCGATCACGCCAGCCTGCTTACAGGTCGGTACGGCGTCCTTTGGCGGCGGGCTCTGGAATGCACATCTGTAGCATGGTCCCTGTCCCGGGACGTAGGTCATCAGCTGTCCCTGGAAACGGATGATACCTGCATGTGAAAACGGTTTCTCAGCCATTACACAGGCATCGTTGATAAGGAATTTTGCAGGGAAGTTGTCTGTTCCGTCAAGAATGAAATCGTAATCTTTGATCAGATCCATGATGTTGCTGGAATCTACAAAGGTATGATATGTATTTACAGTAACGTCCGGGTTGATTGCTTTCATGGTCTCAGCCGCAGACTCTACCTTCAGTTTGCCGACATCTGCAGTTGTGTGGATAACCTGTCGCTGAAGATTGGAAAGATCTACCTCATCTGCATCCGCGATCCCGATGGTTCCCACACCTGCTGCTGCAAGGTAAAGAGCTGCCGGTGCTCCAAGTCCGCCGGCTCCGATGATCAGAACCTTGGCATTCAGAAGCTTTTTCTGACCTTTTACTCCAACCTCTTTCAGGATGATATGGCGGGAGTACCGCTCAAGCTGCTCATTTGTAAAAGCCATTATCTTGCGCCTCCTCCCATGTAGTACAGGAACTCAACAACGTCGCCGTCCTTTACCTCTGTTTCCGGAACGTCTGCCTTGCTGATGAATTCATCGTTGATAGTTACGGTTACATACTCAGGACTTTCAATATCCTCTTTCTCAATAAGCTCTGTAAGCTTCAGTCCGTCTTCGTACTCTTTTTTATTTCCTGCAACTGTGATTGTCATTTCTCTGTTCTCCTATTCTTCAACTTTTCTTACGATCAGTGTATAAGTTCCGTCTTCGTTGTCTTCGAGCTTCAGGATCTGATGTCCTTCTTCCTTCACGCTTCTCGCACATTCTGTACCGCTCGCCATCGTTCATTTTGATCGCCAGGATCTGTCCGTCATCCAGCTCCTCAAGTGCTACCTTTGCTTTTACAAAGGTTACCGGGCAGACCACATCGGTAATATCTACGGTATCATCAATCTTAATATCAGCCATTGTATGCTCCTTTCAAAACTTCCTGAAGTTTTTCAGCGCCTACCCGGTCGATGGTAAATTTAAAACGCTCTCCCGGATTTGCATGATCATCAAAGAACTGGATCGCTGCATCGGTCACTCTGAAAAGCTGCTCCTCAGAGGTGATCAGTGGAAGGAATTCCTGTCCCTTGCTGATGTGATTTCCAAACGTTCCGCCAAAGGAAACGATATATGCTTCGTTTACATCCCATGCATCCACCGGACAGGATTTTGCACATCTGCCGCAGTAGTTGCATTTCTCTGTGTCGATCACCAGCTTGTCATCCTCAAAGGAGATAGCGTTTTCTCTGCAGGCCTTTTCGCAGACACCACAGTGGATACATGCGTCCTCTTTCCAGCTGACCTCAACTGCGCCCTTGATCCCTACATCATTCTCCTCTGCCTTCAGACAGTTGTTCTGGCATCCGGTAACACCGAATTTGAATTTATGAGGAAGCTCTCTTCCGAAATATCTTTCATTTAATTTCACTGCAATGTCATAGCTGTTGATATTTCCGCTTGGACAGACAGCGTTGCCCTGGCAAGCTGTAACTGTACGGACTCTCGGTCCGCAGACACCAGGCTTGCATCCGCCTTTTGCAAGATCATCCTTTACATCATCAATATCATCTAATTTAATGAACGGGATCTCAACTCCCTGTCTGGAAGTAAGATGTACATATCCGTCACCGTATTTCTCAGCTACCTCTGCGATCTTCTTAAGGTTTTCTGCGGTAAGTGTACCGCCTACACAGGCAAGACGAAGAGAAAAATTATTTTTCTGCTTCTGTCTCATGAAACCACCTTTTTTTAATGTAGCGTAATCTACTTTTGCCATAACGAACTCTCCATTTCTCTGCTGGTGCAGCTCTTAAATTTTATCGGTTATTTTCTATCGCTTGTTTGAAATCTTCTTTTAAATCTTCAATATCTTCAATTCCCACACTGATACGGATCAGATCCTCGAATACTCCGGACTGCAGCTTCTCTTCGTCGGAGATGTGTGCCGCGATGGTGGATTCCGGATGGATCACCAGAGTCTTCGTATCTCCGATATTGGAGATGATCAGCGGGATCTTCAATGAATTAATAATGGAAAAAGCCTTCTCCTTGCTTCCGGTTCTTACGGTTACGATAGCTCCGTAGCCATTCCTGAACTGCTTTTCCGCAATTTCGTGATAAGGGCTTTCTTCCAGTCCCGGATAATTTACTTCAATGTCACCACCCAGGCCCTGTAAAAATCTCGCAAGCTCCAGTGCATTGTCACACTGTCTCTGCATTCGAAGTCCCAGGGTTTCCAGTCCCAGGTTATTAAGGAAAGCATTCTGCGGAGCAAGACACGCGCCAGTGTTCCGGAAAAGTCCGTTTCTAAGCTTGGCGATGTATGCGAATGGTCCGAATTTCCGGTATGGAGCAAGTCCCGGATATCGGTCAGGGTCCCATTTCAGACCCTTACCACAGACAAGAATACCGCTGATGGCATCGCTGCTTCCATTGATATATTTGGAAGAGGAATGAACCACAATGTCAGCTCCAAGCTTCAGTGGCTGGATCAGATACGGGGTTGCCACCGTGTTGTCTACGATCAGCGGTACGTCATGCTTATGTGCCACTTCCGCAACTGCCTGGATATCGGTAACATCCAGCTTGGGGTTGCCAATGGTCTCCGCAAAAACAAGTCGCGTCTTCTCTGTGATCTCTGCCTCAAAAGCTTCCGGCTTATTCTCTTTCACATATTTTACGGAAATCCCGAAAGGCTTCAGATCATCGAACAGTTCCACGGTTCCGCCGTACAGTCCGCAGGCTGCCACGATCTCATCTCCCGCCTGAAGAATGTTCAGAAACGCATTGGTCAGCGCTGCCATTCCGGATGCACAAGCCACACTGCCGATCCCATCCTCCAGCATGGTCACTCGCTTCTCAAAGGACTCTACCGTAGGATTGTTGATCCTTGTATAGGAGAAGCCCATTTTTTATTGTCAAAAATTTTCTCCAGGTCTTCCGCGCTGTCATGTCGGAATGCGCTGCTCTGATAGATTGGAACCTGTGTTGCACCCTGTGGATATTTCTCGTTGGTGCCGTGGAGCAGCCCTGTATTAAAGCCGTATTCATTCATAGCCTCTTCCCTTTCTTTTGTTGACACTTATATTAACCTACTATTCATAGTATGTCAATAGGAAAACGGGATTAAATGTATTTTTTGTGTACACAACTATACGACAGCATGATACAATTATAACAGTTACGATAATTACAGCACCAAAAGAAAGATGCCCGCAGGCATACAAACCTACATGAAGAACAGGAGGTGATCCCTATCAATATAAACCCGAAGCTCCGGAATATTTTTCACTCTTTATTCAGTCCCACCCTTGATTTCCGCGTCCGGCTGTTCAACATCCTCGCCTTGGGAGGCACTGTGATCAGCCTAATCATGGCCTTTCTCAGTCTCGGGACCGGTTCCTGGGGAAATGTACTGATCAATTTTGCGCTGGTTGCAATCTCCGGAGGGCTTTTTCTTTATTCCTATTACAGTGGAAAATATCAGCGCTGCTACCTGATCACCATTGTCGTGATCTTTCTGCTCGTTTTTCCGGTGATGTTTTTTACCAGCGGCGGTTATCGTGGCGGCATGCGGCATTCTTTGTGTTTGCTATTATTTTTACCGTGCTGATGCTGGAAAAAGACGCGCTCTGATCGTTTCCCTGCTGGAGATCCTCCTTTATATGGGACTGTGTCTGGTTGCATACCATTTCCCGGACACTGTAACTCCTTTTGCCACGGAAGCAGACCGGCTGGCAGATATCCTTCTGGCGTTTGTCTCTGTAAGTATTGTCTGCGGCAGTGTTCTCTATTTTCATCTGAAGGAATACAATCAGCAGCAGCTCCTTCTGGAGGAACAGAATCTGCGGCTGCGCTCCCTTGATAATGCCAAATCCACCTTCCTGACCACCGTTGCCCATGAGATCAAAAATCCTCTGAGTTCCATTTCCCTCCACGCCCGGGACACCTCCGAGCTCCTTGAGGAAGAGCCTCTGGATTTCTCTCTTATGCAGGAAAATCTCCGCACTATTGAACAGTCGGTAATGCGGATTGACCGGATCGTGCTGGATCTGATGGATACGGTTTCCATTGAGCAGGGACGGCTTGCCCTTTCCCTTGTCCCATCAGATCTGTCCGGTCTTTTGTATTCTGTAAAAAAAGACTACTGCAGTCATCCAAGCCCAAAGAACAATCAGCTGGTCCTTACGACACAATCCGGACTCCCGGAAATCTCTGCTGATCCGGAACGGCTGATCCAGGTTGTCACCAATCTGATCTCCAATGCAGAGCGTCACACCCAAAACGGAACCATCACCATTTCTCTTACCGGCGAACCGGGCTGGCAGACCATCTGCGTCTCCGACACCGGAACCGGCATGTCAGAAGAAATGCGAAAAAACGCACTCAAGGTTATGTTTCCGCTGATAAGGATTACTGGCGGCACGGCATAGGCCTCTATGTCTGTCATCAGATCATCACTGCCCATGGCGGCAAAATATGGCTGAAAAGTAAAGAAGGCGAGGAACTCAGGTGTTCTTCTCACTTCCGGAGGAGGAATCATAAATGAATGAAAAGAAATCACTTATCCTTATGGTCGAGGATGAAGAACAGGTGCTGAATACCAACTGCCGTATGCTGCGGCGCCGTGGCTACGATGTCCGCACTGCACAGACAGCCGCCGAAGCCTGTCATCAGCTTGAAAAACAGCTTCCGGATCTTCTTATCCTGGACATTATGCTTCCGGACGGAAACGGTCTGGATCTCTGCCGCCGCTTCCGCGAAAAAACCATGAATCCGGTTCTTTTTCTCACCGGAAAAAGTGATATCCGGGATCGGGTAGAAGGACTTCAGCAGGGAGGCGACTATTATCTCACCAAACCTTATAATTTCGATGAATTTCTGGCCGTGATCCAGATGCTTCTGGAACGCCAGAAACGAATGGAAGAAAAAATAAAAGAAAAATTTCAGTCCTCCCGTCAGATCACCATCGGCAGCCTGCGGCTGGATCTTTCGGACGGCCATGCATATCTCAATAATGCCGACACAGGCCTTACCCGGACCGAATTCTCTCTGCTGCGTCTCCTTGCAGAAAACCAGGAGAAGATTTTTTCTGCAAAAGAGCTCTACGAAGCAGTATGGGGCAGCTGTGCAGGAACAGATACCAGCACGGTACGGCGGCATATCTTTAACCTCCGGACCAAGATCGGTGCCGAAGATACCGATGAGTATGACATTGTCTCGGTTTATGGGAAGGGATATCTTTTTACCTGCCGATAAGCCGGCCTTTTCACGATCGGATAACATATTTCCAGACCTGTACACAGCTTTCCGTAAATGTCTCTTTTTCTTCACATTTCCGGATATCGGGATCTGTCTGTTACAATGTACTTAACAGACAGATCTTTTTTTATTTGTAAAAATTTATGATCAAAGAATAGTAAGCAGCTAACTGCTGCGCAATTTATCAGGAGGTGCCTATGCATAAAAAAATCTTAGTTCTTTTAACAGGCGCGATCGCTCTTTCCATATCTGCAGTCCCGGTCCTCGCTTCTGACCCTCCAACCGATGACGGTCAGTACATCTGGCAGGATGAAAACGGAGATTACTGGTACCGCAATGGTTCCGAGGATGAATATATCGGGGAAGGTAATTATGCCCCTGACCCGGATTCCGGTGAACTGATGGAAGGCAACGATGCCGGCTGGACCGAACAGGACGGTTATTTTGAGCTCATTATTATTATGAGGACGGCAGTGTGTGGCTGGAAGATGCCACCGGAACCACATATATTGGCTCCAGAGATAAATATTATATTGATGACTACGGCAATCTTCAGGAATATTCCGATTCTGAAACTGATTCCTCCTCCGGAGATTCTTCAGAAGAATCCTCCGATACCAGTGGAAACTCCTCCTCGCAGGATTCCGATTCTTCATACCCAAATTCCTCTTCCGATACAAACACGGAAGATTCCTCCGAATCGGAAAAGCGCGGCGAGCTTCATATGCGGGTTGGATTCCCTGCCGATGATACGATCAGAGAATCCATGCCCGAAAAAGAAGGTTATTTCGAGCAGCGTTCCGTAAATGGCGGAAAAAGCACTGCCTTTGTTTTAAAAGTACCGAATTCCTCTCTGGAGGATTCTTCCCTGAAGGGTTTTCTGGCAGAATACTATCCGGTAAAGGGTGAGATCATCACCAAAAAGGATCTTACCTTTGAATCTTATCCTGCCACGAAATATCAATACTTAACCGAAGTCAACGAAGAAGAAAAAAATGTAGATGCTCTTGTATGCCAGACTGACGATTATACATTCGGACTTTTTGTCCTGACTCCGTCAGACACCTATGATAAGGCCGCCGAAAAGGAAGCCACAGAGCTGATCAAATCCATAGATTTCGTTTACGCAGAGCGTGTGGATATGGCCATGACGGATTACTTCCAGGTCCTCACTCCGGAGCGCTGGAAATATCTCTGCCATTATGAAACAACCGAAACCGAAAATGGTGGATATAAACTGACTTATTACAATGAGGATGTTCCTGTACTGACTCTGGAAGCCAGATATTACGATGGCGAAGACCAGCCTCTAGACAGTGTATGGCAGGGCTATCTCGGCCGTATCGAAACCGTCGACGGCAAAAAATACGATCTTCTGTCCACCATCAGCCAGTACTCCAAGGACACCTCTGATGAATGGAAGGAAATGTATGACACTTATCTGGATGTCATAAACGGGATCCGTATAATGGACGGCTGTTCCCTGACCGAAGGAAGCCATGCCTGATCCCTTGTGATTCACAATATTTACATGAAAGAAGCTGCAGACTCTGTTTTTTCACTGTTCTGCAGCTTCTTTGTGTTATTGTGTCCAACTATATCTTCTGCTGTCTATCCTTCGTAAATCTGATCAAAAATCCCTCCATCTGAGAAATGTGTTTCCTGTGCCTTTTTCCATCCGCCGAAATCATCAATGGTGACAAGATTGATGTCCAGGTCAAACACATTGGAGTATTCCTTCAGAATATCCTGGTTTGACGGACGGTAATAATTATCACCGGCGATCCGCTGTGCTTCATCGGAATAGAGATAATTCAGATATTCCTCTGCCACATCTCTGGTGCCTCTTTTGTCTACGACTTTATCGACTACTGCTACAGATGGCTGTGCAAGGATGCTGATGCTTGGTGTTACGATCTCGTAGTCGTCCGGATAATCCTTTACGGAAAGATAGGCTTCATTTTCCCAGGCGATCAGTACATCACCCTGTCCGTTTTCCACGAAAGAGGTCGTTGCGCCTCTGGCTCCGGTGTCCAGGACAAGTACGTTTTTGTAAAGATCTCCGATGAATTCTTTAATTTTGTCCTCGTCTCCGTTATATTTATCTTTTGCATAGGCCCAGGCCGCCAGATAGTTCCATCTTGCTCCGCCGGAGGTTTTCGGGTTTGGTGTGATCACACCTACGTCTTTCTTTACCAGATCATCCCAGTCTTTGATGTTCTTGGGATTTCCTTTTCTCACAAGAAATACAATAGTCGAAGTATAGGGAGCGCTGTCCTCCGGAAATTCGTCCACCCATCCATCATCGATGAGTCCTGCATCCTGGATCGCATCCACATCATACTCCAGTGCCAGTGTTACCACATCTGCTTCCAGTCCGTTGGCAACCTCAAGTGCTGCTTGCCGGAACCACCATGGGACTGTGTGATCTCCACATCCTGGCCTGTTTTTTCCTTCCAGTGTTCCTGGAAGCTCTTGTTGTACTGCTCATAAAGCTCTCTGGTCGGATCATAAGATACATTGGTAATGCTGACACTGTCCGCCGCATAGGTGGTTACGCCTGTAAGGCTTCCAATTGTTGCTATTGCTGCAAGAGCTGCTACTGCTGATTTCCATCTTCTTTTCATAATACTTACCTCCTGTGTTTTGCCTCGTGTTTTGTTGTTGGGGCTATTATAAACATGAGTAAGTACATATGAAAACTATTAGATTGGAAACCGTTTTCAGGAGTTTTCGAAATCAGGGATATTTTGGCGGATTTTACAGGTTTTTATGTCTGCTTTTTAGCTGTTATTCATAGATTTCGCACTCTTTTTTGCATATTCTTCATCACCGTTGAAAGATTTTGTGAAAACGCAATCAACCTTGTGAATTCAGCTCTTCCAGGAGTTTTTTGCGGTAAGCTTCATCTTTGACAGCACGTTTGAGATCTTCTTTGGTCAGTTCTTCTCCATGCAGCTGCTTTTCTTTCATTCTGACAAAAACCTCATCTGCATTTTTCTCTTTAAGATAAACCGGGTTATATCCATTTTATCAGACCCGGACTGAAAAATCACTCTTGTTCTGACGACAAATTCTTCCAGCACTGCCCTCTGTTTGACAAAAATCTTTCTGCATTCATTCTTCCGAAACAGTTATCCACACTCACCCTGAAAAATCGCTCTTTCGGACGGATGGTTTTCCACATATTCCACAGAAGTTATCCTCGGTAGTCTGTACGATCCGATTTCGCCGCCTTCATCTCACAGATAAATATAATCATTCATCACCGGCTGCAGGCCGTGGTCTTTCAGGGCGTTGAAAACTTCGTCCACAGACCTTCCGTCGGAAATCTCAAACTGATCATCACCTTTATCCTCAATATCATCCACATGGCTTCCGATTCCGGTGCTGACACCTGCAGAGATCTTGGTTGCTGCGATATTCACCAGATTGTCACGGACACGCTCACACTCTCTGGTGGATACAGTAATACTTGCAAACGGCATAAACAGACGATATGCACAAACTACCTGCAAAAGCTGCGGTTCGTGTACATCCTTCGGGTTGATCCTGTCGTTGTTGATGATCGGACGAAGTCTCGGGCAGGAAAAAGCGATCTCTGCGTGTGGATATTTTCTCTGCAGAAGATATGCGTGATATCCCGTTGCAAAAGCATCCTTGCGGAAATCATCCAGTCCCAGAAGTGCCGCAAAACCAACACCTCGCATGCCGCCTTTTAACGCACGCTCCTGTGTATTTAACCTGTATGGGAAAATCCTCTTGTGGCCTGCCAGATGCAGAGTTCGTATTTATCAGAATTATAGGTCTCCTGGAAAACTGTCACATAATCTGCGCCGCATTTGTGAAGATATGCGTACTCATCAGAATTCATCGGATACACCTCAAGACCGACTACCTTGAAATATTTCCGGGCGATCTCACAAGCCTTTCCGATATATTCCACATTAGATTTCGTTTTGCTCTCTCCGGTAAGGATCAAAATCTCCTGGAGTCCGGTTTCTGCAATAGCTGCCATCTCTTTCTCGATCTCATCTGCATTCAGCTGTGCGCGGCGGATCTTGTTGTGGCAGTTAAATCCACAGTAAATACAGTAGTTCTCACAGTAGTTTGCAATGTAGATCGGTGTAAACATGCAGATACTGTTCCCAAAATGTTTCCTTGTTTCGATCCGTGCAGCCTGTGCGATTTCTTCCAGAAGAGGCAGCGCTGCCGGTGAAAGCAGTGCTTTAAAATCCTCCGGTGTACGGTTGTCATGAGCAAGCGCTCTCCGTACATCCGCTTCTGTGTACTTATCATAATCATATGCGTTCATTGCGGAAATAACCTGATCCATTACATCAGATTCTTCCAGCTGTTCCATATCCGGAAGGTACTTCATGTGATCGATACGGTTCTTTTTCATATCTTCCAGAATTTCTTCATTTACGATACTTTCATTAAAATGGCCGTCCTGCTGACTGGCCTGTACTGTTTCTGCCATTACTCTTATGTCGCTCCTCTCATATATTGCAGCAATACTCTGGTCCTCACTGCTGCATATCTGTAAACTCAATTTCGATTGAAACCAGACAATACCTGTGTTTCACTACACAGGCAGTGCCTGTCCCCCGCTTAGTGTTCTGCGTTCAATCATTCATTTATCAATTTTACTCATGAAGAAATCCAGTCAGTGGTGAGGATGCACTTGCACCTCTCTCCAGAGTTCTTCCCATACCGGAAAGATATGCACTTCTTCCTGCCTCAATAGCTTTCTTAAAGGCTTCCGCCATAACACGGACGTCTCCTGCAGTTGCAATAGCTGTATTTGCCATAACTGCTGCAGCACCCATTTCCATAGCCTCACATGCCTGTGACGGGCGGCCGATTCCTGCGTCCACGATGATCGGAAGGTCGATCTCGTCGATAAGGATCTGGATGAATTCTTTTGTACAGATTCCTTTGTTGGAACCGATTGGAGAGCCAAGTGGCATTACACAGGCAGCTCCTGCATTCACCAGATCTCTGGCTGCATTCAGATCCGGATACATGTACGGCATAACTACAAAGCCCTCTTTTGCAAGGATCTCTGTTGCCTTGATGGTCTCGTAATTATCCGGAAGAAGATATTTGGAATCATGGATAACTTCGATCTTTACAAAATCTCCGCAGCCAAGCTCGCGGGAAAGTCTTGCAATACGGACTGCTTCCTCTGCATTTCTGGCTCCTGATGTATTCGGAAGAAGAGTAACATCCTTCGGCACATAGTCAAGAATATTGCAAGCCCACCCTCATTTGCACGGCGCAGGGCAAGTGTTACGATCTGAGTTCCTGCTTTTTCAATACATGCTTTTACAAGCTCCAGAGAAAATTTTCCGGAACCAAGGATAAAACGGGAAGTAAACTCATGGCCTCCCAGGATCAGTTTGTCTTCATTTGTGTTTGCTGTTGTCATTTTTTATGTCCACCTTTCTTTATCTGTTTGCAGAAAATATTTCCACCGATTTATAACCAGCGCCTTCTTCTGCCAGATCATTCTTCATCTGCATTTTTTCAGTAACTTATCTGTCAGTTACTGCCGTGGTATATCTACCTAATTTTATCTCTATAGTGACATCAGCAGCTTCCGCCGCCCATAAACTGCAGAATCTCCACAACATCGCCATCTTTCAGTACTGTTGTATCGTAAGTGTCTCTCTTAATGATCTCTTCATTCAGCTCTACTACAACCTGCACCGGAACATAGTTACATGCTTCCAGATATTCTGTTACTGTCACCGGCTTTTCCAATGTTCTGCTTTCACCATTTACTGTGATCATGATCTCTCCTTCCGGAAACTTCAAAAGCTATTCGTCAATAAAAAAGAGTTCACAAAGAAATACACCCGCGGTGGTGCACCCCTTCATGAACTCAGTTCACTCTCAAATTTCCCAATATTCAATTGTCGATACCGGGGTTAAAAGCATTCGCTCTTGATCCCTTCCCTGTAAATCCTGATCTTACGTATTCAATCGGATAAAAACATCCGCATCCAATAAAAAAGGAGATACACCAAAGTATCTCCCGTAAATTCATCTTATACGTTCCTACGTTGGCATTATCCAAATCAGGTATAAGGGTCGAAGTTGAAGACTTCCTCTCAGCCTGCCATCACAAGCTCCCCTGTTATTTACATGGTTTAGTATAAGACGAATTATGATCAATGTCAAGAGTATTAAATTTTCTCACAATAGTTCCAATTTGTTCTAAACTATAGTACACTGTTAATGCTGCCAACCCTCCAGCAGAAAGGAGGTGAAGTCCAGTGTGCGAATTAATCATCACATTTTTTGTTTCTGTTACGGCGGATATAGTTAGCTACTATATTCGCAAATGGCTGGACAGAAACGACAGGCAGTAACAGCCTGAAAGGCTTAAGCCCCCTTACATAACGGCATAGAAAACCCCGGAAGTGTGCGAGACTTCCGGGGTTTCGTTTTTGCCAATGTTTGAATTTCATCACATTTCTTAGCTACTATCATCTTATGCTTTCTATACTAATTTGTCAACCGAATTTTATTAACGGCATCATCATAGGATGTTACTGTTATTTATAAGCAGTGAATCCCAGATCTTTCATTGTCAGATTTAAATTCTTTTTCAGATAATCATTTGCTACTTTCATTGTCGCTTTCATCATAATATTGGAAGAATCCTGCAGATCTGTCATCGCTTTTTTTTCCGTTTGTATACAAGAAAGTCAGATTCTGACCTTTATAAGCAGATGCTTTTGTAGAAGAAGTCACCAGCAGAAAGACTTCATTTGTAGACAGGGCGGACTTCACACTGACCGTATCAGATTTCACACAGTTTCCGATAATATCCAGTCCGGCAAGGATTCCATCTGAAGGCATAGAGAGCATCATCCCAATATCTATCTTATCTTCTTTCTTCAGATAACCGATCATCAGAGTACTTTCTTTATCTACTTTGACATTTATAAACTGATTTCCGTCTTCAGTATATTTGCCTTTCTGACTGATGTATTTTTTCAATTTGCTATAATTCTGCGTCAATCTGGTATTAGCCGAGGTCGGATTCTTTACAGTAACCTTGCAGGTGAATTTTCTGCCACCAAGAGTCGCTGTGATAACCGCTGTTCCTGTTTTTACCGCGGTGATCTTTCCGACAGAAGTTATCTTGACAACATTTGTGTTGCTGCTCTTCCATGACGGTTTCAGACTGGTGCCTTTGATCTTCAGTGTATAAGTTTTTTTCGATGCCAGTGTCAGGCTGGTCTTATTCAGGGTGAGATAATTCAGACCTGCGATTGCTGTCAGACCTTTTTCATTATATCTACTCCAGATCGTATTTTTTCCGGATTTCCGGTAAGCTCTCACTGTGTAAGTATAGCTTACTCCGGTACTTACTTTTGTATCGGTAAACGTAACATTTTTGCTTCCTGTGAGGGTTTTTACTGCTTTCCATCCGCTGTTTCCGGTCTTGCGGTATACCCGGTATCCGGCAACTCCTTTTACCTGTTTCCAGCTGAAAATAATCTTATTCCTGCCGGAGATCTTAATAGAAGACATAGCCGGCGTTGCTACGTTTATCGCCGCCTGTACTTCTGTCGCACTGATCAACTCCGGAACCGCAGCTGGTGCCGCCGTTGCAAGCATAAAACCTGTCAAAATGCCACATAAAGCTTTTTTCCAATTTCTTCTCATACGCTTTTTTCCTTTCTGCTTTGTGGTATATCTGGATTTCCTAACAAATATAGTATACATTATAAAAATTATTCCTGCTATGATATTTTTCGCCGAATCAGGGCTTTTGGTGAAATTCGGCAGTTTCTACAATGGCTTGACACTCCCCTCAACTAAAGCAGGGGGATTCTTGCTTCTCCCACTACTGCATTGGCAAACACCTTACGGTACTGCAATGTCTTACACAGTGTCCACAAGCTATATTTATACTGTTCCCGTATGCCCTACGGTACAGTTTTTATCTTTATGCAGACTGCATCTGCAGTCCTTTTTTCAGAATATTGATACTTGCATTCGTATCCCGGTCATG
>ENA-OQLB01000569-OQLB01000569.1-human-gut-metagenome-genome-assembly--contig:-NODE-569-length-20030-cov-12.743054_pt1 | contig 20030 bp, 30 predicted proteins | sample MGYA00242656_ERZ504813 | MGnify/ENA primary metagenome ERZ504813 (study PRJEB26092, sample SAMD00036388) | human gut metagenome | host: Homo sapiens | study: EMG produced TPA metagenomics assembly of... | reverse complement strand
AACGTGTGCTGGCAGGACAAAGCTGCAGCATGGACGAGAATGCCCGGAGTGTCATTCAAAAACAGGGGCGGATTTACACAGAAGCCCTGCTGTCCGCAGCCATGGAAGCAGGCTTCGATTTAAAAGCAGTCCCGGCAGTGATGCTGGGCGGCGGAGCCTCCGTGATCCAGCGGGGAATCCGGCCCCAGGACGCCTGCGGCGGGTTTTTACTCTTTTAGACGATAAAGTAAACGCCGAAGGTTTCGAGCGGATTTTGGGCCAGCTTTCGGGCAGTGTGAGCAAGAAATGAGCAGGCCCCGTTTTTCATTCCGTCCCAACCAGCAGAACGAAGAACACAGAAAAGCATGGGACATCCTGCAGTCAGTGCCGGAAGGACAGCGCAATACCTTTATCGCGCGGGCGATTTTGGAAAACGCCCGGCAGGATACTCTGGAAAATACTCTGCGCCGTGTTTTGCGGGAAGAACTTCGATTCTCCCCTGTCCAGCCGGAAGCCGGGCAGGAAGATCCCATCCCCCAGGAAATGCTTCATTTTTTGAATTCCCTCTCATGATTCCGAATGATTTGGGTATGGCTAAATAATGGCCATATACTATGCTATTATAACAGCCATAATGAAGTTAGTAAAGGGGGCGCAGACTGTGATTCGATATGATCCATTGTGGAAAACCATGGCAAAGAAAAAGGCAACCACTTATACCTTAAGGGTGACCTTCGGCATGAGCCATGCTACAGTGCAAAGACTCCAGTCTAATCTCCCGGTTACCACACATACGCTGGATAAACTGTGCAAATCTTTAGACTGCAGGCTAGAGGACATTGCCGAGTATGTACCGGATGATCCCAAATAGCTAAAAAGCGCCTGGCAACTGCCAAGCCCCGCCTTTTGCAAGGCGGGGCTTTTTTTTCGTTTCAAGCGGTTTTCCGGCATTGTTGGTTGTGACGTTTGTGAAGGCTTTTTCCCCTGAATGTTCATTGGTGTTGATGATAGCTTTCCAGGAGGGTTTGGAGTATGCTTGTGTTGCCCAAAAGGGGAAAACCAATGAAAAAGGAGCGAGAAAAGAATGGAGCTGAAAGGCATCACCTGCAGAATCCCGCTGGAACTGCACAACCGAATCAGCGGGGAAATCCGGGAAATGGGAAGCACCATGGGCCAATTCATCGAGATGATTATCCGAGAGCATTATGAGAAAGGGGAAAAGAAAATGATGGAAAAAGGAAGGACCTTAGCGTTTCAGGTAAGCGAGGAACTGTTTCAAAAGGTAAAGGAGTACCTGGCATGGTATGAGAAAACGTACCACCGCCGCCTCACCCAAAAGGAATTTGTGATTGGCCTGATCGAGGAAGCGCTGGAAGAAATGGAAGCAGAGATGGAAAAAGAATCCCAGGAAAGCGAAGCCCCAGCCGAACAGAATGGAGCGAGAAGCTGGGATCAGGAAGAACCCACAGGAGAGGAAGAAGAAGATTACATTGTGGAGAACAACTGGGATGAAACCGAAGATGGAGAAGATGAGGACGGAACCATGAATCAGACATAGAGGATCAGGATGAGGAAGCCGGGACTGACAACACCGATGAATCCGACGAATTATCCGATACAGAAGAAATCTGCATATAACCACGGCACAAAGCCAATCACCCCGCAGGGACTACAGCGCCCTGCGGGGCTTTTCCAAAGATATTTCTGAGAAATATCTGAGAAACAATGGAAGAAATCTGGTTTTCTATTAGAAAAAAACAGCCAGTTTCATTAAAGCGAAAGGAGCTCTCATGCGAAAAGAAATCTACAAAGTGAAATGCCCTCAGCATATCGTGTTTGGCGATCCGATGTATTTTGAGCGATTCAGAGGAAATGAACTTAACCGCCTTACCGTGACTATAGGCCATCAAAATACTTTGACACAGCCAGGCTTGTGCTGAAGGAAGAACCGAACCGTGAACTCTCTGAATATATGAACCGGAGCATAACGCTCTACGCTACCCCGCGCCAGACCATAGATGTCTATGCCTGTGAGCAAATATATACTTTCCAAAAAATATCAGCAAAAAATATCGGTGTAGACACTGCCCGGTATTACCTGAATATTGACGGGCGGGAAGCTGAAATCAAAACGGGCGGAGATGGCTGGTGGGGCCGATTCGAAGAATACTACCGGGAGGCCGGAAAGGATCGCCTTTCCGATGCTGTTGTCCTGACCATAGCCATGCCGGAGGAATACGACTTTGAAGGGATGAAGCATCTGGCAGGATACTTTTTCGGGAATCTGCAGCCCATCCTCTCTAAAGAGCAGCAGAAAAAAGAAAAGCCTACCCGTTGAGAATGGTTTCTTATGGAAATAGGAATAAGAGAACCAGGCAGGGAAAACCGAACCTGAAAGCGCTGCTGAAGAAATTTACGCAAAAAACAGCCCGCAGGAAACTGTAGGCTGTTTTCCTATAGATTTCAATCCACTAAGCGAAAGGGGGAATGCCCATTGGCGGATTAAAAAAGCAAATTAAAAGAATTAAAAAAGGGGCGTGAGACAGAAAACCATACGGTATTTAGACCTGTTCTCAGGAATCGGAGGATTCCGTGAAGGACTCACCCAGGCCGGAGGATTCACCTGCGCGGGACACTGCGAGATCGATCAGCACGCCGACCGCAGCTACCGGGCGCTGTTTGATACTGAAGGGGAGTGGTTTTGTGACGATATCCGAAAAGCAGACCCCGAAGAACTTCCGGACGTTGAACTCCTGTGCGGAGGATTTCCCTGCCAGGCTTTTTCAATTGCTGGAAACCGTGGAGGATTCGCGGACCCAAGAGGTACCCTGTTCTTTGAAATTGCCCGGCTGACTGAGGCAAAAAGACCTGCGTATCTGCTGCTTGAAAACGTACCCGGACTGCTTAACCATGACGGGGGCCGGACGTTTGCGGCCATCCTCCATGCGCTGGACGGACTGGGGTATTTTGTGGAATGGCAGGTGCTTAACAGCAAAGATTTTGGGGTCCCCCAATCCCGAAAAAGGGTGTATCTTATCGGATATCTTGATAAGCGATGCAGAGGAAAAATATTTCCTTTCACCGAAACAGCAGGAACGCCTCTTATCCAAATCCGCCCCGGAGCCAGGGGGAACGGGTCTACTCCCCGGAAGGAGTAAGCTGTACCTCACGGCGCAGCCAGGCGGCTTCGGCGGGAAAACCGGCTTGTATGAAGTGGGCCTGCCCATCAAGGAGAACACCAAAAAGGGATATGCCATGCGTATCCCGGCGATAGTATCAACCTGGCATATTCCACCACCAATACCCGCCGCGGCAGGGTTGGGCGAAAGATCGCCCATACCCTTATCTCCAGCAGCGGCCAAGGTACCTTGGAAGCCTGTCCCGTTAGGAACCCTTTGGTAAAAGAGCAGAAAAGAAATGCAGCCCGGGTGCGGCCCCCAAGCAGTCCTATGTTTACTCTTACAACAAAAGACCGGCATGGGGTTTTGCATCAGGCAGCATCCGCCGTCTGACGCCAAGGGAATGCCTGCGGCTGCAGGGCTGGAAAGATGAAAGGATCGATAAGGTGATCCCTCTTCAATCCGACGCCCAGCTTTACAAGCAGGCGGGCAACGGCGTGACCGTGAATGTGGTGGAAGCCATCGGCAGGCGGCTGGCGGAAGCCCATTTTCAAGCTAGAAAGAAAAAACTTTCCTGCCGGGCTCAGATTTGTGGTATACTATTGTCAGAACAGAAAGAAGGTGAGCCGCCATGGCCGGTTATGCTGAAACAGTCGCCTATTGGCAGTCTTTCCCCATAAAAACAGTGAGCGATTTAGAACAGCGGCTGGATAACTTCCGGGTCCTGTTTGCTTATCACTCCGGGAAAATTGAAAACGAGGAAATCACCCTCCACGATACCCGTGAGATCTTCGAAAACGGAAGGTGCTGAACTACACCGGAAGCCCCCGGGCGATTTTCGAGCAGCAGAACCAAAAGCTGTGCTATGAATTTCTGAAGGAGAAGATCGCGGCCAAGGAACCCTTAACCCAGGAATTGGTTCTGGAGGTCCACCGCATCCTTACCAGCGGAACCTACGATGAACGCAGATTCCTGGAAAACGGGGAACGGCCCGGCGAATACAAAAAGCATGATTACATTACCGGGAGAAACGAAGTGGGAGCCCGGCAGACCGTGTGGCGGAGGACATGGCCGATCTGCTGGAGGAAGTCAGCGAATACCATGGAACGGACGTGATCCGAGCAGGAGCGTACTTCCACGCGGTATTGGAGAATATCCACCCATTTTCTGACGGGAACGGCAGAACCGGCCGGACCTTGCTGAACTATTATCTCATGACCCATAACCACCCGCCGCTGATCGTGTATGACCAGGACAAGAGGCTGTATTACGAGTGCCTGGAAAAATACGACGCGGAGGAAACCATCGCTCCCCTTACCGAGTTTTTGAAGTATGAAACGGAGAAAACCTGGGAGAAAACTGGAACGGGGAGAAAGAGAAAACCGGAGAAAAGGTCTGGAGGAAATCCGGTAAAGAAGAACGAAAACAGAATAGAACCATCAGACCACCCCCTGGGACAGAGCGAGCCTCTGCCCCAGGGGCTTTTTTTGTTTGCCGTAAAAGGAGGATTCAAAATGAAGAAGCATTTCAAAAGGCCCCTTTCCCTATTGCTGGCGATCCTGCTCTGTATCGGAATGCTGCCGGTCAGCGCCAGCGCCGCGGATCTCACCGGCTCTATGTCCATGATCGACATTAAGGGCAGGGACCACGCTTTGAGCAGCAGCTGCCCGCCCCATTCGGCGGGTACGCCAGCGAGAAATACACCATGCTGCGGATCACCGATTCCAGTACCGGCGCGACGAAAACCGCTTACTGCCTGGAATTGGGAATCTCCACATATTATCAGGAGCAGTATCAGCCCTCCGCCGACTACCCTCAGTTTTCCCAGGAGCAGAAGGAGCTCATCAACGCCGTATTGACCCTGGGATATAACACGGACACAGGGGTTAAGTACGGAGGAAACCCGGAGGACGAATACATCGCCACCCAAATCCTTGTATGGCTGATTGCCCATAAGCAGCTGGGAACGCAGTATGAAAACCAGATCGTGTCGGAATTCACCGTCAACAGCCCTGGGGCGAAAGCCGTATTCACCAAGCTGAGAAAGGCGGTCATGGATTACCGGACGATCCCGTCCTTTGCCTGTGAGGATTCCAAATACGCCTCTTCCCATACTTATGAGCTAAAATACAATGCCCAGACCGGAAAGTACGAAACGACCCTGACCGACAGCAACGGGGTGCTGTCTGAATTCAGCTTTTCCCAGCCGGGAGTCAGCTTTGCCAGGACGGGAAACCAGCTGAAAATCTCCTCAGAGAAAACCAGCTTTTCCACTGTCAGCGGAGAGAAAAAGCTGCCCTCGTCCATAGCCGGGGTTGTGAAAGGAGCCTCCCGGTACTGGCTGAACGAGCATTACCAGAATGTAGTCACCTTTGAGGTGGGCGGAGAGCCCCTGCCGGTCAAGGCGTATTTCGGGCTGGAGGTCAAAGCCGGGCATTTAAAGATAGTCAAGACCTCTGAGGATGGGAAAGTCTCCGGCCTCCCCTTCCACATTTCCGGCAGCGGCGTGGAAAAGGACGTTTCCACCGGACCGGATGGGACCGTCCAAACCAATAACCTCCCGGCAGGAACCTATACCGTAACGGAAAAGACGCCGGGCCAGTATGTCCAGCCTCAGTCCCAGAGGGTGACGGTTTCGCCGGGAAAGACCTCTGCCGTAACCTTTCACAACACCTTGAAAAAATTCCGGGCAGAGCTGCGGAAAACAGATTCCGCCGCGGGAACAGCCCAGGGAGATTCCACGCTGGACGGAGCCGTGTACGGCCTTTATCAAAACGGCGCGCTGCTGGATACCTATACCACAGCAAACGGCGGGAAATTCACGACCAGGTATTATCCCTGCGGCTCCGGGTATGCCATGCGGGAGATTTCCCCCAGCGAGGGGTATCTGCTGGACGAAACCGTTTATCCCATAGGCGCGGAGCCGGGAAATTTTACCCTGGAAAACAACAGCATCCCTCTGACTGTGACAGAGGACTCTGTCATGGGCTCCATCGCCGTCACCAAGCATACCGACCAGCCGGCGGAGGGAGGCGGCTCCGATCAGATCGAGCAGCCGGAACAGGGAGCGCAGTTCCAGGTTTACCTGACCAGCGCGGGCAGTTATGAAAACTCGAAGGAAACCGAGCGTGACGTCCTGCTCACAAACGAATACGGCTTCGACCAATCCAAAGACCTGCCTATGGGAAATACACAGTCCACCAGACCTCCGGCGCGGAAGGACAGAAGCTGGCGCCGGATTTTACAGTATCCATTTCCGAGCATGGCAAGACCTATTATTTCATTCTGAACAACCCCTCCTTTACTTCCCGGCTGAAATTCCAGAAGAAGGACGCGGAAACCGGGAAGATCATTCCTCTGGCCGGGACCGCGGTCAAAATCCTCAATACCGATACCGGGAAATGGGTGACCCAGCACATCAGCTACCCCAGCCCCATAGACCTGGATACCTTCATCACCGACAGCACGGGGACTGATGCTGCCGGAAGAAATCAGGCCGGAAATTACGCCCTGTATGAACAGCAGAGTCCATGGGGATACGTCCTCGACAGGGAACCGGTTTACTTTTCTGTAGAGGAAACGGAAGAAACCGTGGTGGTGGAAAAATACAACGCCCCGCAGAAAGGGACCATCACCGTCACAAAAGAGGGCGAGGTGTTCAGCCATGTCACGGAAGCAGGCGGGATTTACCAGCCCAATACGAGACAAAGGGCCTGCCGAATGCGGTTTATGACATAATGGCATTAGAGGATATTGTCACGCCGGATGGGACAATCCGGGCGAAAGCTGGAGAATTGGTGGATACCCTGACAACCGGAAGCAAAGGGACCGATACGTCGGAGCCTTTGTATTTAGGCCGCTATCAAGTTTTGGAACGGAAAGCGCCGGAGGGCATGGTGCTCGATCCAGAGCCCAAGGAAGTGGTTTTGTCCTACGCGGGACAGGAAGTCTCCGTCACGAACACCGGCGTCAGCTTCTCCGATGAGCGCCAGAAGGTGGAGATCAGCCTCAAAAAGCTGCTGGAGCAGAACGAAACCTTTGGCGTCGGCGGGAATGAGGAGTGGAAGAATGTTACATTCGGCCTGTTTGCGGCGGAAAAATTGACTGCAGCAGACGGAACCCTGATCCCGGCAGACGGACTTTTGGAAACCATCGGCCTTGACGAAGGCGGAAACGCTGTATTTCAAACCGACGTGCTGCGGGACCGCGCTTTATGTGCAGGAGCTGGAAACCGATGAGCACTATGTTTTAAGCGGTAAGAAGTATCCGGTGGCGTTCGAGTATGCCGGACAGGATACCGCCAAAGTCGAAATTAAAGTGAACCACGGAGAACCCATTGAAAACAACCTCAAGTACGGAAAGATTTCCGGCTGGAAAGTAGATCAGGATGGCTTTGGATTAGGCGGCGCGAAAATCGGTCTGTTCCGCGCCGGCGAAACCGAATTCACTGAGGAAACCGCCCTCATGGTGACGGAAAGCAATCCTATCGGTTACTTTGAATTTAACAAAGTGTCCGCGGGAAGCTGGGAGATCCATGAGATCGCCCCGCCCAAAGCCTTTGTGTTAAACGAGGAAAGCTTCCCGGCGGAGATCACGGAAGATGGGGAAACCATTGAAATCACCATTCAGAACCAAATCATCAGAGGTACGGTAGAAACCACCAAGGCGGACGCCGACTACCCGGAAAACAAGCTGACCGGGGCTGTTTTTGAAGTATACGCCGATGTGGACAGCAACGGAGAATTTAACCCGGACATTGACCTGCTGGCAGGGGAATTGGCTGAATCCGATCCGGGCCATTATCAGCTAAAGGATTTGGTACATGGCGATTACTTCCTGCACGAACAGAAAGCACCGGAATTTTTCGAGAAGGACGATGGGTATTATCCCTTTTCCATCACCGAAAACGGAGCCATCGTGCGGGTGGAAACAAAAGCCGGCGTTGGCTTTTTAAACCAAGCCCAGACCGGGACTCTGAAAATTGTAAAAACAGCGGACGATGATAAAATTGAGGGCCGGAAGTTCTTAGTCACAGGGATCGCCTATGTGGACGGAGGGTATGAGCAGGAATTTCAAACCGATGAGAAAGGAGAAATCAGCGTCACCCTCCGGGTGGGGAAATACACGGTGTCCGAGCTGCCGGGAGAGGACGCCGCGGCATACGAACTCCCCAGCGGCCAGACCGTAGAAATCAAGGCGGGAGAAACCGTTACTGTGGCGATGCACAACCGATTGATCCCGAAAGAACTCCCAAAGACCGGGGATCTGCCCTGGCTTCCCTGGACCATCGGAGGCGCGGCTGTTTTATCCCTGGTCGGACTGGGGGTTCTGCTTGCCCTGCGGAGAAGAAAGAAACGATAAAACCAGAGAGGAAAGGAAAAGAAAAATGGATACCAAAGCCATTATATTAGTTGTTTTATGCGCCGTCATTTTAGGCGGCCTTGTGTTCCTTCACATTCGAAACCGCAGGAGGAAATAGCCCCGCCGGAAGTTTTCGGTATGGAAACAAGATGATAAAAAAATGTTATCTCCTTGTGGAAGGTTTTCCGGTATACTTTGGCTGTCCAAAAGGACAAATCAAAGGAAAAGGGGAATTTTTATGACAGCAAGCCAGAAAGCGGAGTGCGTCGTTAACGCGGCGAAGGATCAGTACAACCTTATGGGAATGGCGGGCCAGCCGTTTGCCAATATGCTGCTGAAGGCCTTATCAGCTCTGCGGCTGCACCGGGACCGGGTTGAGCCTGAAGAAATGAAGGAGGCATACCGGCAGGTGAGACAGGAGGAAGCCGACACACTGGCGGGAAAACCGTTTGTACTATCGCAGGAGATCAGCAGAACGGAACAGCAAAAGGTGCTGCTGTGGATGAAAGCACGAGCCTGGAACAGGCGGCTGACAAAAAGAGATAAGAAACGGATCGACAGGGCCATACGGTATTTAAAGGATTACTGGTCATAAGAACAAGAACAATGTAACCGGGCGGAGCACCGCAGAGCGCCCCGCCCATATTTTATTGCACAGGAGGGATCGCTTGAAAACCGGATTATTGGAAGATTTAGCGGAACAGCACCGGACCTTTATCTCCAACCTGCGGCTGCAGCCCGCGTTGAAGTGGGAAGCTTTGGGGGACCTGTACCGTATGGAGACGAAAGAGCAGTACCCCTTAAAGGAATGGGAGGAAGCCGTATCCTACCTGCTGGGCTGCCAGGTGCGTTTTGAAAGCTACGAAGCAGTCAGGCAAAGCCTGAAACCCTTTTCCCTGTCCATGAGGTGAGCGGATGAAAATATTATTTGTCGAGCCGGGCAAAGAAGCCCAGCCTGCTGAAATCCAGGGAGACCTGAAAGAGATGCAGGCGATAGTGGGCGGACAAATCCAGGCGCTTTATCCCTGGGAGGACCCGGTGGCCTAATCTGTAATGACGAGGGAAAGCTTTTAAGACTGCCCCTGAACCGGGCGCTGGAGGATTATGACATGATCGCGGGGAATTTCTTTATCTGCGGGATTGAGGGAGACGCATTTGTCAGCCTTTCCGACCCGCTGATGATTAAATACCAGGAAAAGTTCCGATACCCGGAGCTTATCGGTAACAGTCCCATGGGCCTGTTCGCGCAGAAATGCTCCGAGCAGACATACCAGCGAATCCAGGAGGAATTAAAACACCCTCCCAAAAGGCCGAAGGATAAATCCGCCCCGGAACGATAGAAAGGAGAACGCACCACTGCTCACAATACGTCCTATTACCCTAAAGGAAGCACAGTCCTTTGTTGAGAAGAATCACCGGCATAATATTCCGCCAATCGGAGGAAAATTCTCCATATCCTGCTGGGACGGGGAAAGGCTATGCGGTGCAGCTATTTGTGGAAGGCCGGTAGCCAGAAGGCTGGATGATGGAAAAACACTGGAGATTTACCGCAACTGCACAGACGGCACGCCCAATGTCTGCAGCAAGCTGTACGGAGCCTGCCTGCGAATCGCAAAAAACATGGGATATCAAAGAGTTGTAACCTACAGCCTGGCGTCAGAAAATGGGGCAAGCCTGCGCGCGAGCAATTTCCTATGTGAAGGCGCAGCCGGAGGACCAAGCTGGACCGGCCAAAGGCGGCGGGATTATTATATATCCCCGCCGGAAAAGAAAATCCGCTGGTCCGTATATTTTTAAACCTAGAAAGAGGAAGGGAGAATGCCATGAAACAATTTTACACAGCAGAATCCGTAACAGAAGGGCATCCAGACAAGCTGTGCGATTTGATAGCCGACAGCGTACTGGACGCCTGCCTTTCCCATGACGCCCTGGCCAGAGTCGCCTGCGAGGTCATGGCTGCCAAAGGCCGAATCATTGTGCTGGGGAAATCACCAGCTGTATGAGCCGGAGATCCCCAAGATTGTAAGGCGGGTTTTATCTGCGGTGGGATACGATCCGTCCCAATTTTCCATCCAATGCCTGATTCACAAGCAAAGCTCGGATATCGCGGCCGGTGTAGACTGCTCTCTGGAGCAGAGAAGAAATGGCGGACAGGAAGATTCCGTACCGCAGCTTGGAGCCGGGGATCAGGGCGTGATGGTCGGCTATGCGTGTAACGAAACACCGGAAATGCTTCCTCTGCCTGTTATCCTGGCCCACCGCCTGACCATATCCCTCGCCCTGGCCCGAAGGTACGGACTGATCCACGGCTTGAGGCCGGACGGAAAGGCCCAGGTGACTGTGGAATATGGAGAGGACGGGAAGCCCCTGCGCTTGGACACTGTCGTGGTCTCCGCCCAGCACAGCCCGGTATTAGAACATGACGAGCTCTGCTGGGAATTAACGGACAAGGTGCTGTTCCCCGCCCTCCAGCCGCTGCCTCCCGATGAGGATACCAAAATTCTGATCAATCCATCGGGACGGTTCGTGCTGGGAGGCCCGGAAGCAGATACCGGCCTGACCGGGCGAAAGCTTATGGTGGATACCTACGGAAGCATGGTTCCTCATGGGGGCGGCGCTTTTTCCGGGAAAGACCCAACTAAGGTGGACCGATCCGGCGCATACATGGCCCGATACATCGCCAAGAACCTTGTGGCGGCGGGCCTTGCCAGCCGGTGCCAGGTAACGCTCGCTTATGCTATCGGCAGAGCCGAGCCTGTCATGGTGCAGGTGGATACCTTTGGCACCGGACTGCTTCAGGACGATCATCGGCTGGCGGAAACAGCAAAGCTGGTATTCGGTCTAACCCCAGGGGAGATTATCGCCCAGCTTGACCTATTGACGCCCCGGTATGCCCAGACCGCCGTATATGGGCACTTTGGAAAACCGGATCTGCCTGGGAGAAAACCGATCAGGCAAAGCTGCTGCGGGAAGCAGTCCTCTGATTAGAAAGATTAACTATTAGAAGTCAACCCCCAAAATGAATGGTGGTGGTAAAAAAGAGACGGCTCAAAAAGGTATAGCAAAGCTGAGGCCTTGTCAGACTCCTGCCGGCTATTCAAGTAGTTGTACTCAAGTTGCTGAACAATATGGCTGCCTGGATTTCTCTATGGCAAATATTAGCCGAACCAACTTTTTGGTAGCATGGGAAAGCGCGACATTGTAGTGTTTGCCCTCCGCACGCTTCTTAGCAAGATAGGCAGCAAAGGTCGGGTCCCAGTGACAGACATACTTGGTTGCGTTGTAAAGGGCGTAGCGCAGGTATCGAGAGCCACGCTTTTCCATGTGTGGATAACAATTCTTGAGTTGCCCGGACTGGTAAGTAGAGGGAGACAACCCAGCATAAGCCAATAACTTGTCCGGGGAATCAAAACGGGTGAAGTCACCAACCTCAGCAAAAATCATAGCGGCCATACGGAAACCCAATCCGGGAATCGTGGTAATGGGAGAATTAAGTTCATCCATAATGGTTTGAATCTGCTCTTCAATTTCAGTGATTTCGTTGTCCAATTCTCGGATGAGCCGGATGGTGTGCTGCAATTCAAGAGATTTGGCGGGCATCCAGGAGCCAATAGAGTTTCTGGCGGCATCCCGGATTTCAAGAGCCGTGTCCCGTTTGTAGCGGCCTTTAGAGGCGGTTTCGAGCAGTGCTTTCAGCCTCGTCAAATGGGCTGCGGCAATCTGTTTAGCGCCAGGGAACTCCTCCAGCAGGGCGTAGACAGAAGCAAAATGCAGAGAAGGAACGAGCTTTTCCAGCTCTGGAAACAGGATGCAGACCAGCCGAGCGATAGAACCTTTCAATTTGGCACGCTCTTTCACCTTGTCAAAACGGTATCTGGTCAGTGACTTTAGTTCCTCGTTGTGGTATGCTGTATCCGTGTAGGGTTTGAGGCCCGCATCGGATAACAGCATAGAAGCAATCGTTCGTGCATCCACCCGGTCGGTTTTAGTCTTTCGCAGACTGAGACTCTTTCGGTAAATGTTTGTACGCAAGGGATTCAAGACATAGGTGGGTAGACCGTTGTCAAGAAGAAAACCGAGCAGATTGTAGCTGTAATGTCCGATCGCCTCAAGCCCTACTTTTATTTTGTCCTGTGAATCGCAGCATTCCCAAATTCGCTGCAACAGGCTGCGAAAGCCATCCATGGTGTTAGGAATCATGAACACATCCGCCAGGACTTTACCCTCGGAGCTGACAATGAAGCATCATGCTTATCCTTTGAGACATCAATACCAACAGAAACTACCATTGAAAGACCTCCAGCGGTGAATTTGTGATGCTGCATCCACAGTGCGCCTTACTTTTGTAGCCTTGTTCCACATAAACCGTCTGGCGGTATTTAACTGATTAACAAAAGCGTAAGGGGCTGTGGTTGGAACCTTTCTAGAACCATCTTGTGGTAGGAGCAGTTCACCAATCCACAGCATCCCTTACAGTGTAGCACAGCCCTTGGAGAGGGGCTTTAATAACTACTACTCTATAATACAAGGAGCAGCTATGCCGGGAGTGACGAAGGAGCAGATCGAGGCTGCCAAGAAAATGACCGCTATCGAGTTTTTACGGCGGTACCGACCCGAAGAATTGGTAAAAGGAGAATGCCGGAATGAGTACCAGCTAAGGGATCACGACAGCTTCAAAATCAATGGGGAAACCAGCCTTTGGCACTGGAAAAGCCGGGACGTCGGAGGAAGGTCCGCTCTTGATTACCTGATTTATGTAGAAGGAATGAAGTTTGTAGACGCGGTTCTATCCCTATGCGGAGAAAGCCCTGCATACTTCCCCGATTCTTCCCAGCCAAAGCAGGAAAAGGAATTCGTTCTGCCTCCGGCGGCGGAAAACAAGAAAAGGTATTCGCGTATCTTATCCGGCGCGGGATCAGCCGGGAAGTGATCGAAGCCTGCGTCCGGGCCGGGATACTCTATGAAAGCGCCGGTTACCGCAACGCCGTGTTTGTCGGAAGGGACGAACAAGGAACTGCCCGGTACGCTTTCCTGCGGGGAACCTATTCCAACAGCAAAAAGCCGTTCAAGGCGGAGGTAACAGGCAGCGACAAACGGTTTTGCTTCTGCCTCCCGCCCCAGGGGAATTCCAGGAAAATGGCGGTGTACGAATCCGCTATCGAAGCCATGGCCCACCTGACGCTGGAGGGAACAGCGGATAAGCACCGGCTTTCCCTTGGCGGAATTTACGCTCCACGGGAAGGAAGCCAGGCGCGTCCCTTCAAAAAACCGTTGGCTCTGGAATCGTTCCTTGGCCGGCACCCGGAGATCGAAGAGATTGAAATCTGCTTAAACAATGATTTCGCCGGACGCTGGGCGGCTGAACACTTGGAAAAAGCCTATCAGGGCAAATACCGCATGGTGAAGAACCTGCCGGAACGGGAGGGTTTTGACTATGGAGATCTGGCAAAAGAAAGATACGAAAAACAGGCCCTAAGGCAGAGAACACTCTTACTGCGGTGAAGGAAAGGAGAAATGACATCATAGAGAAACAAGAAATCACGCTGAAGCTTTATTCCCCGCTGACCGGGGATTTTTACAAAAACGACGTGGACGAATACGGATGGAACAACGGAGTGGCCGATTATCCCACACTTTTTTCCGGCGTCGATATGGCCTGCTATGTGGACAGTATTCAGAAAGCGGTAAAGCAGCGCAGCAGCGACGATGGCGGGAACTTAATGCTTTACTTTGACGAGGAACGAAATCCCAATGTCAAAGCAAAGACGCTCAGTGCCATTCCTTCGGTGGAAATCCGGGGTGATGAGCTTAAGGGCTGCACCACGGTTCGTCTGCAGGAACCTCTCACCGGACCGGAAATGCAGGATTTGCAGGATTATCTCAAGGGCCAGTTTTCCGATAGCTGGGGCGAAGGCTTCGAGCAGCAGGAAATCCAAACCGGCGACGGTGTGCTGTATGTACACTTTGCAGAAGAACGCTTTGATTTTGAAGTGGAACAGGTGCGAAGTACAGAAGTTTCCAAAGAACAGCCTGTTCCCAAGCGCCCTAAAATGAAATTAGTAGGAGAAGATGGAAATATTTTTGCCATTCTAGGCAGGGCATCCAGGCTGTTAAAGAGAAACGGTCAGGCGGAACAGGCCGAAGAAATGAGCAATCGTGTCTATCACTCCGGAGACTATTACAAGGCCCTCAATATTATCAGCGAATATGTGGAAACCGAACTGTCAGAGAAAACGCCTGCAGATCCAAAAAAGGAACGAGGGAATGTCAGATGACGCCTAAATATGAGATTACCAGGATTGCCCGCCCGAAATTCCCGTGGATGCACTGCATCCGTGCCCTTCGGGATGTTCGAGAGGATGTCCGGGCCGGGGACCTTGGCGGCTTTGTCCAGTCGGAAAGGAATCTCAGCCAGGAAGGAACCTGCTGGATTGCCGACAATGCGATAGCCGCGGAAGAAGCCTGTGTGTCCGGTCACAGCCTCCTGAGCGATAACGCCTGGGCTTGTGGGCACGCCACGATATTTGACAGGGCTATTGTAAGCGGAAACGCTGTATTGGACGGCGGCGTTTTTGTTGCGGCGGGCCGCATCCGCGATCATGCGTACATAGGCGGAAACGCTGAAATTTTTGCCAGCCGCGTTACTGGAGAGGCTCCGGTAATCAGCGAAAACGCGTCCGTTTATGGAGAAGTTAGGGGCAGGGTGGAAATCCATGGCAGGACAGTGATTTTGCCGGGAAGTAAAATCGATAACCCTACAACGGACATATTTCATATTTACCCAGAAAGGATAGTGGTAAAGAAACCGTTTGGGGAAAAACTCTGTGTTTTATCCCCGCCCATGGCTGGAGAAGGACAGCAAAAACGGTTTCCTTCCCGCTGGGAAGAACGATAAGGCTAAAAACAACAGAAATCCAGGAGGTGACCTGATTGACAGCGAATGGCCAGCATTCTCTGAAACTTGATATCAGCAAAGAGCTATTCTTTGAAAACTTTGACGATCCTGACATAAAAGAAAAGGTAAAGAAAATCACGATATCCATTGTGCAGGGAGATCAGCAAAATCAATATACCGGCTTTGGAATAGAAACATCAGAATTATCACCGGAAGAAATGAGCAAGGTAATTGGCCATTATACGGAGAACTACAGGGACCCGGAAATGCTGTTCCAGCTTTTAGGAAGGGAACTAAAAGAGAGATTCCGGGAACGGGAAGAAAGGCTTCCCGAAGCAAAGAAAAAGCGTTCCGGGCCGGAACGGTAAAGGAAAGGAGAAAGGCTTCTGAACGATACAAAAATACTGAATAACCCGGCAGAGGAATCCGGTTTATCTATGGAACACAGCGGCGGAGAAAAATGGTCGATTATTCACGGAGACACTCTGCAGGTGATCAAATCCTTTCAGCCTAAGACGTTTGACGCCCTCATTACCGACCCGCCCTACGCTTCCGGCGGCTGGAAGCCATCGGAGAAGAACCGGACCACAAGCCAGAAATACAGCAGCATGGACCCGGAAAATGCTCTGCCGGATTTTGACGGGGACAACCGGGACCAAAGAAGCTGGACGAGATGGATGGCCGAGTGGCTTTCCGACGCAGGAAAGCCTGCAAGCCGGGGGCCCCTGTCTGCCTGTTCATTGACTGGAGGCAGTACCCCAGCATTACCGACGCCCTGCAGTGGGCGGGCTGGATTTGGAGAGGCGTAGTGGTTTGGGATAAGCTGACCAGCCGCCCCCAGAAAGGACGGTTCCGGCAGCAGAGCGAATACATTGTGTGGGGTTCCAACGGTCCCATGCCCATCAGCCGTCCAGTGGGCTGTCTGCCGGGAGTCTACCGCTACGCAAACCCGCAGAACCGTATTCACGTCACGGAGAAGCCCCTGCCTTTAATGCGGGAGATTATTAAAATCTGTGTGCCGGGAGGAAGAATTCTCGATCCCTTCTGCGGCGCGGGAACCACAGTCCTCGCCTCTGTGCTGGAAGGCTACGAGGCCGTAGGGATCGAGGTTACCGACGCGTATTACAAACTAGGCGTTGACCGCGTCCGGTTTGCCCTGGAAGCCCAGGAAAAATCAGAGGAAACAGCCGGTCAATGAAAGCTGGGCGTCCATATGGGCGCCCAAGCGTATGATTGGGAAAAGGCTGGACGCCCATAGGGACGTCCAACATCTGAATGAGAAAGGAGAAGTGAGCTGTGGAAAAAGCATTCGCGTACATCTGCGCTTCGGAAGAAGCCGCGCCCCGCCTTTTAAAGCGTTACTGCCGGAAGGTTTATGAATTAGGATATATCCCATATGTCCCAGACTCAGCGACGGGCAGTATCTTGCCTTGGAAAGTCCCGATGAAAAGAGGACGTTTTACAGCATCGCCCGGCAAAAGCTGGGACGGTGCCGGATGCTGGTGGTGTGCGGAAATGAAATCAGCACGGCGATGACCGCTGAGATTGGTCAGGCGGAAAAGAGAAACCTTATCTGCACTACCCTTGACGGCCTTGCCAAAATCAAGGGGCCGGAAGAATAAAGGCCGCCCTTGACGACGCCGTTTTTTACTGGTATAATATAAACAAAGAAACAAGGAAAATTTGTTACACATATTTCATTGTTTTTGTCATAAAATAGAAAGGAGAAGCTATATGGAAACAGCAGTGAAAGGCGGCAATCCTATGAATCGGAAAACCATTCGTATCTCAGAAAAAAGGCAGCTGACCATTCCGCAGAAATTTTTTGAAGCGCTCGGCTTCTCTACGGAAGCAGAGTGTATCCTGCGGGGCAACGAGATTGTGCTGCGCCCGGTCAGGGAACAAGGAGGCGGTGAATTTGCCGAGCAGATCCTTGCGGATTTAATTGCCCAGGGGTTCAGCGGCGATCAGCTTCTGACAGAATTCAAGAAAATGCAGAAAAAGGTCCGCCCGGCCGTAGAAGTAATGCTAACCCAGGCGGAGCAGGCTGCCCGCGGAGAAAGTGAAAGCAGTTCCTATGAGGATGTTTTTGGCACGGAGGAAGAATGATGGCGCAGTTACGAATTCTTCCCCCAGCAGCGAAGTTCCTGAAAAAGCTGAAGGACAAACGGTTAAAAGCGCTTTATCAGGAGGCTATTGACAGAATACTGGAGGATCACACAGTAGGAGAAGCAAAAACCGGTGATTTGGCGGGTGTATTTGGCTATGACATTTACTACAACAAGACCAATTATGAACTCGCCTACACCGTAGAGTATGTCGAGGATAAAGTGATCGTGGTCATTATGGCCGGGACAAGAGAGAACTTCTACAATGAATTAAAGCGGTATATGAAATGAGCCGCAGCCAAGGAAAGACGATGCCCAAAAGGGTATCGTCTTTTTTCTTGTCCCAGACGGTACCTGGAAGCGCAAGCATAGCGTTGGATATCCAAACGCATCTGAGAACCCACGCCCCCCCTTTTTCTACTGGAACATAAGCTGATTTCAAGAAATTTGAGGTGAAGCAAACTGAAGGAAAAACAATACGCCGCGTTTGCGGCAAACGCCAAAACGCTGGACAGCCTGCGAAGGAAGAAAGCAAGCTGCGTCCCCGGCGTTTTTGAAGTGACAAAGGTTATTATCCTGAGCAGAGAAGATTTTGAGAAGCTTTCAGAGGACGTCTCCCCAGAATACCCTTTCCTTAAGGATAACCGGGAACACATGAGCGCTGATCCGGGCGGATTGTTCCGCTGTCTTATGGCGCGGGCCGAAGGAGAAAAGGAATGTCTGCTCATTGCCCAAGACGGAGACGCCTGTATCTTGGTTATGGAAAGGACTGCCGTAAGGTGTATTTAAAAGGCGTACCGGAAGAATATATCATTTTAGAAGAACCGAAAGCTTATCAGGAGCACGCCGTATTTTACCACAGGCCCCGCAGCGTCGATGATATTAACGGACAGAACCCCATGCGGCCTGCCCCGGAACAGGAAACCCGCTTCCAGGTGGAACAGGAAACCGTCCTAACCGATGAACAGTACCGTTCCTTTCTGAAGAACGGATTCATGAACGACCAGCTCTTCCTGTTCGGCAGCAGGGATAAGATGTGGTTTGATCCAGGGAAACTCTGCTGGCACTGTGTGCTGGTCAGGGGAGAAAACAGCAAAGACGGAGTCCTGATAGAAACAGAAGGATACAACTACGCCCGGTACGCGGCGTTTATCCCAGACTGTGAAAAGCTTCGATTAAGGGATGTCCCCATCCATTATGAGTATCCAGCCAAAGCGCCTCAAAAACAGAAACGAAGGTATTGGGAGAATGTCAGATGATGGAAGGAAGTCCCTATGAGAAAGCGAAACCATGTGATTCCCCTGCACTTAAACGCGAAGGAACTTGGATACCTGGAAAAGCAGGTAAGACAAAGCGGCCTGCCCCGTGAGGAATTCCTGCGTTCCCTCATTATGGGAACGGAGCTGCGGGCAAGGCCCTGCACCCATCACGCGGATCTGCTCCGAAAGACAGCCGGACTCTGCAACAACGCCAACCAGCTTGCCAGAATCGCCAACACTTACGGGGAAGCTGATCAGCAGAGCATAGAGGAAATGATCCACCTGGCCAGACAGATTTGGAAGGAGGTCAAAAACAATTGGTAAAAAATATAATTTGTTCGCGGGCAAGCCGTCTATTATTCTCCCGAAACCAAGGGCGCGAATTGCGTCCGGGTGCTACCCGGTGGCCTACACCAGTGTGATTCCCGTTCACCGCTTGGACGTCAGCCTGGAATACACCTCGACGAGAAAAAGGCTTCCCGCTCTCAACAGGAGCTTCGCTGCGGGAGGCGGTAGATGAGGCGCTGAATCAGGATCAAACGGAAAGGGATTTGTTTCTGTCTGCTGTGGGCTGCACTGTGGAATCGGCCTTTGACGATATGTGCCTGATTAAAAAGATGTGGCATAAGGAAAAAGGCGTGCAGGGCTTCCACCTGGTCCAAAGCTTTGCTCCCGGAGAGGCCAGCCCCGAACTGGCACATCAGATCGGACAGGAATTCGCCCAAAAGCTGTTAAACGGAAAATTCCAGGTTATCATCAGCACCCACCTGAATACCAAATGCCTGCACAATCACCTGGTCTGGAACTCGGTATCCCTTACGAATGGAAAGAAATACCGGAGCAATCAAAAATCATACATTACCCGAATACGCCGGATTTCCGATGAGCTGTGCAAAAAGTATCATCTTTCCATTATCGATACAGAGAAATCCCAACAGGCAGCTATGCCCTACGCCCAATGGCTGGCGGAAAAAAAGGGGCAGCCAACATGGAAAACCGTAATTCAGCAGGATGTGGACGCGGCGGCCATATCAGCCCTGACCTGGAAACAATTTCTGTGGATTCTGGGACAACAGGGATATACCTTTCAACTGAACCGCAAGTATTTCACGCTGCGTCCTCCGGGAAAGGAACGTCCCGTTCGGTTTAAAACCCTGGGCCCGGACTACACCCCGGAAGCGATCCAGCGCCGCATTCTGGAAACCCAGCCTCCCTTACCGGCTGGGAAAAGGACAGCCCCGGCCCGGCGCTTTACCCTCCGGGCCGGGAAGCTCCCTTCCCGCGGGATCACCGGCCTGCGGGCTTTGTA
>ENA-OQLB01000568-OQLB01000568.1-human-gut-metagenome-genome-assembly--contig:-NODE-568-length-20039-cov-2.419797_pt1 | contig 20039 bp, 26 predicted proteins | sample MGYA00242656_ERZ504813 | MGnify/ENA primary metagenome ERZ504813 (study PRJEB26092, sample SAMD00036388) | human gut metagenome | host: Homo sapiens | study: EMG produced TPA metagenomics assembly of... | reverse complement strand
GAGCGCGCGCCGATGGCCGCGTTATTGGCGACCTCGATCATGCGAGACGGCATGAAGCCGACCGTCTTGAAGTACAGATCCGTGTAATAGCGCACGCCGGAGCCGTGCTCGCGCACCATCCACACGCCATGCGGATCACCGGCCAGCACCAGCCTGTCCTCGCGCAGCGTGACACGATCGACCGAGTCGTTGACGATGGGCTTCTCCACCACACCCAACTGCACGGCTTTCATACCGGCCTGTTCCAGGATCGCGTCGGAATTGAGCACCCGAATCGAGCAGTCGAAGCCGCTCAGCGCCTCGGCCATCACCAGCAGTGCGACTGGCAGCAGCACGGCCGCCGTGGTGTGCGAGAATGCGACGGACAACGGCTCACGGCTCTCGCGCATGCGGGCGATCTGCTCGCAGGCGTCGCGCCACGTGCCATCGATGCCGGTCGCCGCACGGTACAGCAACCGTCCAGCCTCGGTCGGCGTCACATCGCTTTTGGCATTGCGGACGAACAGCGGCGCCCGACCATGCGCTCCAGTTGGGCGATGCGCGACGACACCGTGGACTGCGAGACCTTGAGCTCGTCGGCGGCCAACGTGAACTGGCCGATCTCGTAGACCGCGACCAGAGTGTCCAGCAAGGGGAACATGAACCCGCTCCTTTCCGTCGTGTTCGGCAACGCCTGCCGGAACGTCAGTGCGTCCGTTCCGGCAGGCGTTGCCGATCGGCTTGCATCATTTGACCTGCGTGATCCGGTTGCCGCTGACCATGAACGCCGTTCTCGCCATGTCGATCACCGGCTGGTCGAACCGGCTGTCGGTGTAGAACTCGTCGATGACCGTGTCCGGGCCGACGACTTCGCGGAACCGTTTCGGCTTGTTCGTATTGAAATTCAGACAGGTGACCCGCATCGTCCGCGGATCCACGGTGGATGAGACCAGACGGTTCAATCCGAGACGCCGGCATGCCTCCCCCACGGTCACGTCGAACGACGCCGTCAGGATCACGTCATCCGGACGCGGCTCATACCACGGCTTGATGCGGTCCATATGCCGGTTCCAGAACTCGTTCACCAACGCGGATACGCCCTCTGCGATCGCGGCCTCCCCGGCGAGACCGGCATCAGGAGCCGCGCCGCCCAGTCGCAGTATCCGTCGGGAAGCCGCGACATCGTGCAGGTAATCGCACGTCACGCCACCCACGCCGCGTTCCATTTGCGCAAGCGTGGCCCGCCCCATCTTGTACTGCACCGCGTATCGCAGCACCGGAGCCAGATGCCGCAGCACCTTCGGCTCGTATCGGGCACTGAACATATACAGGTCGAACAGGCTTTCGCCGTCATATATCGTGCCGTCGAAATCGAACACCCTCATCGCGTCTCTCGTTCCCTCTCACCCTCGCGTCGCTCCCGGCCTGTCAGAACTGCGCATAGTCCGCATCCTTATGTTCCCCCGTCTCAAGGTACCGTGCAAGATCGTCGGACGACGAGAACACAGCGCGCACCGACTGGGCGATCATCAGGTTGATGCTGTCGCCGTCGCGCAGGCCCTCGCGATATGCGTACACGGGGATGCCAAGAGAGTGGGCGAATCCGATCTCGAACATCGTGCCGGAATCCTCGTCCATCAGATTGGCTATCACCGCCTTGGAAGCGCAGATGCCGTTCACGTCGTCGTCGAAGCAGCCCGCGGGACCGACCTCGGCGATGTCACTGGCGAACCGCGGCCTGAACATCGTCTTGCCGTGGGTGTCGAGCACATGTTCCAAGCGTTCCATCGACGCGACCTGCTCGGGATTGAAGAACGGGCCAGCGACGTAGAAATCGTAGCGGCGGCGTTTGCGCGAATAGGCTTTCTCACGCTTGCGGCCGGGCTCGCGATCGGGCTCTCGCCCGTCCGCCGCTTGGCCCGCCTCTGCGCCCACATCCGGCTCCACCATCTCGACGAACGTCTGCTTCATCGTATCCAGCAGCGACTGCGTGCTTTCCGGAACCTCGTCGCCCGCTCCGGCGACGTCCTTGGTGAGTCCCTCGATGCGGCGACGAATCCGGTCGCGTCCTGCGGGTCGATGCTGAACTTCGCCACGAGCGACTGCCGTATCGTCTCATAATCAAGGTTGACGAAGAAGATAAGCTGCTGCAGCTTCATGAAGTTCTTCAGCTCGGGGAACCGCTCGACGATGTACGTCTCGCGATCATCCGTGGCCCTCACCCAGTCGCGGGTCAGCTGCATGCTCCAGTCGCCGGTGATGGATCCGCGGCGCATGCGGTAATGGTACAGCGCTTCGGGAATGCGCACGACGCGATGCGACTCGCCGATTACATTGCAGATACGGGCCATGTCCTCAATCTTGCGCCGACGGGGAAGGAGAACCCGTGATTGCGGTATATCGACGCCGCCGCGACGAACGACCAGAAATACCCGTCGATCTCGGCCTTGACCTGCGCCTTGATCGCCTCGACCGGGGTCATGATGATCACATCGTCATAATGGTTGTGCTTGTACGAGGATGTCAGCGGCTTGCCATCTTCGCTGATCGTGTCGAACTGGAACATCACCAAATCGGCGTCATAGTCGCGCATCGTCGCCATCGCACGTTCAATGAGATTGCGCTCGACCATGTCATCGGAATCGACGAAGTAGATATAGTTGCCAGTGGCCTTCGCCAGTCCGACATTGCGCGCATCGGACAGGCCGCCATTGGCCTTGTGGATCACGCGGATCCGCTCATCCCTCGCCGTCCACGCATCGCACATCGCAGGGCAGCGGTCGGGCGACCCGTCGTCAACGAGCAGGATCTCAAGATTGCGGTACGTCTGGCCGACCAGTCCCTCCACGCACGCGTCGAGATACCGCTCAACTCCGTACACCGGCACGATGACCGACACGAGCGGCGTGGCCCCGTCACCATTCATGGCCTCCGCCGTCACATTCGACGATGTTTCCGATTCCGCTGACATGCCCCTCCTCGATGCTCCCCGGTCCGTTCGGCTCCACTCACTGCTGACGCACGGCGGCATGTGCGTCGCCCTCCATTGTCCATGATAGGCCAGGGCTTGCGCAGGGCGGACGACTCCATCCTGTTGTTTGCCATATCTTAACCGCGCCGCTCAACCGTGCCTTTTACCCGCGCGGAAACGGCGGCAGAACGCCATGCCGGTGTGCGTCGGCCACCGGATTTTCCATCCGCCTGAGGTCGCGTAGACCCCTCCCGTCAGTCTTTTGACACCATGCAGCATTTTGCCGAGCCGCGCAACCGATCACCGTGGCGGGATGCTTTTTGCCGTATATGCCGCCAGCGGCGACAGCGCGGCGATCAAGCAGATGCTCAACAACATGTCCAGCGAAGAGCTCCTCAAATACTATGACGGGGACAGCTCGATCAGCGCATCGCTGTTCAACGATCGCACATTCCCGTTCTGGGCGTTCCTCGTGCTGTCGGCGTTCATCCTGTTGTTCGCGCTGCTTCGTCTGCACGCCGCCACGCTGACGTTCTCCATCCTCAACCTGCTCTTATGCGCTTTGTACGCGGGAATACTCATCTTCATTCTCGTCTCCGCCTCCCACGAGATGGATGTCGTACGCTCGACGGCATCTCAGCCTGCTGAATCTCGCCAATGACCTGTCCTTTTTCACTCGTTCCGTCGTATGGGATGTATGCGATCATCGCGGGAACGTTGTTCATGTTCGTGGGAGCCATCGTTTCCGTGGTGAATCGCAGCCATGCGCGCAGGGCGGCATTCGCCAGTCCGGCTCCGGCGAATCCGCCCGCAGTCGCGTACGGTGGCATGCCGGCGCAAAACTACGGAGCCGCGCCGGGCGCCGGAGCGGCGTATCAGCAGCCTGCCGTGCCATATAGCGCGCAACCACAGAATCCGGCTGGAGGAACGCCGAACACAATGCGTCCCATGCCACTGCCGCCGCAACACTAATCCGCACAACCCGCAGACTCCGCTGACATCCACACCGAATCAGCGGAGTTCTTTTATGCCGCCAGACGCCGACTGGCACAACGGCGCGACTCGCCGAACTATGGTTCCGATACGGGCCGCACTGGAATATCATGGTGTTTATAGCAACGCTGCGAGAGAGGTGGGAGATCATGGAATATTGTCCGCATTGTGGTGCCCCATATGACGAGGCAGTCGGTTCTGCTCCAGTGTGGCGCTCCGCGGCAATCCGCCGCTGGAGCGCCGGGCGCTCCTGCGATACCGACCGCTCCGATACCCGTGTCGGGCTATGGCAACATGGCGGCGCAGCCACCGGTTCCATCGCCTCCGAGAGCATCCGAGACGGCATCCAATGATGGTTTTGCCGCATTCGCAGCGAATGCGGGTGATGCCGGCACACCTCCGACCGTCCCCGCCGGAAACTCCGCCACGCCACCGGCCAATCCCACCGGATCCGGCGCCGCGCAGCCGTCCGCCAAGCGCCCACGCATGAAACTCATCGCGGCGATCATCGCCGTACTGGTGGTTCTCGCTGGAACCGGGTTCGGTCTCGCCGCGAGGAAACTGGAATGGATCGGCCCGCGCACCGTGCCGACGGTCCGATACCGCACGGCAGCCGGAGTGTCACGTGAGCTGGAGACCAAAGGCTTTCTCGTCAAGAAGAAGCAGATGTTCAACGCCCTGGGCAAGGCAAGTGCCTCGGTCTGGTAGGAGTCAAGGCGGGCGACCGTCTGCCCAAGGGCACGACGGTGACGGTCATCGAATCGATGGGACCCGGTGTACCCGAAGGCACAGTCGGCTCTGAACCGAGCAAGGCCGAAACCGCGCTACTGAAAATGGGCGTCAAAGTCGTCGAGCACGAAGTCGTCTCGGAGCATCCCGGCAAAGTCGCCGTCACCATGCCCGCGGACGGTGAGCCGGTGCGCGACACCGACGACGGCATCCATATCGGAGTCGGGATCACAGGTGACGGCATACCCGTCGAAATCGCCGGAATGGACAAGGACGAGGCGAAAACAAAGCTCCAGCAACAGGGCTTCGACGTCACGCTCAAGCCGCGTTTCTCCAGCCGAAAGAATCTCGGCAAGATCGTCCGAGCCGATCCCGGCATCGCGTGCGGACCAGCGAGACCAACGTGACCCTGTATTACGGCGTGGATGCCAGCAAACGCTACGACGTGGTCGGCACGTCCATTCCCGACAGGGATCGGACAAGATCATGACGAACACCGTGGCTCTGGCAGGGAAGTATTGCACCGATGGCGGCAACTGCCTGACATTGGAACCCGGTCAGACCGATCCAAACCCGAGTGGTCTGGTGCTCGACGGCAAAGGTTCCTCGGATTTCTTCGACCAGCTGACCCTCTGCACGTATTCGCAGGACATCAGCGGCTGCAACCCGTCCTCCGGCGGCTACTACAACGCAATGAAGGACTTCCTGATCCAGGGCGATACCGGCGCCATGGAGCTGTACGCAGGCTTCGGACTGCCCGTATGCGGCACCACGTCTTACGTGGGCGACGGGCCGACATACTGTGACGGCACATCGGAGAAACAAGTCGAGGATGGCTCGGATGGAACCGCCGAACAGGCCATGAGCGAAAAAAATCTCAAATACGTGGCTCGTGATTTCTTCGTGGTGATGCCGGTCGGAGCCGACCTCGACCAGCTGGAATCCAACGGATATTTCGACGGCTCGACTACATACAAGCCCTATGCGGACCGCCCGTATCTCATCCGCCGCGACAACTCCGCATACCCGGAAATCAAGGCGACGAATGACGCCTTCCACCGGAAGCCCAACCCGTACGCGCCCGGCACCAACATGCAGCCGTTCAAGAAGGCGCCCAACGCCCACAACGTGTACTATCTGGTCGAGCAGCCGGTCGATTTCAGCCAGTTCGAGGAGGCCACCGTATCCGGCGGGCGGCAGGGAGACGGCTCCGACTCGTCGCCTGACGACGGCACCTCTTCCGACGGCAACGGCGATGATACCACTGAATCCGATGACTCATCGCAATCCCAGTCATCGCAATCCGGTGCGAGAACCTACACGAACGCGCGGTTCTCGTACCGTGTCGACGTGCCTGCCGGTTACAAGTGGCAGCAGGAGTCCGACAACGGCGACGGTCGCAAGTTCGACGCGACGTCCGGCTCCACGCAGATCAGCGTGTGGGGCAGCAACAACGCGCTGTCTCACTCCCCGCAGGAGGAGCTCGACTGGCTCAAGGAGAATCTCGGCGGCAACGCGAACATATCGCTCGCGCAGGTGGCCGGCCAATCGGTGTACCTCAGCTATGAGCAGAACGGAACCATCACGTATATCCGCGAAGTCGTCACCGGAGGGAAGATCGCGGCCATCGAAATCACGTATCCGACCAGCGAACGCTCGAGCGGAGACAAACTCGCGGAGACGGTTCCGCTGACCTTGAAGTTCGTGGGGTGATGGGGCTATCGTCACCAGATGCGAGGCCGTACGAAACCGTTGTGTTCCAAGAACGCGGCGACGTCACGCAGCTCCGGCATGTTGATGCTGTGCGTCATGCCGGGGTAGATTTTCTCGGTGAGCGTGGTGTGCGAGGCATAGAACGCGTTCATCGCGTCGAGTTCGGACTTGGGGAAGATGTCGTCCGCAGAGCCGTGGCCGTAGAACATTGGCGGGTTCAGTCGCGCAAGCTCGTCGTCGCCAGGCAACTCGCCATGTGCGAGGAAGCCGGAGAAACTGACTGCGGCGGCGTACCGTTTCGGGTTGACGCGCAGCATCTCGCCGGCGAGTAGACCGCCTTGGGAGAAGCCCATGACCACGATGGGGTGCTCCGGGGCGATGCTGTCGGCCACCCATGCGTCGATGGCCTCGCCGGCTTGGCGTGATTGCCGATCGAGCGATTCGCCGGTCGGGACGCCTTCGTAATCCCATGAGCCGAACACGTGTAGCCCGGGCCGTACGAAATCGGCGCACGCAACGACGCGTAATCGGCGCCGGGCGCACAATAATCCAGCAATCCCGGCAGGTCATGCTCGTTCGACCCCCAGCCGTGCAGCAGCAAGAACACCGGGCCGCTTCCATTGGCCGGCAGACTGGCCACCGCATGTTCGATCCTCATCGCGCTCACTCCCCTCTTGTGTGTTCGTGTTTTGCGTTCGCCACCGGCTTCAGAGCGGCCGACGAATCACGTTTCAATGTCATGTTCCGTCACCCATGGTAGTCGCACGGGCGCCGGCAGTCACACCATCGCGCATCCGCCCCCACTCCATTTCATCATCTCATCCCGCCAAAGTCCCATCTCAAGGTCGTCACATGGGACTTTCTCCGATGAGGGGTCACGCCGCGGCACGGACATCCGCTCATAGTCCCGCGGGAAAAGTCAGCCAATGGGACTACGCGCGGAATGGAAGCTGCGGGATTGCATGGCGTACCATATAACTCGACATCGAATCCGGCGCCGCAACACCGGCATCCACCGACGACACGGGAGTATCAATGCAACAACCGATCATGACCTCCGTCGCTTTTCTGTCGCAGGCATCGGCCCCTGCCGACCCGTCGAATGACGAGGACCGCGCCACCGCAACCGACCTGCGTGACACGCTGGCGGCGCATCGCGGCGAATGTGTGGGCATGGCCGCGAACATGATAGGCGTGGCAAAGCGGATCATCGTGTTCCAAGACAAGGAAAACAACCGCAACGCAATCATGTTCAACCGCGCATCATTGCTGGGAGCGACCCATTCGATACCGCCGAAGGATGTCTGTCACTGGATGGCGAACGTCCGACAACACGCTACCAGAGCATCACCGTCACCTATCAGGCTCGCAGCGGGCGCGAATACACGACTGCCTTCGACGGATTCACCGCGCAAATCATCCAACACGAAATCGATCACGTCAACGGCATCATCATCTGACGAATAATGACGGTCATCGCGTCATATCGCCGAAATCGACAATGTGACGCGTCACAAAGCACACCACACACTCAGCCCAACTGGTCCTTGATGCCGGACGGCAGATGCGTGGTGACTTCCTGCTGAATGCGGTCAAACGCGCTGGACAGCAGCAGATTACCCGGAACCGTACTGATCAGGAATGCCAGAATCGCGGCGATGACCGCCGTCACCAGACCTTTGACAAGATGGGCGACGATCTTGAACACCAGATAGGCGACAATCGCGCCGACGACGACGGTGATCGCGGTTGAGCAGCTGCGGCAGATTGCCATACCACAGGACGAACTGGTCGAATCCGGACCGCACGGTCTGTGATGTTTGAGAGATCTGCGAGTTTTGAGCAATATGCAAGGACAACACGGCGTGCACGAACTGCATGTGCGAGGTCAGTCTCCTTTGCCGGTGAGTATGGTGGTTGTTTGATGATATCAGCCTGATCAGGCTCCCGTCATGTGCCGGTCCCCGATCGGGCCGGGATGCGGGAGGTCCCCTATGCCGTCATGACGTCAGCCGACGAGGAAGTCGAGGACGTTCATGCCGGTGCCGGTCTGCGCGCGATACAACTCGGTGTATCCGCACTGGCGGCAGGAGATGGTGACGAACTTCTTGTTCTGCACGTTGAACAGTTTGGCGAAATCGCCGCCGGTCGCCTGGAACTGGTCGCTGTCGTATGACCGGCATCCGCATTTGACGCAAACGTACTGAATCTGCTGCATAATGAATTCCTTTCATCGGAACCTAACATCCCCCGATAGTGTTCACCCTATCAGACAGGATTCGTCCGATTGCCGGTTATCCCGTATCCGCACGTAACGCGCATACAATCAACAAAAACGTCCGCGCTCCTTCGTGATTCGGGCGCCCCATATCGGCATCAGTGCGCATCGGAGAAGAAATCACGCTGAAAAAACGCCAACAGCCGACAAATCCAGAGGCTATCTTCGTTTCGAGGGTTGATTCGGATGCGTCAAAACATCTATCTGCGTTTCGAGGGGGTGGTGCTCAAGTATAAACGCTCCCAAAACCGCATGATTCCAGCAACATACAGCTTCGAATACCCTGCATATCGTGTTTTGGCAACCCCTTGAAACGCAGATAGATGTTCGGAGAGCCCCGAATCACCCCCCCCCAAAGTTCATATACCGTACAAATCGGCGGGTCGGATGTCCTCAGTAGCCGTGCGCGTGCAGATAATCGTCGTCAAAACCGAAATAATGGCCGAGCTCATGCAGCACTGTCTTGCGAATCTGCCGGCGCAGGTCGTCGCGCGTGGCGCAGACGCGCTCGTGCGGGCCCTTGTATATGGTGATGATATCGGGCATGACGCCACTGTATCCGGTGAAGCGCCGCGTGATTGGCACACCTTCGTACAGGCCGAGCAGCTCATCGCACTGGCGCTGCATCGTCGCCCGCTCACGCTCGTTCGGCTCGTCGGCGACCGCGATACCGACATTGTCCAGCGCGCGTTTGAACCGGTCCGGAAGACTGTCGATGGCCGTTTCGACCTCGTGCTCGAACTCCTCGTCGCTGATGCGCATTCCACAGCCTTCCTTGTCATTGAACAGTCGCCTTGCCCGCCACGATCAGGCGGATGCCCCGGCACAATCGGAGCAGTCTGACTCCATGTTCCAAGCATAGGACGGCGTGGACCGATGCGCCACATAGACCGTACGTCACACGACCGGTATACGCTTCAGTCATTCGTAACGTACACTAGTGACTGTGCGAAAGGAGGTGCGCATTGGCGACGTCGGAAATCGAACAGTTGTGGATCAGCCAGTTTCAGGAGAATCTGGGGGCGCTTCGCAAAGTGGCGGGATGGACCACCCAGCAGTTGGCCAACGAGCTAGGAGTCGCACGGCAGACCATCTCCAATCTGGAGACCGGCCGAAGTCCCATGACCAAATTGCAGTACCTCGCCCTGCGCACCGTGTTCAGCGCCGAAATCGCCGAATGCGGCAACCGCGAACTGGCGAAGATCATCAAGACCCTTGTTGACGATCCGATTGAACTGCGCATCAAGGAGCTTGGGACGGCCGACAATACCAAAGCAAACAGCGCTACCGAGCCTGACGCTCCCAGCGAAGCAGACGATGCACGGCCCGTCGCACCGGCATCCAAGCCGGCTGCCGGCAGACGGGCACGCAAAAACAAGGAACGACCGCTGAGCACGGCCATGCAGGCACTTGCCGTCATCACCGCGGCTCTGGCCAGCGGCACCGCCGCCGGCGTTCTCACCTATCTGCTGTTTCCCAACGGCAAGCCCGGCAAAACGGCAGACGTTGACAGAGCGGACCGCGCTGCAGACCGCAACAAGGCCGATCATCGACAGTCGTACTGATTCGGCATGACGATTCGTGTCTATTTCCGTTGCCACGAACAATGCCTCATCTCGATCAACTTCCGGAAAAGTCCGGGATTCTCTTCGCGCATCAGCGCGGCTGCGACTGCATCATGTGGCGGCGCGTTTGAACAGAGAAATATAAAACTCCCGGCATATGAAGGCAAGGCTCTTAATGCACCGGGAGATTTGACGATTCGTTACGGCAGAAAAACGTTACAGGCCTAGGACTTCATGCTTCTTCATGTCGAACTCCTCTTGGGAGAGGATGCCGATGTCGACGAGTTCCTTGAGCTTCTTCAACGTTTCCACCTGTCTGCGACGCTCATGGAGCGGCGTGCGAGGACGCTGCCGCGCCGGCTCCGGAGGTTGCCGTATCGGCACCGCCCGTGCTTTCGGCTGCAAGTGCGGCTTGAGGCTGCGGCTGCTGCGGTTGCGGCTGCGCGGCCATCGGCATCGGCGCTGCCGGCGCCGCGGTCATCGGATTGATGGCCTGAGCCATGTTCATGCCGAGGAGCATGCCGCCGCCATCACCGAAACCGTTGTTCTGGATGCCTTGGGCGATCTGCTGCTGCGCGGCCATGTTGCCGGCCGTCTGCGAGACGCCCTCGTACGCAGAGACATTCATCTTGTTCGAAGCGAATTGGCGCACGAGCTGGCGAGACTCCTCATCGAACTCGATGCTCTCGATGCCGACGCCGGACACCTCGAATCCGAAGCGATTCCTCCACGTCCCCGCATTCGTCTCATCGTTGCGCACGCGTGTGGCGATATCGTTCGCATGGGCAGGCAGCTGCGAAATTCGATACTGATCGGACAACGAGTTGATGGCGACGATGAACGACTGGACGAATTCGGAAAGAATCTGTTCCCTAGCCTTGGGATTGTCGAACGCGTACGACGTTACGTTGGCGGGAACGTAATTGCGCACGAAGCGAACCGGGTCGGTGACTTTCAGTGACATCGTGCCCCGCGCCCGTATCTCCAAATCCACGCCATAGAATTTGTCATTGTAGACCAGCGGCGCTGGAGTGCCGAACTTAATGCCGCGGATCTCACGCAGGTTGACGAACGCCACATACTTCGTCTCCACCGGCTGCCGCCGAATGTGAATCGACTGGCGACCGAACTGAACAGCGATCCGATGCCGTCACCGGCGAGCACGCTTTTCTCGCCGTCGCGGTACTCGTAACCGCCCGGCTCGGTAATCACGTTCTCGATGCCGGATTCAGAGAAGATGAAGGCGCCGTGTTTTCGGGCACATAAATGTGGGAACCGTTGCTGATGACGCTTCGGAACCGTACTCGTTCGACCCGCGTCCGTTGTTCGTGCCTCTTGGGACTCCCGGTGCGACCACTACATACTCGTCGAACCGACCGGCAGTGATGATGTCTTTCCATAGATCCGCGAACGTTCCGCCGAGCGCGCCCGCGAACGCCTTGATGATTGCCATGTGCTTTCTCCTCGTCTTCTCGCGCAAGCGCGGATGCGCCGCCATGCGTGTTGCCTGCATGACGGCGCATCCGCCAGCGCACAGGTTCGGTCGGTTAGTTCAGCTGCGTCTCGCGATTGCAGTATTCGCAGCGAACCGCCTCGCGCTTATGGCCGGACAGCGGCGCGCCGCATCCCTCACAGGTTCCCGACGACCGCGTCTCGGCGATGCCAAGCCCGTTGCGAAACGCGCCGAACGTGTCCTTCAACGTACCGGCCAGCGCCTCCGTGCCGGGTATGGCCTTGCTGAACGCCTGTTGCTTGTTTTGGATCTGATCGAGAAAACCCATTGCTGTCCTTCTTCCTTATGTGGATTGGCGGAGTGCCGAATACCGCGTCACTGGCTGACGGACGCAAGTTTCTGCGTGCATCGAGCCATGACCTCGTTGTAGTACGCGAGATCGCTGGCGCTGAGCGAGCCGGAATCGATGGAAAATTACTTGAATTACTCGCAGATGTATCAGAGCTTGTGCTGATATCTGATGTAGATGAATCATCAGGACCGCGCAGGCTTATCGACATGATGTCCTTATTCGACTCATCATGTGAAATCCTTACGGAATAGCCATCCTTGGTCTCACCTCTAAACCATCCGCCACTGCGACTGTAATCTACAGTGAAGCCCTTCTCAAGAACAGCATCAATATACGCGGCATACTGTTCATCATTGGTATCACACACATCAATAGAGAGCATGTCATCATGTTCAATGAGATTGCCACCAGTCGTAGATTTCGGGGTTGGAAGTTTGGTGCCAATATTGGTTTTTGGCCAAGAGAAAGCTTCGCGCTCAATTTCCGGTGCGGCGGCCGGCGCGGCCTTTTCGAGAGCTCCGGAGACAACAATGCCTACACTGCCAATGACAAAACCCAACACTGTAAGTACTGCGGCAATCCAAGCAAACAGCTGACCAGTCACCTTGCCGCCGGGACGTGTTACATACAACGCAGCAAATGTCAGCAACAAGGATATGAACGCCATGGAGAACAACATTCCCCATTCCAATGTCGCCGGCGCGAACGTGCTCAGCACCATCAGGATGCTGTATACAAGTGCTGCAATGGCGAGTTTAGAGCGGTTACCGGAAGCGCCGGTGAACCGAGGATTATTCAAAATCTTCCAGGCCTTGTTCTCCTTCTTCGGGGCATTCGCCGCATCGGCGGGTGCCGCTGTGGGCAGAGCAAGTGCCGGATCAAGAACAGACAGGAATTCAGCGGTCCGAGTGCCACCATCATCACCGGTCACGTCCAGTTTGATGGCCGTCCCGTCAGCACCTGAGCGCTGGCCTTCAGCGTGAATTGGGCTCCGTCATATGCGTGGAATGTCACCGTTCCCTCAGCGACGTTCTCTTCATCCGCGGTGAACGTGGCGCTGGTGGACAGCTGGTCGTGGACGGCCTGCATTACCTGCTGCAGACTGGTCGCATACACACGATCGTTGTACGACGGAGTCTGGGCGGGAACATCTTGAACTGGCGGCATTGTCTGCGTCGGCGGCACAGACTGTTCGGTCGGAGGAATGAAATGGGTGGGCGCATCATTACTGCCCGAAGTCGTTGGCTGATTGCCGCCGGCGGGGAAGGGTGCCGGCTGTTGACTATCGTTTGTCATGATTTTCTTCTTCCTCTTTCTTTGCCAGCGACATCGCCAGCGCGCAAACGGCGAGACATGTGAGCATGACCGCCAGTCCGACCTCGATGGCAAACCGGCTGCGTTCGTTCATTGTCACATCCTTCTCTCGTCAGCCACTTGATGTCGCTGTACTCATCACTTAGTGTATGTCGCTGTGAATATGTACGCAAATTAGCATTATGTAATTAGTTTAGCTAGTCAAACTGAGTTGAATCCACCCTTTCCGCCACGTGCCCTTACGGCAGTGGCAACGTCAATTTTCAGGATGGCGACATGGCCCCGCATCAGTTGCCAACTGATTTTTTCTCCGGCGTTTCGCCGGGCGAGTCTCGCTACGCTGAATCATCAGAATCACACGACATAGCAAGAGGAGCGCAACATGGCAGACACCCCCGAAGAGCATCTGACCGAAGAGCTGCTTGACCGGCTGCTTCACAGTGCCAAGATCGAAACGTATCTCGACGAGGAGCACATCACAGATCGTGCGTTGCCCGATTATCTGAACGAACTGCTCGACAGAAGCGGAATCAAGCGCAACCCTCTCGCAGAAAAAACAGGCATGAATCAGACGTTCATCTACGATATTTTCGCCGGCAAATCCCGGCCGGGAAGGAACAACGCCATCAGACTCGCGTTCGGGCTCGGGTGCGACCTGCGCGAGACCCAGCGGCTGCTGCGGCTTGCCGGCGTGAGCGAGCTCTACTGCAAGCAGCGGCGCGACGCAATCATCATCTGGTGCATTCAGAACGGCCGGGACCTTCCCGCTACCGACGATGAACTGTATCGGATGGGCGAGGATACCTTGGTGCCGAAGGACTAGTGCGGGGAGGTAGCTGGCGACGCCCCCACCGCTTCGCGGGAGTCCCCGCCAGCGGGGGCGAGATTCTTAGCACATCACTCGTGCGCTTGTCTCCGCCAGCGGGGGCGGAATCTTAGCCATAGAGCATGTCGATCGGGAACGGGTTAGGATAGCGGGTAACGACCAGGACTGGGGAGCAAGATGGACGATAAGCAGACCGCGCACGCGATGGGGATCGACGACACCTACCGCGTCGAGCGCACGCTCGCTCGCGGTCAGGGCGGCGTCACCGAACTGGTCAGCATCGACGGCATCGGTCCGTTCGTGCGCAAGAAGATCCCATCCAGCTGGCCCAACGCAACGTATGGGCGGCTCTCAGCGCCTGCACGAACCCACGCCTGCCACACGTCGAGGCAACATACGAGTTGCCCGATCATTTCGTGGTGGTGTATGACTACGTATCGGGGCGGCTCTGGAGCACGTCGTCCAGCAACAGGGAAAACTTCCTGAGCGCACGGCGGCACAACTGATCTGCCAACTGTGCGATGCCGTGACCGAGCTGCACCGGCATGGCATCATCCATCGGGACATCACCCCATCCAACGTGATTGTCGCCGACGACGGAGCGCATCTGTCGACTTCGGCATCGCCAGGACCGTCGCGGCGAATGCGACGCACGACACCAAGGCATTGCACCTACGGTTTCGCTTCCCCAGAGCAGTTCGGGTTCGCACAGACCGACGCCCGATCGGACGTGTACTCGCTGGGACGGCTGCTTGGATACATGCTGACCGGCGTCTACCCTGACGACAAGCGATACGGCCAGCTGCTCGCCGACCCCCATGTGGTGTCATCCCAGCTGAAGTCGGTCATCGACCGGGCGTGCTCATTCGAACCGAGCGCCCGTATTCAAAGCGCCGACGAACTGCGCCGCGCGATACTGGGACAGCCTGCACAGCAAAATGAGAACATCGCCAGGCCCGCCATCGTGAACGTCGCGCCGCAATCGGCCCGGAAGCGCTCCAAGCGCAAGGCGATTATCATCGGTGCCATCTCTGCGATTCTGATCGCCACGCTCATAGCCGGCATGCTGGTTCTCGGCAATGTGTTCAAAACCGGCAAACAGTCCACGCCGAACAGCAGCACTACGTCATCATCTCACAGCAATACGTCAGACGCACAACAGATGGGCAAGGATGGCACAAACGACAGCAATCAGTTCAACGGCTCCGCGAACGGGCAGACAACGGATGGAAACAGCACCGACAATACGCAGAGCGATACAACGGAGAACCCGCTGAAAATCACGGAATCAGGGTGGTCGGCGGACAGTGCCGGCTATATCCATTATGCCGTCGCGGTAAAGAACACCAGTAGCACCTTGCAGGTCGAGTTTCCTGCGATTAGCATCACCGGGCGCGCGAAAGACGGCTCGATACTGTTCGCTGAGGATAACCTCAGGGCAGTATCGTTCCCGAAGCAGACCATATATCTTGTCGGACAAGCTGGCAATGGCCCCGGAAGCGAAACTCCGGAAAGTGTGGAATTCTCCATAAACCAACGTGGCGGCACCGATATCCGGCAATCGCATGGTGTCGTCACCTTCACAACGTCAAATCTCTCGGTGTCGCATGATAGTTTTAGCAATACCTTATTCAATGGAGAGATCAAAGCCAAAAACACCGGCTACGATTCCATTCTAAATGGGGCGTATGTGACAGTCGTGCTACGCAACAAGAAAGGCGACATCATCTACGGGGATGGCCAGCCTATCGATTCGATTTTTGACGGAAAAACGCATTCCTTCTCAATCCCTATAGACGATTGTCCCGATTATGCCTCGTATGAGATTCATGCGTCAATTTGATTTTTGATTTGCCGGAAATTCGACGCCGCCCATTGCGTATCACGGTCATCTCACCACTATGCCGCTTGCCGCTCCGGCGATGTAATCGGAGCGGCAAGCGGCTACGCAACAATACAGGTGGCCCGAATTATCCTCAGCCGCGGTTGTCGAACATCGACAGGAGCATCTTGCTGGGTTCGACGGCGTAGACGGTGTGCGGCAGGCGGGCGCTCAGGTAGACGACGCCGCCGGGTACGAGTTCGACCTCGCGGCCTTCGCCGCCGACGCGCAGTTTGCCCTCAAGCACCTGAATGGTCACCGGCATGGCGGCCGTATGCTCGCTCAGCGCCTGATCCTTGTCGAAACCGAACAGCACGACACGCAGGCCGTCCTCACGCATCACCACACGCGAGACGGTGGATTCCGGCTGGATCTCGATCAGCGATGCAAGATCGGCCACATAGCCAGGTGCGGTTCCGTGGAAATGGCGTGGCTTCGGCATCGTGCTTGCACGCGCAGTGCTTGGGCTGCTCATCACCGGCTTCCGCGGCGCCGTCGTGCTTGCACGTGCATGGTGGGCGGCCGGCTGCTGAGCGGCCGAAGCGTTCGCTGCGGCTGCCTCGGCCGCGGCCCTGCGCTGACGGCACTTGCAGTGCTGCTCGTCACGTCCCGCCTCACATGCGGACTGCTGTTCGTTCTCATCTGCCATGATGTTCTCCTTCGTTACGTTGCCGTATCTTTTTGTTGCGCGTTCGCGCCGCATATTGCTGCGCGGACGCGCATCCACGTATATCAGTGCATATCAATGTCGGACGCCGTACCGGGTACCGAACCGCGGCTGATCTTCCGACACCATCCACCATCATTATCTGCCAGCACGGCCGCCGGCGGAATCATCCGCCCGGCTGTCGGCCGGCGCATCGTCACTTCGCGGGCTTGCGCACCACGAACGCAATGCCGTTGAGCTCCTTGCTGTACTTGTGGAACGTGGATTTCATGTTCATCACGCGGGCGCGGATGTCCTTGTTCCCCAACATATTACGCAGGATGCGCAGCACGCCGCCAAGCCCCTCATCGGCGAGATTGCGGCGCATATCCAGCAGCGCCATCGGCTCCTTGCCGCTCCACAGCACTTCAAAGCCCTCGGATTCCAGCAGCTCGCGCCACTCTTTCTCGGTGAGAGGACGGGCGTTGACCTTGATGCTGCGGGCGAGTGCCTTGCGCACCTCGTCCTTGACCGGCTCAGGCAGATCGTCCGGCTGCAGCCCAAGCTCGTGAATCGAATAGGTGCCGCCAGCGCGCAGCAGACGGTAGGCTTCTGCGATGATGGCCCGCTTGCCGCGCTCAGTCTGCATGGTGAGCATCGCCTCACCGATCACGGCGTCGGCGCTTTCGGATTCCAACCCCGTGTCCGCTGCGTCGTGCAGAGCGCAGCTCGTCGGAATGGACGGTGCATTCTCGGCCGTCAGCTTGGTGATGATGTCCACCACCTGCGGGTCGCGGTCGACGCCGCGATAGCTTTTCGGCTTGCGCTCAAGAATGAGCTGCGTGGTACGGCCAAGGCCGGGCGCGAATTCGACGACGTCCTTGCCTTCCAACTCGGTTTTCGCCAGCATGCGCCCGGTCAGCTTCTTGCCGCCAGGGCGCAGAACGCGCTTACCGATGCGGGCGAGCAGCCAGTGTCCCTGCAGATGCTCCACATCACGATCTGACTGAGGCAGCGGAAGGCTACCGTTCCCCTGCGCATTGGTCGTGGATTGTGGCGCTGTATTCGTAGTCTGAGTTCCCATATCACGCGACACTATCGGCGATGCGCCCCATGCACAAGGGTTTTCGGTCTTTTATCAGCGTAATGTGATTGAACTCACTCCGACCGGCGGAATCGGCCGAGCAGCATTTCCGACATGCCGACGGCTACGTCTTGTGTGAAGAACCGGTCATACAGGCACTCGTCAGTGAGCCATCCTGTTGACAATATGCCACAATGAAACCAGTGCGACGATGCGCGGCAGATCATTCACCAGTCACGTCATCCGCGCACCGCACGACAACAATCGGAGACAATCGAGGACAGGAAGAATGAGAGTTATCAGCAATATTCTGTGGATTATCCTAGGCGGTCTGATCATCGCCATCGGCTGGGCGCTGATCGGGCTCGTGCTGTGCGTGACGATCATCGGCATTCCGCTGGGCCTCCAGGCATTCAAGATGGCGGGGCTCACTCTGACGCCGTTCGGCAAAACCGTCCGCTACGGTGGCGGTGTCGGCTCGACGCTGGCCAACATCATCTGGGTCGTGCTCGTCGGCTTTTGGATGGCGCTCAGTTACGTGGCGCCGGCCTGCTGAACTGCATCACGATCATCGGCATCCCGTTCGGCATTCAGTCGTTCAAGATGGCGAAACTGGCGCTCTGGCCGTTCGGCGCGGACATCGTCAGCCTGTGAGCGTCCGGCTCGCAGGCCTCATACGGCGGTCTGCCTATACCGTTCCTTCCTCAAGATAAAAAACGGTCGAGCCGCCGTCATCCCATTCGACCTTCTCCTCGCGCCTGTGCGTCAGGCCGCGACGCGTATAAAAACCGACATTGCAGCCGGTGTCGGTAAACAGATAGTACCGCCGGACGCCAACGCGGCGGAACCGTTCCAGCAGATCATCGAACAGGAAGCCGCCCACTCCCCCGCCACGGATTCGCTCGTCGACCAGGAAGAGCGTCACCTCGGCGTCGTATCGGTTCTTTGCCCCTCGTATCAGCCGTCTGTCGACACGTTGATACGCAGCATTTCAGCAATGCCGGAGCGACCTGCGGTCGAAAACAGCAACGGGAACAATGCCCTGATGATATGACGATGGTGCCGGTTCGGCAGGAGGCACAATCGTTTCGGAACATTGATGTCGACCCGCGCCAATATCACGCCCACCGGCCGGCCGCGCAGCACCGCGACGGTCGCCTCGGAAGAGCGCGCCAGACATGAATGGAAGTCCGCCTCCGCCAGCCGACGGGAACAATCGCTGTCCGCTTTTTGGCCGCCTGACCATTCGCTGTACCATGTACGCCGCAGAATCGCGATCAGCGCAGGATAATCGTCGCGCCGCAAGGTGCGCAGACGCACTGCGGGGCGACGCGGGGTCGCTGCTGTCGATGACGATGCTGTCGAAACCGCGGCGACCGAGGTCACATCCGCAATCGTACTCGAGGAATCGTTCATACCGCAATGGTGACGTGGCACCGAGACGTTGACGGAGCAAAGTGAGACACGGCGAGGCGGGACGGACGGAAACGCAGCACAACGACTCTCCTGCCGAGACACGCCTGGATGTGTCACAAAGCCGTCAGAGCCAATCGCCAAGAATGACGGAACAGAGCCCCGTTCTTTCAAAAGTCACACAACAAGCTTGCGACTACGCCTCCGTAAAGGTCATCGATGCCCTAATCCGACGCAGCGGATACGGAAACAGAGAAATCGACCGTCTCTGCGATGGAACGATCACATACGGACGCATCCGAGACATTCGCAATGGCCTTGAGGCTCCTGTGCGTTTGCCTGAGTTTCTGCTGATCTGCGAGGTGGGCTACATTGTGTTAGACAGTCCGATGGGGGACGATTGACATGAGGTTGGAGGCCGACGATGGCCGGCCCGAGGCATCCCCGCCACTGCGAGGAGTCGTTCAAGCGGCGGATCGTGCGGCTTTACGAGAACGGCAAGCCGGCGCGCGAGATCAAGGACGAGTACGACATCTCGCATTCCACGCTGCACCGTTGGGTCCAGGCATCCGCGACAGCGGCTCCACGAAAGCCGCCGACAACCGCACCCCTGAGCGGAACGAGCCGGTCGAGCTGCGCAAGCGCAACGGACAGTTGGAGATGGAGGTGGACGTTTCAGAACAGGCGGCGCCGGTATTCGCACGAAAGTAGCAGTGATACGGCCAACGCCTCCCGCTGTCCGATATCGGCGCAGTGCAGGATACCGGGCGTTCCCCGCTCGCCTGCTACTGATGATCGAACATCCCGAAGCCGAGCATGTGGATCCGATCGCCGGCGACGG
>ENA-OQLB01000567-OQLB01000567.1-human-gut-metagenome-genome-assembly--contig:-NODE-567-length-20045-cov-3.243800_pt1 | contig 20045 bp, 22 predicted proteins | sample MGYA00242656_ERZ504813 | MGnify/ENA primary metagenome ERZ504813 (study PRJEB26092, sample SAMD00036388) | human gut metagenome | host: Homo sapiens | study: EMG produced TPA metagenomics assembly of... | reverse complement strand
GACCGCCACGCCGCTGCTGACCCTGCCCGGGCAGGAGATGGCCGAGCTGACTGTCAACGGCCAGCCGGCGGGCGTCTCCTTCTGGCCGCCGCACAAATTCCCGCTGGCGGGGCTTTTGACCCCCGGCGAAAACACCCTGACGCTGACCCTGACCGGCAGCCCCGCCAACCGCTACGGCAAGCACCCGGTGCTACGGGCTGGATACATAAAAACGGCGCGGCGTTCTCCGAGCGCAGCCTCAGGCAACACCGCACAATCCCCTCCTAACGGCAAAAACAAAGTGGACGCATCCGACTTTATTCAGGCTTTGCCCCCCTGCCCCGCAAAAAAGTCGGATGCGTCTATTGGCATTTAAAAGAAGGATTGCTATACTCTTTTATAGAATATCATGAGGGAGCGATCTCACAATGGAATGTACACAGCTGGTCGATCTTATCTTCTTTATGGGGCAAAGCAACATGGCCGGGCGCGGAGATGCCGCCCTTGCCCCCGCCGTGATCCCCGGCATGGGGTTTGAGTACCGCGCCGTCACCGACCCGGCGCATCTCCACCCGCTGGCCGAGCCGTTCGGCGTGAACGAGAATGACCCCGCCGGTGTCAATGAGCCGGGCATGAAAACAGGCAGCATGGTCTCCGCTTTCGTGAACGCCTGCACCGCGCAGACCGGCATTGCCGTTGTGGGTGTGTCCTGCGCCAAGGGCGGCTCTGCCATTGCCGAGTGGCTGCCCGGCACGCCGTATTTTAAGGATGCCGTCCGCCGCGCACGCAGGGCCCGCCAATTTCTGGCCGAGAACGGCTACACGATCCGCCACAGCGCGATGGTCTGGTGCCAGGGCTGCACCGACGGCGACCTGCACACTCTCAAGGCCGTCTATAAGCTGAACACCGACCGTGTCATCCATAAGTTCATGATTGATGCCGGGCTGGAGACCTGCTTTTTAATTCAAATCGGCAACCAGCGCGATGAGCCGGAGCTGTATGTGCCGATCCAGCAGGCGCAGGAGGAGTTGGCCGCCGCCTGCGAGGATATTGTCATAGTCAGCCGCCGGTTCAAGACCTTTGCCCGCCAAGGGGCTGATGAAGGACCGGTTCCACTACCTGCAGCCCGCCTACAACGCCGTTGGCACCGAGCCGGGCAGCAGGTAGGCAGCCTCTGGGGCCGTTGATACACTGCGCCCGCACCTGTGTTCTCCCCCGTCAGCTCTGCAAAAGTTATCCACCAAAAACGCCCGGGCAGTTGAAAGATGAGGGTGTCAAAGGCGTAGTCAAACAATCTGGCGGGCTGCGGCATAAAGCCGAGCTTGCCCTTGTACCAGCCGTTCGCCAGCGTCAGCGCCAGACGGTTTTTGCCGCTGTGCAGCGTTACGGCGCAGGTCTGGTACTGCAGGCGCTTGCGGTAGTTCGTCCAGCCAAAGCGGGGCTGCGCCTCGTCCAAACCCAGCGGTTCGCGTTTATATTCTGTTGTTAAATCGCACAATTTTAGCATTAAAGCCCGCCTTTTTTACTCCACCGTCAAATCCACATATTGCGGCTCGTATCCTTCTGACGTGACCGTGACGCGCACCTTGCCCGGCTCGGTTCCGGCACGAATGACAGCCAAAGCGCGTCCGAGCCATGTGGTGTGGCTGCTGCCGAGGTAGGTTTCATCCGTCTGTGTTGCAGCACTGCCGAGGGCCTGTAAGGCAGCCGGTCCTTCGATTTCCAGATGAACCTTTGCGTTGGCGCACGGTTTCCAGATGCCTGCCGCATCGGTCAGCGTGATGGGAATAAAACAGAGTGACTGACCGTCTGCGCGCAAGGTCGTTTTCTCCGGGGAAAGATGCAGCCGGGTTTTCTGTCCCGCTGTTTGCAGTGTGGTTTCTCCAAGGGCGTTTCCGCTTTTATCCAGTACCACGGCTTTCAGTGTGCCGGGTCGGTAGGGCAGCTTGAAAATCGCGCGGAATTTCTTTGTGCGCTTTTTGCCAGCCGGCTTATCATTGCAGTACAGCGCCACAAATTCTGCATCGCTGTACACTTCCACCGTGGCTTTCTGCCCCTCACATCCGGGCCACGTCCAGCTTTCCACGGCGTTCGTCATACGCCACGCGCTGCCCGTCATTTTTCTGCCGTTCCAGTTGACCGGGCGCACACCCAAGTAAGGTGCTTTGCGCAGCTCCACACCGCCTGCTGGAAATAACTTTCCGCTGTAATATTTCCCGTTAAATCAATCGCACCGCTGCCCGCCGCAATCGGCAGACCCGGCGTATCCTTCGGGATCATCTGACCGATGCCCGCTTCGCCCAGATAATCAATGGCCGCCCATGCAAAATCGCCAATCAGCGCTGTATGCTTTTGCACCTGCGCCCAGTTGTACGGCAGCTCGCCAATAATCGTCTCGCTGCCCACCATCAAACGATTCGGATAGTTTTTGCAGTCGTCCTCATAGCGGGAAGCCGCATAATTCAAGCCGAGAACATCCAGCTTTTCCGCCACATCGCGGCAGGCAACATCGCCTTTTTTGCCCTTGCTCATGTAAAACATCAGCGGACCGAGATTCTGCGTGACCATATTAAAGAACGCAGAACCCGACTCTTTCTTTTTCTCCTCCGGCTGCTTGGGCGGCAGCGGCTCCGGCTTGTAGGGGCCGCTTTCTTTATACACGCCAATGCCTTTCTGTGCGTAGACATTCAGCAGCACATTGATGCCCGCTGTCACGGGGCGGGTATCATCCAGCGCGTGGACAAATCGGGTCAGCTTGTCAGCCGTTTCCACGCCCTGCGGGAAAGCCGTTTCCGACACCTCGTTGCCGATGGAATACAGAATCGCGCTGGGATGGCTGTAATCCTTGGCAATCATAGTGGTCAAATCATCCTGCCAGTTTTCGGCAAAAATGCGGGAATAGTCATGGTAGGTCTTGGGTGTGTACCAGCCGTCAAAGGCTTCGTCCATCACATACATACCAAGGCGGTCACAGGCATCCAGCAGGGCGCGGCTTGCCGGGTTATGGGCGCAGCGCACGGCGTTGTAACCCGCCTTTTTCATAATGCGGATGCGGCGTTCCTCGGCATCGGCAAAGCCGCAGGCGCCCAAAATGCCATTGTCGTGGTGGATGCACCCACCGCGCAGCTTGACCACCTTGCCGTTGACGCACAGACCGGTTTTTGCGCTCCATGTCAGTGTGCGGATGCCGAACGGGACGGATTCCTCGTCGTTTTCGGTCTTGACCACGCAGGTGTACAGGTTCGGGTGTTCGGCATCCCACAGCTTAGCCTGCGGGATCTCGATGGCCCCCGGTGCCCCCTTTGCCACGCACTGCGCACCATCCCAAATTTCCACCGCCGCGTGTTCGGTTTCGGTCTGCACCTCAACTACGGCGGGAGCAATCGACACCGTGCGGATCTTTACCGGGCGCACACCGTCTTTCGGCTTTACCATCAGGTGCACAGGGCGGTAGATGCCGCTGCCCGTATACCAGCGGCAGTTGGGTTCCAGACTGTTATCCACCGTGACGCGCAGGGTGTTTTCCCCGGCACGCACTTTTCCGGTGGCATCGGCGGTAAATTCCGTATAGCCGTAACGGTGTTCGGCAATTTTTTCGCCGTTCAGATAAACGACCGCATTCTGATACACGCCCTCAAACAAAAATGTCAGTGCCTCATTCAGGTGCTCCCCCGACAGAGAGAACGTCTTTTCATAGACATATTTCCCGCCCGGAAAATAGCCGCAGTCCTTGCCGTTTTGGCAGTTTTCCTGCCGGGGTTCCTCCAGCATGGCATCATGGGGCAGATGCACGGTACGGCAGCTGCCATCTGCCTTGTAAAAGCGCCAATCGGCGTTAAAATCCAATATCATAATAACTCCCTCTTACGCAAAACGGGTGCATCGATCGGATGCACCCCGCAGTTTTATTCTAGCAACACCGCATAATTCCCGCCTAATGGCTTAAGCACCACTCCGGCGGCTGCGGCACGCATCTGCGTTGCAAAAATGCTCGATAAGACATCCAGTATTATCTGCGCTTTTGGCTTAGCAGCTGCCGCACCTCGCTCGCCGTATTGGCACTTAGAATTTATGCGGTATTGCCTTTACGATGCGGATAAAAGCCAAGTCGTTGGTGACAAGCTCTGTCTTTACGGTGAGTTTTCCATCCGCATATTCATACGGAGCCGGGGCGTAGTCCACTGCACTTTCATCAATGACCTGCTGTACCTGCGCCGGGGTCATATCCTCCGGCTCACCCATTGCCTGCCAGCACTTCAGCGGGTTGCCGTGTTCCTCGTCGATGCGGCAAAGCTGCACGCTCTGCGGCTTTGCGTCCAGTTCGACCTCGATCTCCACCGGGGTGGCCTGGGTGCTTTGCCCTGCAAAGTGGTGCAGGTTCTGTTTGGTAGCCAGCACGGTAAGCTGTGTGTCGGCGGCATCGCGGAACGCTGCCACACTCACCTCGCCGTCCAGTGCGCCGGGCAGCTCCAGCCGTTTATCCCCGGCCTGCCCCAGCAGGCGCAGTGCGTGGAAAATCGGCTTTGGAATACCGTGCTGGGTCACAAGACCATACCCGCCGTGAAATTCCTCCGGGAAGGGGTGAATTTCCTCAAAAATATCGCTGAAGCACCAGATGCTGGATCCGTCGATGAAATCCTCAGCGCTGAGAGCCGCGCGCACATCGTAGGCGGCTACCTTACGGGTATCGTTACCGGGCGCGCCAAAGGTTGCGCAGCCGTTCCATTCGGTATAGTATACCGGCAAACCGTCAGCCTGCTTCTGTACCTGCTCGGCGGCATCGCGCAGCAGATCACGATTCAGGTCATCCGTCTCGGTGTTGTCGGGCATCGTGCGACGGAACATCGGCAGCAAGCCATCCTCTGGCTTTAAACCGGCAAACAGCTGCGCAAAATCGACCTTGTATTCCGCTTGAATCTCCGCAGTATCCTTCATGTGATCCGCGTCTTTCTGGTCACACACCTCGCTGATGGGATCTCCTGCATACTGATGGGTCGTGATGAAGTCCACTGGCGCATCATGGGCCTTGCAGTAGTCCACGAACGCCGCGACCCACTTGCTGTTGCTGGTGGCGGGACCGCCGACCTTCAGTTTATCATCACTGCTTTGACAGCCTTGGCGGTGATTTCATACAGACGGAAATAGTCCTCTTGCGTGCCGTCAAAGAACGGAGTTTTCAAGTCCGGCTCGTTCCAGACCTCAAAGAACCATGTTTCCACTTCCTCTTTGCCGTAGCGGTTCAGCAGAAAACGGACAAATTTCTGAATATACGCCTGCCATTGTGCCTCATCCTTCGGCGGGGCAATGCATGGTTTCCAGTAAAAGGTGCCGCGTGTCGGGCGCTTGGCCATCGGGCTGGGCATGAAGCTCAACTCCACAAAGGGCTTCATGCCGGCTTTCAGCACATTGTCATAGACCAGTCCCGGCAGGCGGAAGCTATTCTCATAGAACGGTACCTGCTCGGAGCCGGGCATCGGCATGACCGTGGACATGGTGTCATAGGTATGCATATCATCGCTGAAAATACCGTGGAAACGCACCCGTTCAATACCCAGTTCGTCATGGATCTGCTTGAGCTGCTCACAGTAATCGGTGCGCATTGCCATGGCTGCATGACCGCTGCGACGCAGAACTGCCAGTGCTTATGGAACGGCTTTGCAGGTGCATTTGCGGGAATCGTGAATTTCATGGTCTTATTCCTCCGGTTTTTGTGTATGACGCTTGGCAACTTCCGCACGCATGGCGGGAAGCTTTTCCTCCAGATCGAAGCCGCGGAAAATCAAGAACATGCCCACATTCAGTACGATGGGCAGATAGTTGGAAAATGCGTAGATAGCATAGCGCATCGAGGTGGTGGCCGCGCTTAGGGTGGAATCGTAGGAGCCAATCATCAGGAACAGTGCCAGAACCAACGCACCCAGACCGCCGCCGACCTTGTTGCCGAAGCCAATCGCACCGGAAGAGACGGCCACCAACTTTTTATCATATTTGTACTCATTGTAATCGACCGCCATTGCCAACAGAACGCCGTACAGGCACATCAAAGGGATCTGTAAAAAGCTTCCTACCAGACCGGAGCCGATGTACGCTGCAAGATTGGTCGGCACAAAGCAGCGCACTGCGCAGGAAGCTGCGTACCCCAGCAGACCCAGATTGATGGTTCCCTTTACGCCCAGCTTTTTGATGATGGGGTTGGACAGTGCGAAGCCTAAAAACGTGGAGAGCAGACCGACCGAACCGGCAATGGCTACCAGATTATCATTGCCGAAAATCCACTTGCAGTAGTATGCGCCGGACGACGCGGCGATGGCCGAGGAAACCGCTGTAATCAAGTTGAACAGCAGCACGATGACCCAGTATTTGTTGCCGAACAGGCACTTGACTGCCGTAAGGAATTCAACGGGTTCTTCCTCCGGCTCTGCTGCTGCGGTGTCATCCTCGACCGCTTTACGCATAGCCTTGCTTCCGTTGGCGTAGCAGATGAGCAAGCTCAGCAGAACGATCAGTGCAATGACCGCGCCGTACTTAATCCACGCCGCCTGCGTGCCGCCCAGCATATTCGTGACGGGAATCGTTGCGATGGCAATGACCATGCCGGAAGCATAGCTGCCGACCGCACGCAGAATGCCCATGTTGCCGCGTTCCTGCTGGCTCCTGGTGCGCACGATCATGGTTGCCGCAAAGGGTGTGGCAATCATTGTGTAGATGACCGCCGTAATCAGCAGGTTTGTCACCAGTACGTAAGCGACAGCCGGAAGCTGACCGGCTTGGATGGGAACCGTGAACATCATTACCGTGATAACCGCGGCCGGGACCGCCATACGAAGCATCCACTTGTAATACTTCATATTGCCGCCCTTGGAGTGATCGATGATATTGCCGAACCAGATGTCCGTCAGCGCATCCACGACCTTGGCGATGACCATGACCACACCCACGGAGCCGACTGCAATCCCGACTTTATCGGTGTAGAAGTATTGCAGCTGACCTACAAGGTTTGCCATAAGGCCCAGACCCAACTGGCCGGAGAAGTCCGCGAGATAGTCGCGCTTGCGCATTACGAGCGCTGCACCGTCCTTATCCACAGTGGGGCGCACTTTTTTACCAAATGCCATATTGTCTTCCTCCTGTTTTTCGGGAACTCTTCCCGTGTTTCTGCATTCAGTATAGCATCTGCCGCTCCGTGCATATTGCATTATTTGACTTGATATTGTAAAATCAAATTATCAATCTGTGGGAGGTCTGCTCCGTGGATACCGCACGCTATATCCGCATCACCAATCTCTGTATGTTGTTTTTCCGGGCCGAGGGGATCGCATTTTCCCTATACGACAAACGAGATACCTGTCACCTGCAGTACCCGGAGGAGCCGCAGCGCAACACAGCTGCACTGTTTGCTGCCCGTGACCCTGCACGGACGCTGGACATCTGCACCACCCCCAGCCATGCAGGCTATGCTTCCATCCGGATCAAGGGCGGCTGGCGGATCGTTATCGGCCTGTCTATAACGCAAGGCTCAATGAAAGCCTTGTGGATGCCTTTATGGCAGAAAATCAAATCCCGCTGCGCAGCGCCACGCAGCCGATACAATTCTGGAGGCCGCACCAAATCTGAGTCTGCTGGAATTTTTCGACAAGGCCGCGTATCTCTACTACTGCATGGACGGTGAAATCCTTGACCCGTCCGTCTACTTTGATTTGACGAACGACCGCGACAGCTTTACGGTTGGCCGCGATACCGTCGAGAACCTGCTGGAGCGCAAGGAAAATGAGAAATTCCACAACAGCTACCAGTGGGAATTGATGTTTTACGATTTGATTCGGCAGGGCGACCCGGAGAGGTTAATGGCTTTTCTGATGCAGGATAGTTCAACCCGGCTGGGCCACGGCACAATGCTGATACCCCGCTGCGGCAGGCAAAAAACATTTTCATCGGCTGCATCACGAAATCGGTATGATGTCCGCCATCCCTGCCGGAATGGACGTCGAACTAACCTACCAGCTGATAGACAGCTATGTGCTGGACTGTGAGCGCGCCGCGACAGTGCCGGAAATTGATCGTTTACAATTAAACGCTGCCTTGGATTTCTGCCGCCGCCTCGGAGAACTGCGCCTGCCTGCGGGTATCAGCCGCGAGGTATACACCTGTATGTCCTACATCCGCAATCATGTGAACACCCCTTTGAGCCTTAACGATGTGGCTGCCTCTATCGGGCGCAGTGTGTCCTACACCGGGAATCTCTTTAAGAAAGAAACCGGTCAGACATTGGGCAATTATATTGCGGAATGTCGGCTGGAAGAAGCCAAAAGCCTTTTGTATTATACCGATATGACGTTGGCCGAAATCAGCAGCTACCTCTGCTTTTCGAGCCAGAGCTATTTTCAGAACGTATTCAAAAAAGAATATGGTGTTACCCCGATGCAATATCGCAGGCAACGCCATACCGAATCATGATATTCTGTTGTTTTTGATTACATCCGCATACCAGTAGAACGAATCCTTCGGGATGCGCTGTTGGGTCTGATAGTCCACATACACAAGACCAAAGCGCTTATCGTAGCCCTCCGCCCACTCAAAGTTGTCCATGATGGACCAGTAGAGATACCCTGTCACCGGGATGTTCTCGTCCACGGCACGCTGTAAACCTGCCAAATAGCGCTTGACAAAGTCGATGCGCTGGGGGTCATGCACTGCGCCGTCGCTCATGACGAAGTCTATGTTTGCCATACCGTTTTCCGTGACGATAATGGGCAGATGGTAGCGCTCCGTCAAGAAACGTGCCGCCCAGTACAGAGCATCCGGCGTAATGGGCCAGTCCATTGCCGTGCGGGGCATACCCGGCGTAACGGCGGGGTTGGGACCCATGTACTCCTCATAGTTGGAGGCATTGTAGCAGTTAAAGCCGAAGAAGTCCAGCGGCTGGCAGATGACCTTCAGTTCCTCCGCCGTGAAGAATGGCTGCAGACCCGCCGGGACACAGCCGAGAACGACCGGGTCTGCCCACCAGTTGAAATGCGAGAAGAATGCCTGCTCCGGGAACATCTGGGTGCGGGCTTTTTCTATGGCATCCGGCGATTCGCTCTCCGGCAGGTAGACACTGCCGTTCAGCGCCATACCGATTTTCGGGGCCAGCTTGGCGCGGCTGCGCAGCACGCGAACCGCCTTGCCGTGGGCCAGCAGCACATTTTTTGTCAGCGCCGCCAGCTTGTTCATCATCACGGCGGGCTGCTCCTGCATCAGGCTTTCAAACGGCGCGTGCGCCCCCGTAAAGTAGCCGTTGCCGATGAAGGTCGTCGGCTCATTGACGGTGAACCAGAACCGCACCCGGTCGGACAAGGCATCCGCACTACACGGGCGTAGTTGGCGAAATCATCACTGATTTCCGCATTGTACCAGCCGCCTTTTTCGTGCGCCCACATGGGCAGATTCCAGTGGAAAATCGTCACCATAGGCTCAATGCCCGCTGCTTTCAGTTCGTCCACCAAGTCGCTGTAAAAGGCAAGACCCTTGGGGTTGACCGTGTCGGGACCGGACATCACGCGCGGCCAGCTGACGGAAAAGCGATACGCCTTGACGCCCAGCTTTTTCAGCAGCGCTACATCCTCCTTGTAGCGATGGTAGTGATCACAGGCGATATTACCGTTCTCGCCGTGCTTGACGTGCCCCTCGCTCAAAGCATCCCAGATACCGGGAACCTTGCCGTCCTCCTTGTAGGCACCCTCAATCTGGTAAGCAGCACTGGCCGCACCCCAGAGAAAATTCTTCGGAAAGCTCATCTTGTTTCCTCCTTTATAGTTCTGCAAGCCGGTCATACAGCCCCTGCAGAATGGCACTCAGTTTTACTGTGTCGGGGATGACTTGAATCATGCCCACCGACAGAATGTCATTCAGCTTGCGGTACACCATGAAGTCCAGTGTTTCTTTCGGTATCATATCGAACATACCGTTCGTGAATTGATTTACGATTTCTTTTGCGCGCGGATTTTCAAGAATTTCCCCAATTGTGCTTTCACCGTTCAGGGGATAGGGGTTCTTACCCTCTATCATCAACGGGGCTTGTGCCAAAATGTTCTCCGCCGACAATGCCAGATACAGCGTGTGCGCCCCGATAGGCTGCACCCACTTATCCATTCGTGCGTCATAGCAGCGCAATGCCTTTTTGCTGACCGATACATTCACAACGGTTTCCTCACCGGGGGCAAGGCGCACCTTGGCATACCCCACCAGTGTGCGGTCGGGGCGCAGCATATGGGGCTTTTCCTCGCGGGTATAAAGCTGTACGACCTCGCTGCCGGGGCGGCTGCCGACGTTTTTTACCCGCACAGGCACATTCAGTGTTTCCTGTGTGCGCATATCCCAGCGGAAGTCATTTTTACACAATTCCACAGAAAAATCCGTGTAGCTCAAGCCGCATCCGAACGGATACTGCACAGCTAACTTGCGCTTTGCGTAGCTGCGGTAGCCCACAAACACGCCCTCACCGTAGTAGGCATCGTTGCCCTCACCGGGGAAGTTTGGGTAGGCGGGCGTGTCCTCGTAACGAATCGGGAACGTCACCGGCAGGCGGCCTCCCGGCTCGGCCTGCCCCGTCAGCAGACGTGCCGCTGCCACGCCGCCCATGCAGCCGGGAATGAAGATGCAAAGCACTGCATCCGCGTAAGGCAGCCAGTCCGCCATCTCTACCGGCCCGGAAATATTCAACAGCACGACGGTTTCATGCCTTTCTGCTTTGCCTGCTTCAGCACCTCGGTCATGCGGGTGCGGTCTTGTTCCTCTACCGCCATGCTCTCGCGGTCCACATTTTCCCCGGCAGGGGCAGCCGCCGTGTACACCAGCGTGTCGGCATCGGTCCATTCTTCAAAGGCCGCCGCGCCGCGCAGTTTGCGGTATTCGTCCAGCACATTGCTGTGCAGGGCCGTCTCCACCGCCGTGGAGCCGCTGCCACACTCCAGTGTGTCGCGGCTGCGCGCCCCCCAGAACACAACACGCCGGGTCTCGGCCAGCGGTAGGACGGCATTCTCGTTTTTCAATAGCACCGCGCCGTCTTCAATGGTCCTGCAGGCGGTTTGCAGCAGTGCATCGGCGTCATACTGCGCGGGGATGCGGCGTTGATTTTGTTTGATCTCCACGATAAGCTGCAGGATATGGGTCACGCGATCGTTCAGAACTTCCTCGGAAAGCCGCCCCTCCTGCACCGCCTGTTTGCAGGCGGTCATATCGTTTGGACCGGGCTGAATCAAATCCATACCCGCCGCCAGCGTACCTTCCTTGTTCTGTCCGGCTGCGCCCAGTCGCTGACAATGGCGCCGTCGAAGTGCAGTTCCCCGCGCAGCAAATCTGTCAGCAGCTTTTTGCTATACGAGGTGAACTCTCCGTTCACGGCGTTGTAGGCGCTCATGATGCACAGGACGTGGCCATCCTCGATGGCTGCCTCAAACCCACGGGCATACAGTTCCATCATAACCCGTTTGGAAAGGTTAGAGCTTGTTGTGTTGCGGTTCGATTCCTGGTTGTTTGCGAGGAAATGCTTGGCACAGGCCGCAATGCCGGCGCTCTGCATACCGCGTACAAAGGCTGCCGCGGTCTGAGCCACCAACTCCGGGTCCTCGCCGTACATTTCATAGTTACGGCCGCCCAGCGGGTCACGGGCAACATCCACGTTGGGACCAAAGCAGACATCCACCCCGGCGTCACGCAATTCCTCTCCGACCGCGTGGCCGATGGTCTCGGCTGTGATCGGGTCAAACGACGCGCCGATGTTGATGCCCGACGGGAAGCTGATATGCTGCCGACCGCCCGGACGGTATTTTGCCGCCTGCTCCACAAGGTCGGTCATCAGTGCATCGCCCTTGTACTTTGCCGCGGCCTCGTTGAGATCAACGCGGTTCAGTGCACCATTTCCGGCGTGGCATACGCCTACGCGGGTCATCGGCACGGCAGAGGTCTGTTAAGTAGTCCAGCACCACATGGGTGCCATTCAGCCCGGTCGCGCCGTCCATCAGATAGATGGCAGGCACATCCATATCCGGGATAGGTCGTGTGTGGCAGGCGCGGTAGCACCCCACCATATCCAATTTTTCATCCAGCGTCATCTCCGCAACCACCTGCGGGACGCTTTGTAAGTTGCTCAATTTTGCACGCATACAGTTTTCCTCCCTCTCGCGAATGAATTCTGTATCCAGTATAGCGTGCCGTGGAATCTACGTATTGTAATTTTCGTGATGCAATTGTAATTTTTGGCTGACTGCCGCAGGGAATGAATCAGAACCGATGTCCACAGTATGGACGAACACAAACGGCGCGAGATGGACAAGATGGACGATATGTTCAGGATGCAGTACAGCATCTCTGTGGAGAACCAGCCTTATCCTGTGCTTTGTACACTCTCGGCAGACGGCTGCACCACCCATGTTCCCGACTTCCCAAAAATCACTACCCAAGCAGCCTCGCTGGACGCCGCCCTGCTCGAGGCCAAGCAGCAAATCCAAAAAAGCCCTGCGCCAGTACAAGAACCCGCCCATTCCTACCAAGCAAGAACAAATTGTCGTACCGCAGAACAGCGTGTTGGTACTCGTCAAAGCGAGCTGACTACGCTGACCGCTCCTATTTTTACCTGCCAACTCCGCAAAATTTATCCACAAAAAGCGCCCGGGCGGTTGAAAAGTTCAGCCGTCCGGGCGCAGTCATTTTGCCGTTTTGGGGTCATTTTGGGGTCAAAGTTACCAGCTTGTTACCATTTTTGCCATAAGGTAGAAAAAAGCTCGTTGAAACTTGTCGTTTCAACGAGCTTTTGTTGGTTGTGGAGACAGGACTTGAACCTGCGACCTCCGGGTTATGAGAAATCTAAAATTTGTGCGTTACAGTGCGGTTTTGTTAGGTTTGGTGGTATTGCGTACCAAGGCTCGAAATAGATTTTGTCCCATGTGTACAAAAGGGTGCTACACAGTGCTGAACCGTTCCAAACCCTTTTGGGGGCAGTTTTGGGGGCAAATTCGTGAGACGGATTCTCTCACACTCCAATTAAATAAATGCGCAGTTTTGGTCTCATTGAGAAACATGAATACGAGCATCACTGGATTCTCGCAAGTGAAAAGCCCTACGAACCAGTATATAAGTTTTATTCTCCCGCAAGAAGTTGTATGCAAAACCAACCCGCAACATTCTCGCACACCGCCCCCGTCGCCGTGAGAACGCCCCTGTTTGGCGCATTCGCGGTGCATCGGCGTGGTACTTGTCCAGCCTAATACCGCCCTAAATTTCCCACTTTCTGGCTATTTTTCACTAATGCAACATTTGCCTATCAGGATCATGCTATATTCACTTTACTGCTTTTGTTTCGCCAGCAGCGCCGCACCGATGACCCCGGCGCGGTAACCCAGCGTAGTTTGTTGCAAGCTCGGTCAGCTGGGAAACGAAATAATCATCATACGGTTTTCCCTGCCATAGCATGACCATCGGCACAGGCACCGAAATCTCGCGGGTTCAGAGAAGGAACAAAAGGCGTAGAAACCTCCTTGTTTGAACTGTTTGAAAAAAGCCCTCCTGCACGGGGCAGAAGGGCATAAGAAGAACTTAGAAGAAGAAACTCAAATGATTAAGCGTTGCGGTTGTCCAGGAAGGTTTGCAGCTGATCCTTGACAGCCTGGCGTACGGTCTCAAGACCAGCAGCCTCGGCTTTCTGGTAGTACTCATCCACCAGAGCCTGTGCGGCGGCGGGGTCCTTAGTAAGGCCCAGCATGATCTGGGGCTGGTACTCGGTTTGGATAGCGGAAACTGCAGCGTAAGCGGTCTGCAGTTCGGGGGTGCGGTGTTATCGAAGGTGAAGCCTGCGATGGCGCTGGTGATGTAAGTATCGGGATCGTTGCCATACTTGGCGATAGCCTTGGCGTCATCGGGAAGGTCAGCATTGGTGCGGATGAAGTTGGGGTTCCAAGTCATCTCATAGCCGGGGAAGTTGTAGGTGCTGCCGTCAAGCTTGCGGTATTCGTCGTCACCGACGGCCTCCCAGTCGGTGCCCTCGATGCCCAGCTCAAACAGGTCGTGATTGTCGCGGTTTTCGAACAGCCAGTTCAGGAACTGCATAGCCTGATCTTTCTTGGTGCTCTGCTGCGGTACGCACAGGAAGTTCCAAGCGGTCAGGGGGCCAGCTACAAAGGACTTTCCGTTGCGCATATTCTCGTTGTAGACGTAGACACCCAGCTCGCCGCCCAGGGCGTTCACAGCGGAAGCGTAGTCCGTGTAGGAGCAATGTTGCCCTCGATTGCGGCGACCTTGCCGGAGTAGAAGAGGTTCGTCTTGGGGTCATCCTCGGTCTGGGCGTCGGCCTCGGTGTACTGCGCCCACTTGGTCAGCTTGTTCACAACGCGGTCGGTGCGGGTGTTCTTGTTGTACGGAGCAGGGAATGCAGCGTAGGCTTCGTCGGGGTCACCCAGCGTCGCAACGCCCAGCACGGTCTTGCCATCGTCGGAGACAGCGGCCTCCATCTCCATGCCAATGCCGAAAGCCGAAGAGTCAATGCTGAACACGTTGGACTCGCGCTTTTCGTACAGATCGTGGTCCAGCCAGTAGAAGCCGCGGGTGCCGCCGATACCGAAGGGTGCGACCATCGTCAGGCTGCCGGAGTCGATGTCAGCCTGCACGGCCTGGAAGTATTCCTCCAGCTTTTCGTCGGAGTCGATCGTGATGCCATACTTGTCGGCCAGATCCTTACGGTACGCGATGATGGGAATATCCTCAGCTGCCTGGGTGAAGGGGATAGCGAAGATATTGCCATCGGCATCTGTGACCTGCTCAAGATAATCGGAGCTGAACGCGGCTTGCAAGCCGGGATAGTCCGGATTATTAAAATACTCGTTCAGGCTGGCATAAGCACCTGGTTGTGCATGGTGGACAGATTCATCCAGTAGGCATCAAACACGAGATCGGCTTCCTCCTGGTTCGCCATCATCAGGGGAATTTTTTCGCGGTGAGTCTTGACATCGGACCAGACAATGTCAAGTTTGATGTTCAAGGTGTCCTTGGTTTCTTCCTCAAACTTCTGCTGGATGGCATCGAAGCCTTCGGCTTGGCCGAACATATAGATTTTCAGTGTGGTTTCCGCAGGGGCGGAGGTGCTGCCGCCGGTAGAGGCGGCGGTGGACGTGGAGCCGGTGGACGAGGCCGAACCGCCGCAGGCGGCCAGACTGACAGCCATAGCGCCGGTCAAGGCCAGAGAGGCTGCGCGTTTCAGTGTGTTTTTCATAGGGTTCCTCCTTTTTATTATAAAACATTTTCTATCAGCTGCCCGGCAGTGCGGGCTTTCGATACAGATTTTGGGGGCTGCATCAGCCTTGACAGAGCCGACCATAATGCCGCTGGTGAAATACTTCTGTACGAAGGGGTAGACCAGAACAATGGGACCGATGGTAACCATGGCCGTTGCCATCTTGCTGGTGGTGGTGGGCAGGTCCAGCGACGAGATGCCGATCTGTCCGGCCATTTGCTTCAAAAACTCGGTGTTGCGCAGCATTTCCATGATGATGGCCTGCAAAGGCTTCAGCGCAGATTTATCAATGTACATCAGCGCCTGGAACCAGTTGTTCCAGTAAGCCAGTGCGTAGAACAGGCCAATGGTTGCCAGCGCCGGGGTAGCACAGGGAAGGATAATCTTCCACATGATGGTAAAGTCGTTTGCACCGTCGATGCGGGGCGGACTCGGCCATTGAAGCCGGGATGCTGGTAAAGAAGTTGCGAAGCAGGAACATATTCCAGGGTTGATCAGGATGGGAATGATGAGTACCCAGATACTGTCTTTCATGTGCAGGTAGCGGGAGATCAGCATATAGGACGGAACCAGACCGCCGGAAAACAGCATCGTGAAATAGACAAAGAAGTTGATTTGGCTGCCATATTTCAGCTGCCCGGTGGACAGCGGGTAAGCCAGCAGCACTGAGGTGACCAGGCTGAGGAAGGTGCCGAAGATCGTGACGAAGAGCGACACGCCGTAGCTCTGGAAGATCTGACTAGTGCGGAACAGCAGCTTATACGCCTGGCTGAGAACTCGGTGGGATAGAGGGCAAAGCGTTGCGGGCCAGGCCGACCTCGCTGGTGAAGGAGGCCGACAGCGCATGATAAAAGGAATCAGGCAGCAGATGGCAAACACAATAGCGATGATGTAGCACACAACGCTCAGGATGCGGTCGCCGAGAGGCTTGCGGATTTTGACGGGCTGTGCGGTGGATGTCATAAGAAACACTCCTCTCTTTAGAAAATGGCGGAATCGGGCTCGAAGCGGCGGGCCAGATTGTTGGCAAAGTAGACGAACACAAAGCCGAGCACACTTTGGATCAGGCCGACTGCGGTGGACATACCGTAGTTGTTCAGCTGGCGTAGCATACGGTAGACGTAAGTGTCGATGACGTCGGTGGTGGAGAACAGCATACTGTTATCCTGCACGAGGCCGTAGATCATGCCGAAGTCGCCATAGAAAATGCGGCCGACGCTGAACAAAGTCATGAGAACGATGGTGGATTTGAGCATCGGCAGCGTCAGGTGAATGATCTGTTGCCAGCGGCTGGCACCGTCGATTTCGGCAGCCTCATAGATGCCGGGATCCATGCCGGTGATGGTAGCGATGTAGACGATGGCACCGTAGCCTGCACCTGCCAGATGCGCATGATGACGAGAATCAGTCGCCACGGACCGGGGTCGGAGTAGAAGCTGATGTTCATGCCGTGCTGGGCAAGGAAAGTGGAGAGCATACCGCCGTCTGCTTTGAGGAACCCTTCAAGGAAGAGAGCGATGACGGCCCACGAGACGAAGTAAGGCAGGATGGAGAGTGTTTGGGTTACTTTCTTTACGTGTTTGTTGCGGACCTCGTTAAAGATGATGGCCAGTGCCACCGAGGCCAATGTGCTGAAGAAGATGAACAGGATGTTCAGGTACAGCGTATTACCGATGACCTTTAATACCGTCTGACGGGTGCCATCAGCGAACAGGAATTTAAAGTTGTTCAGACCGCCGAACTCCGAACCGAAGATGCCTTTTACAAGGTTAAAGTTCTGGAAGGCCATGACCAGCCGCCCATCGGAATGTAGCTGAAAACCAAGAAGAAGAGGATTCCGGGGACTGTCATTAAATAAAGGACCCAGTTCTTTTTGATTTCAAAAAGGAAACCGTGCTTTTTCTTTTGCTGCGGGGCAGCCGCGGTTATCTTTGCGGGCATATTTGCCAGCTCCTTTCGTTTTGTCTGCGGGTTTGTTCCTTGTCTGCATCATACCGCACCGTACACTCGCAAACAAGTCAAAATACCCCACGGCGGCGGGGTGCGGTGGATATTGCACCGTTGGGAGGGTTGAAGCGACGCCATTTTCCTGGGATTGTGTGCTTTTTAAACACAAATCGGTGGTTCTCTGACACGCCATAGACTTGTCAAAAATTCACAGTTTGCTATAATGAAAACAGGTTCACAATGTAAAGATTCCCACCGGAAAGGAATGTCTTTCTTATGAAAAGCCTGCCGCTGCTCATGCAGAAAGTAAGTCGGTTATTCCACCAGAAACGGATGTTCTGGCGTATCCTTGTGCTGTACCTTGCGGGCAGCATTTTGTTGCTAACGATTTTTTCCGGCGTACTGACCGTTTATCTGACTTGGCAGGCCACGCGGGAGACGATCAGCCGCAACAATGACGCCCTTGGCCAGGCTTACGCTGTCGCCGATTACATTTTGAACACGGCCTACGAGACCTATTATAAAATGTACCAGTCCTACGAGGCGACGGACATCCTGTTTGCGGACACCCCCACCACCGATGCGGCGCTGACCGCGGCAAGGCTGTTCAAGCAGATCAACACGGGTATCGACTGTGTGGAATCGGTCTATTTTGTCAACCGCGCCGCCGATCGGGTCTACGCCAGCGATGGTCGCATTGCAACACTGGATGAATTTTACGACCCGCAGCCTTGCGGCTGTTCCAATTCTACAACGAAAATTCCAACACACTGTTTCTGCCCCGTAAGACCACCTTTCCCGATGCCGCCGGTCAGCAGCAGGAACACAGTTACATCACGCTGATTTTCTCCCGACGCAACGCGGTCATGGTTCCGATGGGCGGCATGGTCGTCAATCTGGACGAGGAACGGCTCATCGACCTCATCACCCAAGATTTGGAAACGGCGGACGACCTGTACATCGTGTCAGAAAACGGCAGCATCCTTGCCAATGCCGACCCCAAAAAAGTAAACACCTCGATTTATGGCAGTGACCTGTGGGAACAAATCACCGCCGTGGGTGACAAGCAGGAGTTTTCCTTCCACACGCAATGGGACAGCCAAAATTGCCTTGTCACGGTGCGCAACGCGCCGCGCCTGCGGTTCAGCTTTCTGCGTATCACGCCCATGGCGCAAATCAACGCAAGCGTGGCTTATATCCGCAGCTTTACGCTGGTCTGCTCGGCGGTGTTTCTGTTTGTGGCATTTTTGCTGGCCGCTGTGGCAAGCCGTTATATCTACCGCCCACTGTCCGGTCTGGTGACGAGCCTGCGCAACCACACCGATGCACGACCCGTCGAAACCGCCGACTGCGCCGATGGACGAGGTCGCATTCCTTGGCAAAACCTATGAGTCCCTGTACACCGAGATGGAAACCCTCGCGCAGGACAACCGCCAAATGGCCCGGATGAGGCGGCGGGAAATGCTGACCGACTTGCTGCTGGGTCGCTGCACCGAGGAACCCCAGTGCCGCAAGCAGCTTGCCAGCATGGAAATAGAACCGGCGGCAAGTTATGAGGCGGCGGTGGTGCTGATCGACGATTTTGACACCTTCAGCCGGGAGCACAGCGTGCAGGATTTGGCGCTGTTCCGCTATGCCGCCGCTAATATTGCCGAGGAGTTGCTGGCCGGCTGCGGCCGCGCCTACTGTGCCGAGATGGACAGCGATCAGATTGCCGTGCTGCTTTGCTTGAACGCAAACGCCCCGGATAGCCGCGAATGCTTTACTCGCCTGTGCGCTGCCGTACAGGAGCATCTGCACAAAACCGTCACCTGCGGCATCGGCGGGCAGGTCACGGTACTGACCGAACTGGTCACAAGCTACAACTGCGCTATGACTGCGGCGGGGTACCGCTTGGTACAGGGGTGCGGCAGCGTCATCGACTACCGCGATATTGCCGCCCGCCAGACCATGACGCCTGAATACCCGCTGGATACCGATGCCTCCATCGTGCAGGCACTGCGCAGCCGCAGCGCCGCCAAGGCAGAGGAAGAGCTGGACAGCTTCTTTGCGCATTTCGCGTTGGCGAACATCGACAGCATCAACATGGCAACGACCCAGCTTGCCATCAGCTTGAGCCGCACGGTACACAGCATGGCTGCCGTGCACGAAGGCACCCGCCAGCTGCCCAACTACCGCGTGGTCTCCGGCGCACTGGCCGGGTGCGATACGCTGGAACAGCGCAAGGCTGTGTTAAAGGAATACTGCGGCCGTGTGATCGAACTGCGCAATAGTGAGGCGCAGGCCAAAAAGGAGAACCAAATCGATCGCATCAAAGAATTTATTGAGACAAACTACACCAATCCGATGCTGAACACTGAGGATATTGCAGCTTATGCCGAACTTTCGCCCAACTATCTGCGCACAGTGTTCAAAAACGCCACAGGTAAGAGCCCCACGGACTATTTAACGGACTACCGCATGGAGCGTGCCATGGAACTGCTGGTGACGACCAGCAGTTCAACCAAGGACATTGCCGCCGCTGTGGGCTACTACAACCACCGTTATTTTTACAGTGTGTTCAAGGCAAAAACTGACATGACCGCCACCGAATACCGCAAGGCCCAGCGGGCCGACACCGCACCGAAGGAGGGAGGCGAAGCATGAAACTGCACAAGAAAATAGCGGCTGTCATGCTCTGCGCCGCCCTGCTGTTTGCCACTGCCTGCGGCACTGCCCCTGCGCAGGAACAAAGTGCTACGCCGGATAGCAGTACCCCCCACCATACGCTTCTTGCTGCGCGGCACGGCCAGTGGCATGGACCGTGTGCTGGATGCACTGTATGCCCAAATGGACGATGACCATCGCTGGCAGCTGG
>ENA-OQLB01000566-OQLB01000566.1-human-gut-metagenome-genome-assembly--contig:-NODE-566-length-20055-cov-2.866570_pt1 | contig 20055 bp, 24 predicted proteins | sample MGYA00242656_ERZ504813 | MGnify/ENA primary metagenome ERZ504813 (study PRJEB26092, sample SAMD00036388) | human gut metagenome | host: Homo sapiens | study: EMG produced TPA metagenomics assembly of... | reverse complement strand
ATTACATCTTCAGCGGTTGCCGTTTCAAATACAATGCTGATGTAATCAATCTTAACGGATAAATTTTTGTGTGTAGTTATAGTGCATTTCTCCTTTCGTATGCCCCGTTTTTTTGCGGGGTAAAAATTGTGTTTTTTCCTTTATTTATCACAGTTTCTAGGTACTATGACATGTATACGCAGGGCGGTGTTACATATACGCCCTTTACGAGCGCCTAAAGGCGTTCCCTTTCTTCCTGTGTCTGTTCCGTTCTTAACGCTCACGAGCCTTGAGAGGCTCGTGGCTAAACGAAACAGCCCCAGTCAGAAACCCTATTTTTAGTCTGATAGTCCATGCTCATTCATGCTATCAAAGTGAAAACATCTCTTATATATGCTTACTCAAGTGTGTGATTGACCTAGCGTGCTTAATCACTCTGTCTGATAAGATAATAACGCCACTAGAATTACTTGTCAAGAAGTTTCGATTGACTTTTCGATATATATTAAGTATGATATGCTTATAAATGACAATAAAAGCAACGAAAGGAGCGGTTATACTAAGTTATGGAGTATTATGAAAAGAAAATCAGTTTCTTAGGAGAAAACATACAAATCATAAGAAAACACAGGGGAATGAAACAACAGGAACTTGCCAATAAAATCGGTATCAATATGCAGAGCCTTTCCAAGATTGAACGAGGTGTGAATTATCCTACCTTTGATACATTGGAAAAGATAATGGACGTGCTGGGAGTAACACCGAATGAATTATTGTCGGGGGAATGGAAATATATTGACCACACCGAGCCATATATCATGGACGTTATCAAACGAGAACAGGATTTTAATGTTTCCTTAGATTATTTGTCTGAAAATGAATTTTTCAATGACGAAAAAGAATGTAGATTTTACATGGAACTACATTGATTAGATACATTAGCAATTATCTTTCTAGTGAGGTAGTAGAGTTGGAAGAACTTATGGAAATCAAGCAGTTGATACAGCGTCAGAAATTGGAACGCATGATGAAAGTACATAAGGAAATGCGAGGGTTAGACCGATACAGAGAACAGCCCAAAGAGTATAAATATCACGACCCTTATGATGATTGGATATTCCGTCAGCTTGCAGATATAGACAACAGAAACAACATTCCCAACACTTCGCCACAATTAGATTTTAATGAAACGGACTATGAAGATTATCTAAAAGAGAAATGGAATAGAGGACTTTAATTTTCCTCTTGCATGAAAGATACAGCAAACAAAAAGCCCAATCAAGAGTGCAAAGCACCACCAATGGTGGTAAGGCTCTTTACAGGTTCTTTCTTTTCTGTGGTGGGTAATCAAGCGAAAAATGAAGAAGTGTTTTGTCATGCTTTATATTTTTATCCCGACTTTGATAATTCAGATTGTGAAAATGATTAAATACAGAAAAGCTAAATAACACGATTTATATTAGCATCACTTTAATGATAAATTAGTTAGAGTGGTGCCTTATTTTTTTCTCTGTACAATCACTTAAATAGGTGCTATAGTAATGGGTAGATAGTATTCGAACAGAAACTATACCACATATTTTTTATTTTTAAACCATGAGGATTATATCAGTTTGAACGAGACCTCATCCATGCAGATTTTCATGATTGTCACTTCCCAGAAAGGAGTGATCGATATGAGAGCAGGATTTATCGGAGCGGGGAAAGTAGGATTTTCCCTTGGAAAATACCTGAAGGAAAACGGCGTAGAGATTACGGGTTACTTCAGCAAATCACCGGAATCAGCTAAATCAGCAGCAGATTTTACTAACACAAAACTATATAAGAGTATAGAGAATATCTTAAGTGACAGTGATACCCTGTTTATTACTGTGCCTGATGGACAGATAAGCAAAGTATGGGATTATATGAAGAATCTGGATATTAAAAATAAAAATATTTGTCATTGCAGCGGTTCGATTTCATCAACCGTTTTTTTTGATGGTGAAAACCTCGGTGCAAATATCTATTCGGTACATCCCCTATATGCAATAAGTGATAAGTGCGAATCATGGAAACACTTGAATAAGGCTTATTTTACTGTGGAGGGTTCGGCAGAGAATCTAGATGAGATTAAGAGTATCTTTGAGCGAGCAGGAAATAAGGTAATCGCAATGGGAGCGGAAAATAAATCTCTTTACCACTGCGGTGCAGTAGTTGTAAGCAATCTCGTAAACGGACTTTTTCAAGTGGGGGCTGAAATGCTTGTAAAATGCGGCTTTGATAAAAAAGATGCAAAGAAAGCCTTAGTGCCTTTGTTTACTGGAAATGCCGACACATTGGCAGAAAAAGGAGTTGCGGCTGCCCTCACAGGTCCTGTTGAGCGAAATGATTTGTCGACTATCACAAAACACATTGAAGCTATTAAGGCAGCATGGATAAACGAGTCTGAGGAAAAGGTGGGATATGAGATGATATATCTTTTGCTTTCAGAAAAGCTTCTCAGTATTGCACAGGAAAAACATTTAGACAGTGACTATTTGAAGATGACGGAGGTAATTAAAAATGAAAAACACAGTATCCACTTTTAAAGAACAGAAGGTTAAGGGCGATAAGATTACAATGCTGACAGCCTATGACTATTCGACAGCTAAATTGATGGATCAGTCAGGTATTAACGGTATTCTCGTTGGAGATTCTCTTGGCATGGTTATGCTCGGATACGAAAATACTTTGCCGGTAACAATGGAAGATATGATTCACCATACAAGAGCAGTTACAAGAGGTGCCAAAGATGCCTTAGTAGTTGGAGATATGCCGTTTATGTCATATCAAGTTTCAGTTGAAGAGGCCATGTATAACGCAGGAAGACTTATGAAAGAAGGAAGATGTCAAGCAGTAAAGCTAGAAGGTGGAGCCTCTGTTTGTCCACAGATTAAAGCTATTACAGCTGCTTCAATTCCTGTTATGGCACATATTGGACTTACACCTCAGTCAGTGAACGTTTTTGGAGGCTTTAAAGTTCAGGGAAAAAGTGAAGAGGGAGCAAAGAAACTCATTGAAGAGGCAAAAGCTGTTGAAGAAGCAGGAGCATTTGCGATTGTTTTGGAATGCGTACCTGCAAAATTAGCGGAAATTATTTCTGAAAGCATTAATATTCCTACAATAGGAATAGGTGCAGGATCTGGCTGCGATGGACAGATTCTCGTTTATCAGGACATGCTTGGAATGGTCTCTGACTTTACACCTAAATTCGTAAAACAATTCGCAAAGGTAGGAGATGTAATGAAAGAAGCCTTTGCTGCATATATAGAAGAAACTAAACAGGGAAGCTTTCCAGCACCTGAACACACATTTAAAATTTCAGAAGATGTAATTAACAAGTTATATTAGGAGATAGAACGATGAAAATAGTAAAAACCGTAGATGAAGTGAGAGTTATAGTCAAAGAATGGAAGAAAGAAGGTCTTACAGTAGGTCTTGTTCCTACTATGGGATTTTTGCACGAAGGACATAAGAGTTTAATTACAAGGGCTGTTTCAGAAAACGATAGAGTTGTTGTCAGTGATTTTGTAAATCCGACTCAATTTGGAGTAGGGGAAGATTTGGAAAGCTATCCGAGGGATTTGGAAAGGGATACTATGCTATGTGAGGAGGCAGGTGCTAATTTAATATTTAATCCTGAGCCGGAAAATATGTATTTTGACGATTTTTCAACATATGTAAACATAGAAAGTCTTTCAGAGGAACTTTGTGGAAAATCACGACCAATACATTTCAGGGGTGTAGGCACAGTAGTATCTAAACTTTTTAATATTGTAAATCCCGACAGAGCTTACTTTGGTCAAAAGGATGCACAGCAGCTTGCGATTATAAAAAGAATGGTTAGAGATTTGAACTTTGATATCGAAATTGTGGGCTGCCCTATAGTTAGAGAAGAGGATGGTCTTGCAAAGAGTTCAAGAAATACATATCTAAGCAAAGATGAGAGAAAGGCGGCACTAATTTTAAGCAAAGCAGTTAAGCTCGGAGAAGATATGGCAAAAGCAGGAGAAAAAGATACAGATAAAATTGTATCAGAAATGATTAAGCTTATTGAAACTGAGCCTATGGCGAAAATAGATTATGTTCAGGCTGTAGACGCTGTTTCAGTTAAACCGGTCAAGGAGATGACAGCACCAGTACTAGTTGCCATGGCAGTTTATATCGGCAAAACCAGATTGATTGACAACTTTATTTACGAAGGTTAAACGGGGGTTAAATATGACATTTGAAATGTTAAAGGGGAAGATACACAGAGCTACAGTAGTTCAAGCAGAACTTGATTATGTAGGAAGCATCACTGTAGACGAAGACTTACTTGACAGTGCCGGAATTTTGGAGTATGAAAAGGTAAGTATCGTAGATATAAATAATGGGAACAGATTTGAGACATACACAATTGCAGGAGAAAGAGGCAGCGGAATGATATGTCTCAATGGAGCTGCTGCAAGATGTGTTCAGACAGGTGATAAGATAATCATAATGTGCTATGCACAGATGACTCCAGAAGAGGTAAAGAAAAATCCACCTAAAGTAGTATTTGTAGATGAGGATAACAAAATATCAAGAGTCGCAAGATACGAAAAACATGGTAAGCTATAAGACATGTAATTTGCAAATAAAAAAGGGAATTTCGGTAATTAAAAAATGTAAAAGGTGAAGAATATGTCATCTGCCCTCGTTGTGAGCAAGAAGTTTATAAAGAAGTAATAATTTATCCATTTTGTAACTTTGGCATAATGGCATGGCTTGAAGGAGAAAATGATGAAAATAGCAAACCAGTGAAAGATAAATCTAAGTAAAATCTCAGCTTAACAATTTAATATCTATATTTACAAAGCAGTTGGTCTTATGATTGACTGCTTTTAAAAAAGACACCGTTTAGGTGTGAGGTCTTTTTAGTGTTATTTATAGTCATATCAAGGCTCGTTTAATTATGGTAAATTCGTGGTAAAATGAGTGCTTTTCTATACTTCAAAATATTTGAAAGTATAGTGTTTATACGGATAATCAAAAATTAGATATAAAATTTAGTATAACATACTTATGGTTAATAAGTTTACTTTTACCAGATAAAAACTATAGAAAATTGTAATAAATCAAATTGTATATAAGAAATAACAATTTTACATTTGTGCAAAATGCTGATATAGTTAAAAAGCATTTAAAGGAAATGGATAAAAATTACAAGGAGTCAATGAAAATGGAGAGTAAAGACAGCTTACGAGAGAAGAGTTGCTAGAAATGGAAAGTGCTCCGAAGACGAAGATGCAACATATGTTGGATGTGGTAATTTGTTTTTGTCCGTATTTTGCAGCGATAATTATGTTTTTAATATATTATCTGATGCCGGATGCCGTTCAGAATTTTAATCCGCATGTGTTTACTATTGTCGTCTGCTTTTTTTGGCATTATATCTGATCATGGTAGTGAGAGGATTACTGAATAAAAGTTATTTTGCAAAAGTACGTCATAAAGCACCGCTTTACTCTGTGATCATACTGGTAATTATGCTGTATGATTTTCTGACGGTTAAGACAGGTATTTTAAAACAGCCGTTCTTCCCATGTGTGAATACGATTTTGTGTGCGATCATTGATGACCGGGCACTGTTATTGAAAAGTACATTGTACTCACTGCGATTATTATTCACGGGATATTTTATTGGAGCGATCCTTGGACTGATCACAGGTGTTGCCTGTGGATACAGCAAAAGGATTAACTACTGGGTTTCACCGATCATTAAGATGCTTGGACCGATCCCTTCCACAACATGGATTCCGATCATCATGGTTCTGGTATCCTCACTGTTTAAAGGAAGTGTATTTATCATCGCTCTTGGTGTATGGTTTGCACTTACGATCGCATCGTCAACCGGTATCCAGAATGTAGACAAGGCATATCTGGAAGCGGCCAGAACATTAGGTGCCAAAGGTCACCAGCTGGTATTCCGGGTGGCAATCCCACATGCAATGCCAAACATTCTTCAGGGGATGACACAGGGAATGAGTTCTGCCTGTACAGCACTTCTGGTTGCTGAGATGATGGGAGCCGAGGCAGGTCTTGGATGGTATATCCAGTGGCAGAAATCATGGGCGAATCTATTCTAAAATGTATGCAGCTATCGTTTTAATTTGTCTTATTTTCACAGCAGTTACCTTTATACTGAATGTGATCAAGAGAATAGTGCTTCGCTGGCAGGAAGGAGTTGTGAAATAAGATGGCATCAGTGGATGAGAAGCAGGGACACGGGCGTGTCCTGGAGTTTGACAAAGTAACAAAGAGTTTTGCAAAGACAGACAGTAACGAGATCACACATGCGCTGGCAGAGGTGAATCTGACGATCCAGCCGGGTGAGTTTGTCAGTATTGTTGGAACAAGTGGATGTGGAAAATCAACGATTTTGCGATTGATCGCAGGACTGATCAGACCGACTACCGGTGAGATCAGACTTGGCGGAAAACCGATTGTTGGAGCCGGACCGGATCGTGGAATGGTATTCCAGAAAGCAACATTGTTTCCGTGGCTTACGGTAGAGAAGAATGTATCCTTCAGCTTGCGTATGCAGAAAAAGCAGGATAAAGAACTGGTAGAGCATATGCTGAAAATGGTAGGACTTGAAGATTTCCGAAAAGACTATCCACATCAGCTCTCCGGAGGTATGGCGCAGAGAGTGGCGCTGGTAAGATCGCTGATCAATCATCCGGATATTCTGCTTCTGGACGAGCCTCTTGGCGCACTGGACGCATTTACCAGAATGAATATGCAGGATGAGATCCTGAATATTTGGAGAGAACAGAAACAAACGGTCGTCATGGTTACACATGATGTAGAAGAAGCAATTTATATGGGAACAAGAGTGCTGGTTATGGAGCCAAGACCGGGACGTGTAAAGGCAGATATACCGATTGAACTGGCTGAACCAAAGCAGAGAGACAGCGAAGAGTTCCAGGCATATCGGAACAGGATTCTGAAGATGCTTGATCTGAAGCATCATACAGATCATTAAATGGATATTTATTAAAAGATAAATATAAAAGCAACAAAGTAAAAACACGAAGAGGAGAAAAGAATTATGAAAAAAAGATTGTTTGCAACGTTACTTGCATGCGCAATGACCGTATCACTGGTTGCATGTGGCGGTTCATCAAGCTCAGCAGAAAAGAAGGAAGACACAAGTGATTCCAAAAAACAGGAAGCTTCTACAGAGAAAGAAGTGACTGATATCACAAAAAATGTCAGATGATGAAATTAAAGAAGCAATGAAAAAAGAGCCGGCATGGGGAACAACCATCACAGCCGAATATGATGGTGGTGACTGTACATCAGGACCTAGCATGGCAAAAGCACTCGGATACTATGATAATTGGGGATTAGATGTTCAGATCGCAGCTGGTACTGAAATCACAGAAGCACTTGGAACTGGAAAAGCTCAGTTTGGAGTACACCATATTGCACATATGTTAGTTCCGATCACAAACGGAATGGACATCGTATTTACAGGAAGTGCGCAGACAGGATGCAAATCATTATATGTACTTGCTGATTCAGGAATCGAATCAACAAAAGACCTGGAAGGCACAACTGTTGGTATGGATAGCCCGATCGGTGGATCTTCACACAACATGATCATCCGTTTCTTCCTTGCAGATGGATTGAAACAGGATGCAGCAACATGTGTACAGGTTGAATCAAGTGCAGCAATCCAGTCTCTTCAGTCAGGTGACATCAAAGCTTGCCTTCTGAGTGACCGTTTTGCAAAGAAATTCGTAGATGACGGAACATTAAAAGTTCTTCGTTCTATCACATGGGATGATGATTTCAAAGATGAAACATGCTGCGTAATGGCTATGAGCGGAAAATTCGTAAAAGAAAATCCGGTAATCTCTCAGGTACTTACAAAATGTGTAATGGATGCATATATGTACATTGCAGAAAACAAAGACGAAGCTGCACAGATCATGCTTGATGAGGGTATGGTATCTGGTGACATCGAGCTTACAAAATACATGCTTGATCAGCAGAACTGGGCAGTATCCAATGCAGATACAAAGGAAACAATTAAAGCTGTTGCAAAGGACTACATTGAGGCAGGAATCATTACCTCTGACTGGACTGTAGATAAAGTCGTAGAGACAGCATGGCAGCCACTTGCTGAAAAAGTAAGCACAAAATAATCAGACACATAAATGAATGAGGTGGAGGAGCTTTGAACTCTGGGATGAGTGGAAGCTCCTCTTTTGTCTTATATATTAGGAAAGTGCCAAGGCACATTCCTTATTTTAATTGGAAAATTACGGGGGTTTTCCGAACAAAATGTTAAAAAAGGAAGGAAAGAAAAATGGAACAGAAAATGTTGACTGTACCTGGACTTGCAGTCAGAAATCTGCGGCATCGAAGAGTCAGGACGATGTTTCTGGCAGCACTGGTGCTGATTTTATCGGCAGCGCTGTTTACCAGTAGAGTATTGACAGAAAGTATGAAAACTTGTATTGATAAGACAGTAGATCGGATTGGGCGGATGTGATCGTAGCACCGGGAGAATATGAATCAGATTTAAGCGATTCTCTGTTTTCGGGAGGGTTGTGCAGTTTCTATTTTGAAAAGTCTTTGATGGATCAGGTGAAAAAGACGGATGGAATTGACAAAATTTCTCCGCAGCTCTACATTGCATCACTGGATGCGGCATGCTGTTCAGTTCCGGTACAGATTGTTGCTTTTGAACCGGAAAGTGATTTTATTGTACAGCCGTGGATGTCTGGAAGCAATGTGAGTGAATTGAAAAAGGGTCAGACTGTTGTTGGAAGCAGGATTACGGCAAAAGCGGGAGATAAAATTTCTTTCTTTGGACAGGAATACGAGGTTGCAGGAAAACTCGAAGAAACAGGAACCAGTTATGATAACTGCGCATTCATGAATTTTGAGACGGCATATACATTATTTGACAGTTTTCAGATCAAGTATGTGACGGATCTTACAGAACCGCAGAAATATGTTTCCCTTCTGACGATCCGGACGAAAGACGGAGCAGATCCGAAAGAAGTGGCGAACACAATCAACACAAAGATGAGAGATTCCGGACTGAAAGCTTATACGGCAAAAGCAATGTCCGGAAAAGTTTCAGATACACTGGAACAGATGCGGTCTTACAGCGCGCTTCTGATCGGACTGTTGTTTTTAATGGCAGTCCTGGCACTGATCTGCATTTTTAACATTACTGTGAATGAACGTTTGAAGGAGTTTGGGGTACTACTTTCTATTGGTGCACGAAAAAGCCAGATTTTCCAGATGCTTCTTCTGGAAGCAGGAATGATCGGTGTGCTTGGAGGATTTCTTGGAGTGGTGTTCTCCGGAGGCGGAATCCTGTTATTTAAAGACGTGATCATGGAAGTATGAATATGCCGTATCTGAATGTAAATGTTTCCCAATATGTGATTCTTGCATTGCAGAGTCTGGGGCTTGCTGTTGGTGTTAGCCTTCTTGCTACCTTATATGCGGCAGTCAGAGCGAATCGTATGGAACTATATAAACTGATCCAGGAGGTGGAATCATGATTGTAAAGACAGAAAATCTGAGTCGGGAATTTGTACGTGGAAAGAATCAGTTTTATGCAGTAGACCACGTGAATCTGGAAGTGGAAGAAAAAGAACTGGTTGCGAATCATGGGACAGTCGGGAAGTGGAAAATCCACCCTCTTCCATATGCTGACCGGGATCCTGAAACCGACAGAAGGAAAGATCAACAGTACTGGATCATGAGATTGAAAAATGAATGACAGACAGTTATCGGTTCTGCGGGGAGGCGACCTTGGGTATATCATGCAGGGACAAAATCTTCTCCAGAATCTGACGGTCATGGAAAATATCCTGCTGCCACTTTCGCTGGGGAAAAACCGGAAACCGGATAAAGAAAGGATCACGTATCTGACGGAGCTTCTTGGAATCCAGAATATGCTTTCCGAATATCCGGCAAATCTGTCCGGCGGAGAGCAAAGACGTGTGGCGATCGCAAGGACATTTGCGCAGAACCCGAAACTGGTAGTCGCAGATGAACCGACAAGCAGTCTGGATATGGAAAATTCAGAGATCATTATGAAATATTTTCAAAAAATGGCAAAAGAAGGAACGACAATCCTGGTCAGTACCCACGACAGAGAATTTGCAAATTATGCGGATCGGTGTCTGTGGATGAAAAAGGGAAATTAGAAAAAAGAGAATTGGAGTAAAGAGATGCAGACCGAATTTATAAAGCTTGCAGTGATTTTTATTGTCATTATGGTGATGGTCCTGGCAAAATTAAAACTGCGTGATGCGATGATCGTTGCCATTTTTGCTGACTGTGATCCTGTTTGGAATTCCGCTTGGGGATGCAGCAAAATTGATGATACAGTCGGTTTATGAAAGGATACGCTGCTGGTGGTCGGAAGCTTTATTCTTGTAACCTTTTTGCAGCGGATTATGGAGAACCGGAAACTTCTGGAAAGAGCGGAGATGGCACTGCAGAGGCTTAGCGGAGACAGGCGTATGGTGTGTGTAATTGCGCCGGTGATCATTGGATTCCTTCCGTCTGCAGGAGCTGTCAATATCTGTGGGGCGATCGTAGATAAGGCGACAGGAAAAGATCTGGATGTGGAAGAAAAGACGTTTGTGACCAGTTACTACCGCCATATTTCAGAAAGCTTTTCGCCGACTTATAATGCAATTCTGCTGGCACTTTCCATTACAGCGGTATCAACCGGGCAATTTGTACTTTTTATGGCGCCGATGGTTGTGGTGCTTCTGGTACTGGGATATGTATTTTATCTGCGGAAGCTTTCGAAAGGATATGAAGCAAGTGAGGATGAAATGATAGACAAAAAAGAAGAATTCAAACAGCTTCTATACTGTTTCTGGCCACTGGTGCTTTGTATTGTGCTTGTGATCGCACTGAATCTTTCTGTGATCAAGGTACTGCCGTTTATTATTGTGCTTTCGATTATTGTATATCGGTTAAGTCTGAAGGAAGTGCTGGATTTTGCAAAGACATCGGTAGAGTGGAGAATCATCTTCAATACGATCATTCTGATGATGTTCAAGAACATTCTTACCTATACAGGGGCAATCGGAAAACTTCCGGATTTGTTTGCAGGATCTGCAATTCCACAGTTTGCGGCATTTGGAATCATTATGTTTCTTGGAACGATTATCAGTGGAGCAAATTCTATGATTGTGCTATTGATTCCGTTGCATTTGCAAGCATACCGCATGCAGGAGCCGGACTTCTGGTGTACCTGATGGCACTTTCTTATGCGCAATGCAGATTTCGCCGACGCACATCTGCCTTGCGATCATTACGGAATATTTCCGGGTATCCTGGGGGCAGCTGATGAAGAAGACAATCCCGGTTATTGTGGTGTTTGTAGTGATCTTGACAGGATATTATGTATTGCTGAGTGGATTTGGAATATAAAAAATATGCTATATTTTTGGATTGTTTTGATCGTAGCAGGAACTACTGCCTGTGGTGGAAAGGATACGGTGTCTAAAAAAGATCGTATAAAGGATATAGAAGTATATGATGATAACAATGAACCGGTAACGCTACAGGAAACTGAAATTATAATGATAATATGTTATAAGACGTGTCTTTGTATAAAAAGAGCATATATTCCATTATTCCTTGCAAATACATAACTTTAGTTGTATTATGATAATATCAAAATAGATACATGTATAATACAAGCTAGGGGGATATAATGACTAAAATTCAATCACAATCAAATTCTATACCATTATATTTACAGGTGAAAAATAAAATCAAACAGGAAATAAGATCTGGAATATTAAAAGCGGGGGACAAACTTGATTCAGAGGCAGAAATGCAAAAAGAATATGGTATGAGCCGGGTAACTGTTCGTAACGCGATGGCAGAATTAGAGAGAGAAGGATATATTATCAAGGTGCAAGGAAAAGGAAGCTTTGTTGCACAGTCAGATATGTTAAGACTGCCTGTTGGAGTAACCAGTTTTACTGGAGATGCAAAGATGCAAGGGGCAGATTTAAAATCCAAGATTTTAAAAGTTGGCTTGGAACCGGTAAAAACGGAAATGGATAAAGAATTTTTTGGAATTAATGATGGAGAAAACATTTTAATTGTTAAAAGATTACGGTGTGTGAATAATGTTCCGCTTTTAATCGAGGAGAATCACTTATCTGCAGAATTAGATGGGTTAATGAATGAGGACTTAACCGGATCGCTTTATGCGATTCTGCAGGAAAAATATCATATGATTCCGTCAATTAAGGGAAGGAGAAGTGTAAAAATTATATTTGCAACGGAAGAAATAGCACAATTGTTGAAGCTTTCGGTTGGAACTCCGGTTATAGAATCGGAAGTATGTGTGTTTGATATTAATGGAGGACCAATTCATACGGTCAAAGATATTGTCAGAGGAGATAATGATAATATTTTGAAATGGTATGTATAAAAGAATAACAGTAAACTAGAAGATATCTAAAAAAGGTATCTTCTTTTTTTTACAAAAATATTTAAAGTTATTTTGTACAAAATACCTAAAAATAATAAAAATCAGAAAATATATTGACAATAATTAACAACAATAGTATTCTTGTAGCAAGACGAGTTAATACAAGTTAAAAAAACAGGAACAAGATAATACGAGGAGGCACATGATGGAGAGCGTAAGTATCATAGGAATTGGCATAGCTACTATGGATATTTATTGTTATAAAAATAAGATGATATCCAGGCGGAAATGAATATAACATTAGCATACAATGCAAAAAAACAAGGAGCAAAGGCTGCAATTTATGGGAGTTTTTGCAAATGATAAGGTTGGAGAAATATTAGAGGAAACTTTGCAAAAAGAGCAGATAGATACCAGCCATTCACATCATGAAGAAGGATCCAGTGGATATGCGTTAGTAGATTTGAAAGATGGAGACAGAGTATTTATTGATTGGAATAAGAAAGGTGTAACGGATTTATATCCATTTGAATTTACAAAGGAAGAAATTGAATATATTAAAGAATTTGATATCGCATGTATCAGTTGGGGAGCCAGAGTTAATCATGAAAAGATAAAGAAACTGGCTAAGTATGGAGTTAAGATTTGTTATGATTTTTATGATAATTTTACTTTAGATGATATCCGTGAAATTGGATCTAATATAAAATATGCGTTTTTATCATGTGGGCAGCTGTCTGAAGAAGAAACAAAAGAAACTTTAAAAGAAGTAATAAGCACCGGATGTGAGATAGCAGTAGGAACAAGAGGAGCAGATAAGACAATAGCTTATGATGGAAAAGAATTTTATATGCAACCGGTGAAAAAAGTAAAAGCAATAGATACGATGGGAGCAGGCGATTCCTATATTAGCGCATTTCTAATGAATTATTTACAGATGAAGCTGACGAGTCGATGAAATCTGAAATAATATAAAACAGGCACTTGAAAAGCAGCAGAATAATGCAGCAACGATAGTGGTAAAAGAGGGAGCTTTGGGAATCGGATACGACGTCAATCCGAAAAAGCTGTCAGAGATTATTAACATTTAAGGAGGTAATTGGTTATGAAAAGAAAAGCAATAGCAATGTTAATGATTGCATCAATGACGGTAGCGTTATTTGCCGGTTGTGGTAGCAAATCAGATGAATCGGATAGTGGAAAAGTTAAATTAACTTTTCTTGATAAACATCCGGAAGACGAATATAAAGGATATTTTGAAGAAGCAATCGCAGATTTTGAAAAAGAAAATCCAGATATTGAAATTGAATATGAAAATATCAGTGATCAGGCAATGAAAGAAAAGTTGAGTGTTCTGGCAGCGGGGGGAGATCTTCCGGATATCTTCTTTTGTTGGGGCGGTGAATGCTTAAATCGATTTTCAAGATCAGGTAAAATTTTAGATCTTACCTCTTACATGGATGAAGACGCGGAATGGAAAGACAGTTTTCTTCCGGCATTTCTTAGCAGTAGTGTATATGAAGGAAAAAACTATGCTGTACCTTACAGGAGCTCTGTATTATATATGCTTTATAATAAGCAGGTATTTGCAGATAATAATTTAGATGTTCCTACTACATGGGATGAATTTATTGATGTATGCGATACTTTGAAAAATAAAGAGATTACACCAATTGCATTTGGTAATTCAGACAAATGGTATACCATGTGGTATGTTGGTCAGTTTAATGCAAATTTTGTAAATAAGGATGTTCGAACCGCGGATTATAACCCAAGTAGTGGTGCGTTTACCGATGAAGGATATGTAAAAGCTGTCCAGACATTTTTGGATTTGAATGATGCCGGATATCTTGGCAAAAATGTAAATTCAAAAGATTATTATCAGGTAAGAGAAGAATTTGCTGCAGGTAAGCAGGCGATGATCCTGGATGCGACAAGCCAGTTTTCATTCTATACGGGTGCAATGGGGGAAGACGGATATGGTTATTTTAAGATTCCGATTCCGTATGGCGCAACAGGAGATGAGGCGTCAACAATTGTAACAGGTGGATCAGAAAATTATGCAATTTCTGCTGAAACAAAACATCCGGATGAAGCAGTTAAATTCCTTAAATTTTTAACAAAGAAAGCACAGGCTGAAAAACAGACCAAAGAGACAGGACTTCCGAATGCAATTATTGGAGGTATTACAGAAGATAATTCAGATGCTGTAATTGCAGCGGCTTATAAAACATCAGAAGACTATAATGCGATTGCCGAATGGCTTGATCAGTGTGTTGATGGAAATGTTTCTAATACCTATATGGCAAGCTTACAGGAAGCTTTAGATGGAAAGTTGGCAGAAGATGTCATGGCAGATGTGCAAAAAGCAGACAAAAGAAGTTGCTGATGCAAATAAATAGAGGGGCATAATATTGCTCCTCTGAAAGGAAGATTAAATATGCGGAAAGATAACAAAAGAACAATTGCATTATATATGTTTCCTGCGATTTTAATGATTGTTGTACTTTTATATTTACCAATTTTTATCAATTTGTATGAAAGCTTCTTTAGTTGGGGAGCAATGAGTTCCAGTCATAAATTTGTAGGAATTGGCAATTATATAAAAATGTTCAAAGACGAAGTGTTTTATACAGCACTGAAAAATAATATGATTTTCATGATTATGTCAGTTATTTTTCAGATAGGTCTTTCTTTAATTATTGCCAATACGCTTGAATCCAAGTTTATGCGAAAAACACAGAACATTTTTTCAGTCAATTTATTTCATTCCTTCATTGCTTATGGTGACGGTAGTGGGTATTGCATTTAAGATGATTTGCAGTCCATCTATCGGAATTATGAATCCTCTGTTAGAGCTGATCGGAATAAATACAGAAAATATTGATTTGCTTGGAAATGCAGGAAGTGCGACTTTTTCTATTGCCGCAATGTCACAATGGCAATATATAGGTTATACAGTAGTTCTTTTTGTGGTTGCAATTCAGAATATACCGGCTGATTTATATGAAGCAGCAGATATAGATGGCGCGAGTGCGTTAAAGAAGTTTTTCTATATTACACTTCCGGAGATTAAAGATACAATATTGATCAATATGATTATTATGATTACAGGATCTATCCGGGAATATGATGAAGTTTTTGTAACAACAAATGGTGGACCGGGATATGCCTCAGAAACTTTAGCGACTTATTTGTATAAAGTTGGATTTAGAAACGACCAGATGGGATACGCCTCTGCAATAGCATTCTTTATCTTTATTGTGACATTCGCAATCGGGTTATTGCAGATGAAAGGATATAAATTAGACGAAATAAGGAGGTGGGAAGATGAAAAAGAAAATCGTTCATATTATTACATATATTTTATTTATTTTGTTTGCGTTGATTATCATCTTTCCACTTATATGGATGGTAATTACAGGATTTAAAACAAATCAGGAATTATTTTTATCACCATTTTCACTGCCGGAGACATGGCATTGGGAAAACTATGTAAATGCGTGGAATAAAGGGATTGGAGTATATTTATCCAATAGCGTGATTATTACAGTAGCAGCAACTGCTTTATCAACATTTTTAAGTTGTCTTGCAGCATATCCTTTATCAAGATTAAAATTTAAACAAAAAAGTTATGGGTTTATTTAATATTAGGAGGATTAATGCTGGCACCACAATCTTCATTAATCTCTTTGTTTAAGATGGTCAAAATTGCGGGATTGTATGATACGAGAATTAGTTTGATTTTGATTGATGCAGCATTTAGAATTCCATTTGCTACATTTTTGATTATGACATTTTATAAAAGTATTAGTTATAGCCTGGATGAATCTGCATATATAGATGGAGCAACTACATGGCAGATATTTGTAAAAATTATGTTGCCACTTAGTAAACCGATTATTGCTTCGTGTTCCATTGTAAGCTTCAGAGCAGTATGGAATGAATTGATGTTTGCTAATGTATTGTTACAGAGTACAGATAAAAAAACAGTACCGGTTGGTCTGATGAATTTTCAGGGAATGACAACAACAAACTGGACACTTGTGATTTCAAGCATGGTTATAGCATCACTTCCTCTGATTATCGCATTTCTGTTGCTTCAAAAGCAATTTGTAAGAGGATTGACGGCAGGTAGTGTGAAAGGATAAGAGTCATGAAAAATTTAAAGAGATCTCAAATTTTAACGTCGAACTATCCGTATTACAAATATTCCCTGAACTATGCATTGGATTCTTTACATAGGATGGGAGCGGAACAAATTGAATTTTATGCATGTTTTCCGCATTTTCATATGGATGATATTACATACAGAGATATTAAAAGTTTGAAGAAAAAACTGAAAGACTTCGGATTAAAAGCAATGTGTGTAACACCGGAACAATGTTTGTATCCTGTAAATATTGCAGCGTTTGATATTGCGGCAAGAAATCGAAGCATTAACGTCTTCAAAAAAACAATTGAAACAGCAGCTGAACTGGAAGCAGATACAATCGTTACTTTATGCGGATATGGGACAATTGATGAGAAGGATGAAGATGTATGGAAACGTTCTGTTGATTCAATGAGAATACTTGGTGATATGGCAGAAGCATATAACATTGAAATGGTATTGGAAACTTCACCGCGCGAATATACAACAACTCATACTGCAAAAGAAGCAGTACGAATGATTGAGGAAATAGGGTCACCTGCGGTGAAAGGCATGATAGATACGGCAACTCTGGGGTTTTCAAAAGAAACAATGAAACAGGCAGTTCAAGATTTGGGAAAGTATCTAAGGCATGTGCATGTTGCGGATGGAATCCCTAATGGGCATTTGATTCTTGGAGAAGGAGAATTGGATATCAGGGGAATGTTGCATGAGTTGGATGAGGTAAATTACCAGGGAATGTTAAGTCTGGAAATCTTAAATGATAAGTATATGAGAACACCACATGAAGCAATGCAAATATCTTTTGAAATGTTAAAAAAATATATAGATCAATAGGAGGAAAAGAAAATGGAAATCAGAGAGCTTATTGAAAAAATTGTCAAAGAAATGGAAGAAAAAGGTGGTCTTAAAAATGTTGTATGGGTTGCGGCTGGCGGCTCAAATGATGGACATTATGCAGCGCAGTATTTTATGGACAGGGAATCTACAGCAGTACGTTCGCAGATGATCACAAGCAGTGAATTTGAATTTGCAGCACCGAAATGTATAGGAGAAAATACGATTGCAGTTATCACATCTATGAGGGGAACGAAGGAAACAATAGAGGCTGCAAAAGTCGCAAAAGAACTTGGAGCTGTTACAATCAGCCAATATGTTGATGAATCAGGGCTTACAGAAGTTTGCGATTATAATGTTCAGTATGGAAGTATCTGGGAAGACGATGAGGATCAGGGAAGAACGAATGCGGGAAATGCACTGCGAATTGCAATGGCAATTGTAGATGTTACAGAAGGATATAAAAATTATACAGATGCAATGGATGCTTTTGAAAAAATTCAGCCGGCTTATGTGAGAGCAAGAGAATATTGCAGACCGTTAGCAAAGAAATGGGCAGATCAGGTTAAAGATGAAAAAACAATTACAGTAATCGCAAGTGGACCAGCTTATGGTTCTGGTCATATTTTTTCAACTTGTAATATTCTCGAAATGTTACAGATTCAATCTCCAACATTTAACAGTTGTGATTTTTTCCATGGACCATTTGAAATTACAGATAAAAATGGAGCATTTTTCCTCCTTGTTGCAGATGGAAGAACCAGAAAAGCTGATGAGCGTGCAATTACATTTTTAAAGAAATATGCAGGTGAAAAAGTATATATTCTGGATGCAAAAGAGCTTGGTCTTGATAATCTAAAAGATTCAGTTTCAGAATATTTTAATCATCTTTTGTTTACACCTATTTTGAATAATGTTTATATGAAAGCATTGTCAGAAGCAACAGGAATAGATTACACAACTCGTCGATATATGTGGAAGGTAGAATATTAAACAAATAATATGACAGATAATAGAATCATTCGTATACTCACGACATTATGTGATTTCCTTATTTTGAATATTTTGTGGTTGGTATGTTCAGTACCTGTTATTACAGCAGGGGCATCCACAACCGCATTATATTCTGTAATGTTTAAAATTATAAAGAAGGAAGAAGGGTATATTATAAAAAGCTTTTTAAAAGCATTTCGTCAAAATTTTAAGCAAAGTACAATTATCTGGCTTCTGTTAATTGGGACAGGATATATTGTTGGATATGACTGGTATATAGCAGTAACATATATCAAGTTGAATCGACAGATAATAAATATTCTGGTAGCAGGAATCATCATATTTTTATTATGGGGATGGATATTTGTATTTCCGTTGATAGCTTGTTTTGAAAATACAATAAAGAATATGATAAAAAATGCTTTTTTAATACCAATATCACAACTGCCGTATGCAGTAATTATTATATTATTTGATATTGTGTGTATTGGAGGAACACTTTATAATTACAGAACTCTTTTTTATGGAAGTATATTCTGGAGTAGTATAGGCGGAAGCTTCTGGTATATGTGAATTCTATTTTTATGAGTAAAATATTTGAACCATATAGGTAATAAAACTCTCTTATGAAAGATCGTTAAATCATTCATAAGAGAGTTTTTTAATGTAAATGTAAAAGACAAGTACTTCTATTTTTACATAATCTTCGTCTCTTCCAGCTTCTCTGAGAACGCCTCATTCACCTTAATGATCGGCTTCCTAAGCACCAGTCCCATGATCAGGAATACAACAAGGAAGATACAAAGCTTTCCAAGATCGATCCAGTAATCCATACCATACAGTCCACCAACTGCTTCGCGCAGTGCTGCCATACTGTGAGTAAATGGAAACAGTGAATACACCGCTTTGAAGAATCTCGGTGCGACTTCGATCGGGAAGTTCCGCCGGTTCCGGCTACCTGCATAACCAGAAGCACAACACTGATCGCTTTTCCGATATCGCCGAAGGAGACAGTCAGCGTGTAAATGATGTTGACATATACGATGCTGGATATCCATCCGGCAAGGAGGAAGAGGAACGGGTGCCTGCACTGGATGCCAAGGTAGAACAGATCACCGAGGCAGATAAGGGTGCTTTGCAAAAGCCCGAGAATCAGGAAGATAAGGTATCTTCCAAGATAAATCTGATGGAGCTTCAGATGTTTAAGCCGGTGGTGCCGTTTTCGGATACAGTGACCTTGAGCATGGCAACCAGGACAATTCCGCCGATCCAGATGGAAAGTGTAGAGTAGAATGGGGCCATGGAAGAACCGTAATTTTCAATCGGGTACACTTTGTTGGTTTTCAGCTCTACCGGTGCAGCGAGGAAGGAGCTGATGCTGTTCTTATCGCCGGAAATCAGGTCTTCCAGTTCGGAAAAGTCTCCGGTTGCCTCCATCTGGCTTAACCTGGAAGTTGTATCGGTAATCTTTTTGGATGCTGTCTCCAACAGATCAGAAGAGGTCTCCAGAGCCTTCTGGATTTGTGACAGATCAGAACCTGCGGAGGAGGCAAGGGTATAAAATTCCATCTGCACTTGCACCAAGCTGGGAGAGCAGATCGGACAG
>ENA-OQLB01000565-OQLB01000565.1-human-gut-metagenome-genome-assembly--contig:-NODE-565-length-20099-cov-2.079011_pt1 | contig 20099 bp, 24 predicted proteins | sample MGYA00242656_ERZ504813 | MGnify/ENA primary metagenome ERZ504813 (study PRJEB26092, sample SAMD00036388) | human gut metagenome | host: Homo sapiens | study: EMG produced TPA metagenomics assembly of... | reverse complement strand
GGACAGTCTGCATGACCGTCTGCCATTACGACTCTCTTCTTTGGATTCAGGATCTTCGCACTTCTCCCATGAAAGAGACTCCACAGAAAACAATCGTGCTCTCCGGAACTTGGTTGCAATCTCTGCAAGATAATAAGAGTCTCCTACATAGTCTGCAATCTCCTGCACTTCCCCATCTACATAATAATGTGCCAGGATTACAGCATCTTTTTCCTTTTTCAGTTTTTGGATTTCATTTTTGATTTCTTCGTTCATTTCCGACTTTCACCTCTAAATAAAGTATTCGATGGTCTCTTCTTCCGTAAGTCTTGTCTTTTCATTAAATAAAATGACAGCTTCCCGCCCATCGTACGGTCCAAGGGAATACATGTTAAGTGCCGTCTTATTAAAATACTTCCACGGTACGATTCGGTTACAACATGTAGGCTGATCCAACACTCTGATGATATCTTTCTGTTCATACTCCTGGTCGCAGTAATAATGATCAAACATCCGCACATTTTTACCATCTATTCCGGTCAAATTCCCTTCTTTAACGTATTCTCACTTACCTATCATGCACCGATTCAGCCAGTTGTGTCAATGCCTGCTTTAAAATTTCTCGTGGGCATGCAATATTTATACGCTCAAATCCCTCTCCGTCCGGTCCAAACATTGCTCCGCTGTCAAGCCAGAGTTTTGCTTTGTTCTCCACCAGATCTTTTAACTGCTCTTCTTTCATGCCGAGACTCTTAAAATCCAACCATAAAAGATAAGTCCCTTCCGGCTCTGTCAGTTTGATCTCCGGAAGATTCTCTTTTAAAAATGTACGGACATAATCCAGATTTCCCTCTAGATAAATTTTCAATTCTTTTAACCACTCTTCACCGGTCTCATAAGCTGCCTGACATGCAACCAGTCCCATCAGATTCACCTGGCTGTAACCGGCTGCTGTCACTTCCGCCCGGAATCTCGCACGAAGCTCCGGATTCGAGATCCATATATTGGAAATCTGAAGTCCGGCAATGTTAAATGTCTTACTTGGTGCGGTACACGTTGTAGTGATTGCAGCGTATTTTTCATCTAAGGATGCAAATACATGATGTATATTCTCTCCATATGTAAAATCACTGTGGATCTCATCACTGACTACCAGCACGTTATGTTTCAGACAAATGTCTCCTATCTTACGAAGTTCCCACTCCTTCCACACACGTCCGACCGGATTGTGCGGACTGCACATCAGGAATAATTTTACATTTTCTTCGACAATCTTCTGCTCGAATTCTTCGAAATTAATTTCGTAATGTCCGTCTATCTGCTGAAGCGGACTATTGATCAGCCTTCTGTGGTTATCTGTGATCACTTCGCTGAACGGATAGTAAACCGGCTGCTGCAGAAGAACTGCATCACCTTCTTTTGTGTAAGCCTTCACTGCCATCGCAAGTGCGAACACCACGCCCGGTGTCTTGATCAGCCATTCTTTTTCTACTTTCCATCCGAAATGCTTCTCATACCATCCGGCTGCTGCCTGGAAATAATCATCTTTCCTTCGCTGTATCCGTAGATTCCGTGTGCGACTGCGTCACTTAGCTTTTCTGGATTCCCGGTGCTGTCTGAAAATCCATATCTGCCACCCAGAGCGGAAGCATATCATCACTTCTCCCTCTTTCTTTTGCGAAATCATATTTCAGGCATTTTGTTCCATGTCTGTCCACTACTTTATCAAAATCGAACTTCATCTGTGCATCCTCCTACGCAAGTGCCTGCTCAAGATCTGCGATTAGATCATCTGCATTTTCAATTCCAACTGACAATCTTAAGAAATCTTCTGTGATTCCAAGCTTCTCTCTTACTTCTACCGGCAGATCTCCATGTGTCTGGAGCATCGGGTAAGTGATCAGTGACTCTACGCCTCCGAGACTTTCCGCATAAGCATCAGTTTTACACTTTCCAGAAGCTTTCTTGCTGTTGTTTCACTGTCTACTTTGAAAGAAATCATACTTCCAAATCCGCTTGCCTGTGATGCATTTACTTCATATCCCGGATGCTCTTTCAGGCCTACATAATAGACCTGTTTTACTTTTTCATGTCCTTTTAACCAGTTCGCAATCTTCATCGCATTATCCTGCTGTGCTCTTAATCTCACAGACAATGTCTTAATTCCACGCAAAATCAGATAGCTGTCAAATGGTGCAAGACAGCTTCCGACTGTCTTATATATATAACGAATCTTCTTCGCTGTCTCTTCATCCGCCGAGCACAGGATCCTGCCAGTGTGTCATTATGTCCACCAAGGAATTTTGTCCCGCTGTGGATAACCAAATCTGCTCCCAGTTCAATCGGTCTTTGAAATAATGGTGAAAGAAATAGTATTGTCAACAATAATCTTCAGATTATGTTTATCTGCGATCTCTTTCATCTTTCTGAGATCTGTGACACGCATGGTCGGATTACTTGGTGTCTCGATATAAAGTGCTTTTGTATTCTCTCGGATACCTGCTTCTACAAGATCTGCATCTGCAGTATCTACATAAGAGAACTCCAATCCTCTCTTCCCGCCGACAGACTCAAACATTCTTACAGAACCACCATACAAATCATCTGTACAAAGAATATGATCTCCGCGGTCAAATAACTCCATGCAAAGACCTACCGCAGCCATACCATTTGCGCATGCTACAGTATCTACCGCACCTTCCAGTGCCGACATCGTATGCTCAAGCTCTGTTCTTGTCGGATTACTCTCTCTCGTATAGTCATATCCGGTAGACTGTCCAATACCAGGATGGGCAAATGTCGCTGCCTGGTAGATCGGTACTGCTACCGAACCGTAAGAATGTGTCTTTTCATCTGTTCCGTTTCCATGTATACATCGTGTCTCAAATCCGTAATTCACTATTTATTTACCTCTTTCATTGTAATCATCCAGGAAATTATATTCCATGTCATCTTTGTGGTATCCGATAATCGTTCTTAAGTTGACATTATGTACACTCCGGAAAATATTCTTTTCGATAATATCTCCCTGTTTTCTGAATTCCCTGATCAGCTCCTTCATCTCGTCACGTTTGGAACCTCTTCCGCCACCACAGGATACACAGTTCTCTGTGAATCTGCATGCGCACTGGATGAAGTTGAGCTGATTGTAATCCCTCCATGCTATAATGTCATCTTCCTTGATCAGATACATTGGTCTGATCAGCTCCATACCCTCGAAATTCTGACTATGGAGCTTCGGCATCATCGTCTCCACCTTTCCGCCGTAGAACATCCCCATAAGGATCGTCTCAATCACATCGTCAAAATGATGTCCGAGCGCAATCTTATTGCATCCCAGTTCTTTTGCGTGAGAGTACAGATAGCCTCTTCTCATTCTTGCGCAAAGGTAACATGGATTCTTGTCAATATCTGCTACCGTATCAAATATCTGTGTCTCAAATACCGTAAGCGGGATTCCAAGTACTTTGGCATTATCCTGGATGATCTTCCAGTTATCTTCATTGTATCCCGGATTCATTACCAAAAATACTAATTCAAAATTCGCTTTGCCATGTTTTAACAGTTCCTGAAAAAGCTTTGCCATCAGCATGGAATCTTTTCCACCGGAAATACAGACTGCAATCTTATCTCCGTCCTGGATCAGATCGTATTCTCTGATTCCTTTCGTGAACTTTCTCCAGATTCCCTTGCGGAATTTCTTGATGATACTGCGTTCAATCTCTTTCTGCTTCTCTCCGGTAGTATTTTCATCCTGCACGAACTCACTTAGTTTCTTTCTCAAAAAGGAACGATATCCGCCTTCAATATTCGCCGCATCATATCCGGCTGCTTCCAGTTCATAAACAGCATCGACACTCCATTCACCGGTATGGCATAATACATACACCGGCTTTTCTTTCGGAAGTTCTTCCATACGTTCTTCTACTTCTGCAAGCGGAATGCTGACTGCTCCCGGTACAGAGCCTCTGGTATATGCATCTGCAGGACGTACGTCCAGTACTGTGATTGTATTCTGATCTAATTGTAATAACTCTTCTATCGTGATTGTCTTCATATCTTTTAACCTCTCTTTGTGAATTGCTGTTCATGCAACAGTTATTCCTATTAACCAGATAGGTTTTGTTATTTATCTGGTATTATATGACGTTTTCCCCTGTCTGTCAAGGAACTAAAATGTGTTTAAAACACATTTATCTTTCAAATATATGCTAGAAAAGTTTACCACAAAAAAGAATACTGTACCAGTGGTTTCCCGCTAATACAGTATGTTTTGTTGTTTTCTCCGGACGTTCACTCCGCGCCCATTCGTAAAACCGCACCTTCGGTGCTTTCCGCTGCTTCTCAGCTACTTTTTACTCATAAGCGGGCGCTCCCTCCAAGCGTTAGAAAGACCTGCAATCCTTGTGCAAGCACAATTGCAAGTCTTTTCAACGCTTGTGTGAACTGATGTTATATATAATACATATCCTGTCCATAATCAATGTATTCCTGATACTCTTTCTCCAGATCATGCAAGGTTACTGACTGGAGGATCTCGGTCACACTGTCATTTACCCTGTCGATCACCAGCTTCTGGATTGCATTGACACTCCCTGTATATTTTCCTTCTTTCGGAAGCTCCTCATCTTCGATGCGATAGTCACCTTCCAAAGCTTCTATAATAGAAGAAACAGTAATCTCCTGTGGCGGACGGCTTAAGAAATAACCGCCCTGGGAGCCTTTGATACTCTTTACAATTCCTGCTTTTCTAAGACTTGCAAATACCTGTTCCAGATACTGTGGAGATATCTTGTTCCGCTCTGCAATGCTATTGAGCGCCACCTGTTCAGTTTTTGATTGATGGTCAGGTCGATCAACGCTCTCAGACCATATCTGCTTTTCATTGAAGTTTCATATATATCTCCACACTCCTTCATTATTTTTTATTCTACGGCTTTGAATGCTCATCCAGATCCTGGATAATGTCATCAATGTGCTCTGTTCCGATTGACAGACGGATTGTATTCGGCTTGATTCCCTGATCCAGTAATTCTTCTTCTGTGCACTGGCTGTGTGTTGTTGTTGCCGGATGGATAACCAGAGATTTTACATCTGCAACGTTAGCAAGCAGTGAGAAAAGTTCCAGATTATCGATGAAATCTTTTGCTTTCTGTGCGTCACCTTTGATCTCAAATGTGAAGATAGATCCTCCGCCATTTGGGAAATATTTCTTATATAATGCCTGCTGCTCCGGATCATCAGATACAGCCGGATGGTTAACCTTCTCTACCAGTGGATGGTTGTTCAGGTAATCTACTACTTTCAGTGCATTCTCAACATGACGCTCTACACGTAATGATAATGTCTCGAGTCCCTGTAAGAAGATAAATGAATGAATCGGAGAAATGGTTGCTCCTGTATCTCTTAAAAGGATCGCACGGATCTTTGTAACAAATGCTGCAGGTCCTACTGCTTTTGTAAAGCTGATTCCGTGGTAGCTTGGGTTTGGTTCTGTAAGAGAAGCGAATTTTCCGGATGCTTCCCAGTCGAATTTACCACTGTCAACGATGACACCACCGATGGTTGTTCCGTGTCCACCGATGAATTTTGTTGCAGAGTGAACAACGATGTCTGCACCGTACTCGATTGGTCTTACAAGATAAGGTGTTGCAAATGTATTATCTACAACGAGTGGTATTTTATGCGCATGAGCGATGTTTGCAATCTTTTCGATATCTACAACATCTGAGTTTGGATTTCCCAGTGTCTCAATGTAGAGTGCCTTTGTGTTATCCTGAATTGCTGCTTCTACTTCATCATAGTTAAAGATATCAACAAACGTTGTTGTGATTCCATACTGTGGAAGTGTGTGCTCTAACAGGTTGAATGATCCACCGTAAATATTCTTAGCTGCTACGATATGATCTCCGTTCTGTGCGAGATTCTCGATCGTGTATGTTACTGCTGCTGCTCCGGATGCTACTGCCAGTGCTGCAACTCCACCCTCCAGTGCTGCAATACGTTTTTCGAAAACATCTTCTGTAGGGTTTGTAAGACGTCCGTAAATGTTACCTGCATCTGCCAGTCCGAAACGTGCTGCTGCATGATCACTGTTGCGGAATACATAAGAAGATGTCTGGTAGATCGGCACTGCTCTTGCATCTGTAACCGGATCCGGGCTTTCCTGTCCTACGTGTAACTGTAATGTTTCAAATTTTAACTCTCTATTCTCTCTTGTGATTTTTTCGCTCATTGGGTTGATCTCCTTCTTCTTCATGATTTTATCGTTATTTGTTGATATTCTCCGTTCTGTTTCGGATTCTATATCTTTTTATTCTGTAAATAGTGGTGTTGAATAATATCTGTCACCGGAATCCGGAAGTAATGCTACGATCGTCTTACCTTTGTTCTCCGGACGTTTTGCAAGTGCGATAGCTCCTGCAAGTGCTGCTCCTGATGAAATACCTACCAGAACTCCTTCTTTCTTAGCAAGAAGTTTTGCTGTCTCAAATGCTTCGTCTGCTTCTGCTTTGTAGATTTCATCATAAATCTTTGTATCCAGTGTCTCCGGAACGAATCCGGCTCCGATTCCCTGGATCTTATGTGGACCTGCTTTTCCTTCTGAAAGTACCGGTGAGGAGGCTGGTTCCAAAGCTACGATCTGAACTTCCGGTTTCTGCTCTTTTAAATAAGCACCGATTCCGGAAAGTGTTCCGCCTGTTCCGACACCTGCGATCACGATATCGACTGCTCCGTCCGTATCGTTCCAGATCTCAGGACCTGTTGTCTTCTTGTGTGCTGCCGGATTAGCAGGGTTTACAAACTGTCCAGGAACGAAGCTGTTTGGAATCTCTTTTGCAAGCTCATCTGCCTTTGCGATGGCTCCCTTCATTCCTTTTGCTCCTTCGGTAAGTACGATCTCTGCACCGTAAGCTTTCAGGATGTTTCTTCTTTCCACACTCATCGTCTCCGGCATTGTAAGGATGATCCTGTATCCTTTTGCTGCTGCGATGGATGCAAGACCGATTCCTGTATTACCGGATGTTGGTTCAATGATCACAGAACCTTCTTTTAAGATTCCTTTTTCTTCCGCATCTTCGATCATTGCTTTTGCAATTCTGTCTTTGACGCTTCCTGCCGGATTGAGGTACTCAAGCTTTACAAGAAGTGTTGCTTCCAAACCAAGTTCTTTTTCTATGTTTACTACTTCCACCAGTGGTGTATTTCCGATCAGTCCTAATGTTCCTTTATAAATCTTTGACATTTTGCTTCCTACCTTTCCTACTTTTTTGGTATGTTTTCTTGATGAATTTACTATACTACCTTAATTCCTATTTGTCAACTATGTTTAGTATGTTTTTTATATTTTTATTTTACATGCGCGCAAGCGCAACAACATCGCATTCGTCCCCACATTCGCTTTTCTTTTGTCATTATCCTGCACGCTCCCTTCCGTTCTTAACTAAAATAAAACCAATCCTTATATTTCCTATTATTTTGATAGGTTTGTGGATTGGCTTTATTATATTACCACTATGTCATATTTGTCAAGTATGTTTTACAGTTTTATCTGTATATCAAATCAATAACATTTAATATTCCATAACGCTCTGCAATCATCTTCAGTCCTTTTTTAATTTTTTCGTGACTATAATTTTGGGACAATAATGTATCTTCCGTCAGTTCATTCAGATATCTATAGAATACAAGTGCTTTTTCTAAAGCTCCTTCTTTATTCGCATCTACAAGTGTTAGTATCTCCTCTTCCAGCTTCTTAATATTGTCTATACACTTTGTCCATTCGCAGCTTCTAACATTTTTTTATTTTCACTTTTAATTACTCCCTCTGAGATATCTACAGGTACACCTATATCCTTGTTTAATAATAATTTCACCATTGTTCTGATAACTTCATTATTCATTCTTATTATATAATCCTGCTCATACATATATTTCACTCCTCCGATTATTAAATCATTCCAAAACTGGATGTTCCGAAATTTTAATACTAGTGTATCTCCGAAAAATACTTTCTCTAAAATATTATACATCCCGGTATCTTCCCGTGTACACTTTTATATCACAAAAGCTGTCTGGTTAGTTTTCCGATGAAAGTGCATTACAGCTTTCTAATATTGCTGATCCTGACCGACCAAGCGAAAATGTAACTTTGGATGTCAGGCTGGTAGAACGGAATTCTGTCTCTACACAATAACGAAATGATTAATAACTTTTTTATAATATGAACCATATAATAGAAACCGGTATTATCTGTCTTCTGTGATCTTACCGTCTTCTATATAAAGGATTCTTTCCGAATATTCCGCCACACTGATATCATGTGTAACCATGATGATCGTCTTGTGCATTTTAGAATGGATCGTGCTGAATACATCCATTACAATCTCTGTTGACCGGGAATCGAGGTTTCCGGTCGGCTCATCTGCAAAGATCACATCCGGCTGATTTACCAGTGCTCTGCAAATAGCCGTTCTCTGTTTCTCTCCTCCGGATAATTCATATGGATATTTTCCTAGAAGATTTTGGATTTGAAAAGAAACCGCCAGTTTTTCCGCTTCTTCTTTACATACTTTATCATCTTTATGATCAAGGATCATCGGAAGCATAATATTTTCAAACACAGACAATGAATCCAGCAGATAATAATCCTGGTATACGAATCCCATGTCCTGACGTCTGATCCTCGCAAGACGGTCTCCTCTTAGTTCTTCGCTGTCGACTCCTTTAAAATACAATTTTCCTGATGTCGGACGGTCGATCAGTCCAAGTAACTTTAACAATGTCGTCTTACCGGATCCGGATTTTCCCATGATAGAGATAAATTCCTGTTCTCTGATTTCCAGATTGATGTCTTTTAGTACTTCAATTTCTGTCTCCCGCCGATCCGAAATCACATATTTCCGGGACATATTTTCCGTTCTTAATAATACATTATCTTTCATCTCTCATCCTGCCTTTCTGGAAAATACCTGATATACTGCCACAACATACAGCATTCTTAAGAGAAGTACACCAGCTGTTAACACCCCTTCCATTCGTATACACATTTCTGCTATGGTCTCTGGAAACATCCTTGCTCTCAAAACAGCTCTAAGGAATAATACCATTGCTGCAAGCATGATACATGTCGGGGAAACATAATAGAAACAAATCTCTTTCCGATAAACCTTTCTTCTTTCTTTTCCACTCATCCCCAGGTTTTTAGAAATCTTTCTCGTAAAATAATTTCCTTTAATTCCATCTGACACATCGTATAGAAAATGATCATATCTACGATTATGACCATAATCATCAGATAACTGTTGATCAGAATTTTTACGGCCCTTTCTGATATGATATCTGCTTTTGCACTCTCCGAATCATAATGAAATCTTACGGTAGAATCATAGTTTCCTATATATTGGTGTGCCTCTTCTTTCTTTTCCAGCAACTGGTCTATCCGTTCCAGCATCTTATTTCTATTATTTATTCCTGATTTTACAGATATCAACACCAGTTTTATCGGTCCTTGAATTATCGTTGCTTCTCCGTAATAGCTCTTTGCATCTTCGACTGGAATTCCCCAGATTGCATCTGTTTTTTTCCATTCTTTTTCTGCCTTTTCAAAGTATTTATCCGAAAATACAACGATGTTCTCACTTTTTTCTGTACTATAGCATCCGGTCAGACTCCCTATTTCTTCTCCCGTTACCACTCTTTCTATATAAGTATTTTTCTTGTTTCCCCAGTCATACTCTGCGGCTGGTACACCTATGTGAAGATTTGGCCGGGATTTTCCATAAAACCAGTCCATCGGCTGTGCTTTTACGGAACGATCCTGCTGGTGTACCAAATAAACCTTTTTTCCTTCTGCGTCCAGATCCATCTTTTTGGCTTTATAACCTTTATGGATTGCTTTTTTTAACCTGTGATATGTCGTCTCTGAAATTCCAATCTCCTGTCCCTGAATCCGTTGTTCCGCTCCCCTTTCGTCACGTTCTGTTTTATCTGCCGTTGCAACACGCACCATCGGATATTCCTCAATATGGATATCTGACTTATATGTTTCTTTCAAATTCTTTAAAAGCTTTTCATCATTATCATCCGCAATACACATAAAGTCATATGGATATAACGATGCTGCCGGCTCTGCCGTAGCCGTACTAATTACCTGAAATCCAAAGTAAAAACAAACCAGAAAATTCAGTATAAAAAACAAGACTCCATATCTTACAACTGTTTTCGACCGGTAATACAATTTATTGCGCTGCAACAAATGACGGTAATAGTTTCTTTCCTGCTTGTTCCGTATATAACTTAATATCAATGCCATACCACTTCGCAATATCAGATATGTTCCGGCAAAGAACAGACCAAGCAAATATACACTTTCATGATTATAAATTTTCCCATATTGTACTATGCATAACTACAGCAACAGATTCCTATTACCAGTTTTCCACCCGTAAACCTTCCGGTCAGCTTTTCTTTTCTTACACTTTCCTGTGTACTGGTTATGATTCTAAAATCTGCTTCCAGTTCTTTCATAAGTAAAAAACTCAGTCCGTAAATTCCAAGAGCGAACAGACAGATTACCGGAAACGTAAGCTTTGAATAACTGCCGGTCTTTCCTTCTATACCGACCGTATCCGTAATAAATTTCCGGAATATCAAAAACAGTCCTTTTCCCACAAAAAACCAATGAACGTTGCGGCCACATAGCAAATACCTGCTTCTGTCCAAATCATCTTCCTGGTATCTGACATTGATATTCCCATTCTTTTTAATAACATATACTGTGGAATACGTTTTCCAAGATAAGAAACCATTACCGTAATGATCAGAACGATAGCACAAAATAATAACAACATTCCCGCATAGACAAATTGACGGCTGATTCCGTCCTCCTGTAGAAACAATACCTCACTGGAATGCTTCGCCGAAAGGATCTGATAGCACATACTTCCGGAATATGCAATTGCAACGATCAGTGTCTCACAGATAATTAATAAAATTGTTTCTTTTCTGTTATACAGCATGTTTTTCCAGGTGATTGTCTGAAATAAATTATTTTGTTTCTTTTCCGCCCGTAGATCTTTTATTCTCTGCATATTCCAATCCCCCTTGTTATTTTCTTAATGGGATTGTAAGCCTTCAAGTTACTTGAATGTCAATAGAATATACAGAGAACCCCGGAACAGACAATCACTGTGTCTTACTTTCTTTTATCATTTGCACAAAATATTCATGTACACTTGTGTCATCATTCAGCTCTGGATGAAATGCTGTCGCAAGCTGATTTTCCTGTCTGGCCGCTACCACTTTTCCATCTACTACGGCCAGTGTCTCTGCATTTCCATAGACATCAGCAATATATGGCGCACGGATGAATGTCATTGGAATCTTTCCAAGTCCTTTCATCTCATCTTCTGTGTAAAAACTTCCAAGCTGCCTTCCATAAGCATTTCGCTTTGCCAGAATATTCATCGTACCAAAGCATTGGACTCCATCTTCCACCTGATCTGCCAGCAAGATCAGACCGGCACAAGTTCCAAATACCGGAAGTCCGTCTTCAATCTTCTCTTTTAATATATCGTAAATATCCAGCTCGATCAGAAGCTTTCTCATAACGGTGCTTTCCCCGCCCGGAAGGATCAGTCCGTCAAAAGAACGATCCAGATCTTCTTTTTTCCGGATTTCAAAATGTTCCACGCCCAGGCGATCCAGCATCTGTCCATGTTCTAGGAATGCTCCCTGCATTGCCAAGATTGCAATTGTCATTTTACTTTCCTCTTTCTGCCATTAATAATTCAATTTCCTGTTCATTGATTCCTACCATTGCTTCGCCAAGATCTGTTGAAAGTTCAGCAATCAGTTTGGCATCTGTGTAGTTCGTAACTGCTTTCACAATAGAAGCCGCACGTTTTGCTGGATTACCAGATTTGAAGATTCCGGACCCTACGAATACACCTTCTGCTCCAAGCTGCATCATCAGTGCCGCATCTGCCGGTGTCGCAACTCCGCCTGCTGCAAAGTTTACGACCGGAAGTTTTCCATTTTCATGAACATATTCCACAAGATCAACCGGAACCTGTAACTGTTTTGCTGCTTCGAATAATTCGTCTGCTCTTAAGTTCTGGATGCGGCGGATCTCCGCATTCATGGCTCTCATATGACGTACTGCCTGTACAACATCTCCGGTTCCCGGCTCGCCTTTTGTACGGATCATGGATGCACCCTCTGCGATACGGCGGAGTGCCTCGCCGAGATCTCTTGCACCACATACAAATGGTACTTTGAACTCTTTTTTATTAATGTGGTAAATGTCATCGGCCGGTGAAAGTACTTCGCTTTCATCGATATAATCAATCTCGATTGCTTCCAGGATCTGCGCTTCTACAAAATGTCCGATTCTGCATTTTGCCATAACCGGAATGGATACCGCTTCCTGAATGCCGCGGATCATCTTCGGATCGCTCATGCGGGATACACCGCCTGCCGCACGGATATCTGCCGGGATTCTTTCCAGTGCCATGACTGCACATGCACCTGCTTCTTCTGCGATCTTTGCCTGCTCCGGAGTTGTTACATCCATGATAACTCCGCCTTTTAACATCTGTGCCAGCTGCTTATTTAATTCATATCTGTTCTCTTTCATAATTCCTGTACCTTTCCTATCTGTTTTCTGTGAATTTTCTTTGAGTCCTATCATACGCTCATCTGGTATTTTTTAAACAGCCAGTTTTCATGTTTTTATGCATACCAGTTTTGCATAAAAAAAGACCTTTTGAAACCCAACGTTTTCAAAAGATCCTTTTTAGCCTTCTCTTTAATTAAAATCATTCTATTTCAAATGTCTTATTTTTCAAGCCCGAACGTTTCCACAACCACAATCCAGACACGATAACTAATAAACCTCCGCCTATCATTTCAACTTCATAGACTACATTTTCTTTAAAAGTTGTCATAACCGGAAGTGCCGAGCACACAATCGCAATCACGCAGATTACCAATTCCATATACCCAAGAAAGCATCCCCACTTTTTATTTTTTGTCATCTGATACAACCCAGGTTTATCAACCTTTTTCCGTTTAATTTTAATATATGCCGCAAATAAAAGAACATATGGAAACAACGATGTCAACGCGGTCATAGTAATTAATACATTGTAAATCGTTTCAACTGCCGGGAAAACTGCAACGCCTGCAAGCAGCAGAGAAACAAGTATCGCCTGAAATAAAATCGCCTTCTCCGGAATGTCATGCTCATTTTTCTTCGTAATCTTCTCCGGAAAGATTCCCGGTTCAGAATATCCAAACAACATCTTTGTCGGTTGTGCAATATACAGCACTACCGCTCCAAATATCGACAAAGTAATTCCAAATGCTACGATCTGAACAAAAAATTGAGGAACTTCCAGGAGATTGCAGGCAATTACTAATGCATCCAAAGTCCCTGTATACGCAAAGATTTCTGACGTCGGCATCAGCATTGTCATACATACCGAACCAATCACATATAATACGCAGATTGTTCCGGCAGCAATCATGATTGCTCTTGGATAATCTTTCTGAGGATTTTTCATTTCAGAAGCGAAGTTTGCTGTAAATTCAGCTCCTGTATACGCAAATGTAATTCCCGAAATTGCAACCAGCGAATTCATATTTAGCTTAGGGGTCAATGTTGCTATCGTATACTCAGATGCACTTGGTGCCTTTTTGAACACTACCACTGCCAGAATTGCCATACCAATCAGACACACCGTCGGTACCACCGAACCCAGCGCACCTACACTGGTAAAGTATTTTCCAAATTTCATACCACGCATACTCGCAAACGACAACGCCCAGAAAACAACCAACGACATAATCAATACTAATATTTTGTTATCTGCAAGTTCTGGTTTCCCAATCATGTAAGTAAAATTGATTGAGAAAATGTCAGAAAAGATGCATACCAGAAAATAAGTGCCGTCCAATGCATCCAGGATACTAAAAATCCATATTTTGTTCCGAATGCAATTTTAACCCAGTCATTCAGACCTCCATCTGTAGGATATGCTGTTGCCAGTTCCGCACACATCAGCGCCTGCGGCACAAAGAATATCAGCATAAATATGATCCACATCGGGATTGCTCCCAACCCCAGGCCAAAACTGTCTGAGGTTGATTTTGCAATCCAGCGGATTCCATAAAGGGCAGATACATTCATAAGCACAAGTTCCCAGAATGTAATACTTTTTTCTTTCAATCGCCTCGCCCCTTTTTAAATTCCATTTCTCTTTACTTTGTAGTCATAATCTCTGTGGAATACATGTTCATCATTAATTGATGCATCCATGTGTCCGGTAATATAGAAGTTATCTTTATCAGCAGTCTGAGTAACAACGATATCACAATCTGTCAGCCATCCATCACGGCCGTTCTTCATCTTCTGCGTAATAGTATATTTGGCTGACAACGGATCTTTGTTGCTCATCGTCAGTTCTCTCTTGAGGTTATGTTCTACTACCGTTCCAATATCATCAAAGCGATAGATACCCTCTCCAAACACTCCACCAACACCGTTTGTAATAGATGTCCATGAATCCGTGAGCAGATCATACTCAATTGTACGGTCTACACGACCAGGTGATAATGTTGTCATCGGAGTAAGCGGCGCACATCTGGCTTCCATATTCGGACCTTCCGCATCTTTTCCTGAGAACATCGGTAATGCAAATTTAGCAGTAGACAGATCCAGTTTTAATGTTGCAAGCTCCGGTGATGGCCAGATCATTGGCCAGAATGAGTTTGCAATAGAAGTCTGATTCTGTGTCCTTTCGGGAAGTTATGTCCACACACATCCAACTGTACTTTTGCTTTATATGTCTTACCTTCTTCAAGGTATACCACCTTATCATGCCCCTCTAAATGCGTCAGATTCATAAGTCCATAAGAAACTCTTGTTGCAGCTCCATCCGGATGGATATCACTCAGCTGAGCATACATAAATGCATTTGGCTTATCGCAGGTAAACTCTACCTCAAATTCCGGATATCCAAGAATCTCTACTTCTTCCTCTAATATATCCGAATCAAATACCATTGCCATTCCATCATCTACTCTCATGTCTGCCGGAGACTCCCCGAGAACACCTGCTCCCATCCACTCATTTGCCAGGAGTCCGTGATTTGGAAGTGTGCAAAGATCTACGATTTCTTTCTTTGTATTTGCTTCATCCTGAAGATGTCCGTATGTCATAGAAAGTGTTTTCATAGCAACATCTTTTGACGGCCATCCGTCCAATGCAACCCAGCGTCCATCACTAAGCGGATGTACAGTTTCTGGTTCCATGCTGTCTTCCAACCACACCTGTACCATCGGGCAGTCTAATGTGTCGTTATCAACACCTTTCAGCCATTTATCCCACCATTTTGTAGCTTCACCAAGGAAATCAATTGCCGGCTGAGGCATTCCGTCATGAGCAAATACATGTGCCCAAGGTCCGATCAGTGCTTTTCTCGGAACACTTAATCCTTCCATCAAAGTTAATACACTGTTTGTATAAGAATCAGCCCATCCATCCAGTGCAAATACAGGAACTTTAATATCGTCATAATTCACACTTACAGAGCCGTGTTTCCAGTAATCATCTCTTGTCTGATGTTCCATCCAGTTAGCCGGCCAAAGTGGCATTTCCTCCAAACGTTTAACAGACTCTTCTTTCCATGTATCCGGTTTGATCTCCGAATCAATCGCGCGGCACATGTATGCCAGCATAATATTGCCCCACCAGAAGTTATCATTCAACAGGCATCCACCTTTATAATGAATATCCTGTGTATATCTGTCATCAACAAATCCTACACAGATGATCGCTCTTAATCCTTTTGGCTGTCTTGCCGCAACCTGCAATGAGTTAAACCCACTCCATGATTTTCCCATCATTCCGACATTTCCGTCACACCATGGCTGCTCGGCAATCCATTCGATGCATTCTACCGCATCATCCTGTTCCTGTTTCAGGTATTCATCATAGAAACACTGGTCAGACTCTCCTGCTCCACGCATATCTACGCGACTACGTTATATCCCATACCTGCAAAGAAACCATACATCGGTTCATCTCTTCCACGCATTCCATCTCTCTTACGATACGGCTGTGTCTCAAATATTGTAGGAACCGGTTTATCTGTCTTAGGATGCCAGACACGCGCCGAAAGGCGGCAGCCATCAGACATTGTAATCCATTCGTTCTCGATCACATCCCACTCGTAAGGAAATTCATCTCGCGCCATTACTCTTTTTACTGTTGATTCTACTTTAGCCATAATTTAACCCTCCTTCTTTTTTATTATGCTTCTGTAGCATCTGCTTTTTTCTTTCCATACTTTTTTGTCCAGATAATCGCAACGATTAATCCAATCACGCCCATCGCGATCATATACAGGAAATTCAGTGATATCCCTGATATCCCGGATAAGTATCTAACAATTTACCTGCGATTGTATAACTCAAAACTTCCGGCAAATATCCAAATGTGGACGCCATACCAATTGCAACTCCTCCTAATTCCACCGGAATACCACCTTCTGAAATAAACGAGAAGTACAGACCAAAGTTTATAAACATACCTGCATATACCAGCACACAAGCCGCCACAACCAATATCATTCTGCTATCCGAAGCCATTTTGCCTGTAACGTCCATGATAACCACACCGGCGATCATCAAAATATAACCAACAATCATTGTATGGCTTCTTCCGAATTTATCTCCGGAAATCCACCAAGTGTTGCCGCAAACGGACGGATGTACTGAGACATAACCGTTAAGATTGCTGCGATCACAGCTGTAACTCCGATGATATTACTTGCATAAGGAGTAAAATAATATGATGACATATTAAAAGTATAACTTGTGTACATCATGATAATAATCAACCACATAACCGGCATCTTTAACACTCTGATAATATCTTTAAATGAAACAGTGCTTGAAGTTCCGTCTTCTTTAACGGTCTCAGGCTCCTTCAACAGGAAAATAAAGATAATACCTACAATCAACGGTGCCAACGAATAGAACCAGATAATTCCTTTAATTCCGAGAGTCGCATTGCCTTTCTCTGAAAAATTCCAAAAATCGCTGTTGCCACTGCAAGATGTGCCGCATTGAATACACCTCGCCCACCTTCAAAGGTTCCATAAGCACGGCTTTGTTCCTCCTCAGTTGCCTGGATTCTGACAATCTTCATAAGCGCAGGCCAGAAAGTCAAAAGAGATGTAACACCCCATAATCCATAGATCACTACCAATGCATAGAAATTATTAACAAACAAATGAAGCAATCCACCCAAACCAGTTGCAATCATCGAAAAAATAAGCAGTTTTTTCGCTTTGATTTTATCGGCCAATACTCCACCGATAATATAAGAAAATACACCCAACACGCCGTAAGCACTTCCTAAAAGTCCCATCTGCGTATTAGTCAAGTGATACATTGCCTGATACGTATCATAGTAATATGATCGAAAATATGGCAATCCATAAATAATTGAGCCGGCAAAAGATAACAAAAGAATGGTTCCTATATTCTTCTTGTATCCTACTTTTGCTTCCTTAGACATAATCTCCTCGCCTCCATTCAGCTTTATAACGTTTTATGAGTACTCTTTTCATTAATAATTATTGCACATTGATAATCTATTCACAAATTTATCTAGTTTCTTCATTCGACAATAATTTTTACTATTATTTTCATTATACGAAAATTCTATTTAGAAACCGCAGCATCTGTCTATTACTTTTCCTATTTTTTATCTATTTTCACACATTTTTTTCATATTACAAAAATTGTATGAAATAAGATAAATAATTCGCATTAAATTTATTGAATTTAAAGCATCTTCCTTTACGATGGAGTAAAATAAAAGAAAAAACTTTGTCGCAAAGGAAGAAAAATGAACAGAGAACAGGAAAGAGCCAAAAGAAGACCGGAAAAGAATCCAGTTGTTGAATACAATAAGATTCAAAATAAATATTACCCAGAGTTATTTGCCAAATTTGCTGAGGTGAATGATCCGCGAAATCAAAGTTATATTGAATATCCAGTGAGGGTTATGCTTGGAACCATGTACTACAAATGCATAAGCGGAATTTCAAGTATGCAGGAAATGACACTGAAATTTAATGATGATGCAGTTGTAGAAAATCTCTACTCATTCATGAGTGAAGAAAAGAAGGAGTATCTTCCTCATGGTGTTATAGAGAATGAATTTTGGCAAGACTGAACCCAGAGGAACTGGAAAAAATACAGAAAGATATTGCTTATTCTATGATCCGTAGAAAAACATTTGATGATGCCAGGGTGTTGAAAAGGTGGCAGATCATTATTGACGCCACAGAACTGGATGAGGGATATCAGAAAAAGAATGAATATTACCTGAGCCGCTGCTATAACCGTGGAGAAGCAGATGAATTTACGAAGTATCACAGAAGCGTGCTCGAAGCAAAACTTTATCTGGGGAATAACCTTGTATGCAGTATCGCATCTGAAGCGATCCAGAATTCTGAGGAATATATCAATCAGAGTGAAAAAAAAATAAAACAGGACTGTGAAAGTAAAGCATTTATCAGAGTTGCAGAAAAGATTAAGAAACAGTTTCCGAGACTTCCGATCATTATAACGCAGATGGGTTGTATGTCAGTCAGAAAGTTATACAGACCTGCACAGATAACGGCTGGAATTATATCATCCGTTATAAAGAAGGAAGTGCATCATCCATAGCCAAAGAATATCAGTCATTGCCGGAAAAAGAAAAGATAGGTTCAGAAATAGAATATCAGAATCAGATTATGTTTCAGAATACAGATGTAAATCTGACATATTATACAGGAAAGAAGATTAAACCAGATGAAAAAAAAGAAACAACAGAGTTTGCATGGATTGCAGACATTACAATCACAAAAAACAATGCCAGAAAAATAGTAAATGCGGGAAGAAACAGATGGAAGATAGAAAATCAGGATTCAACCGGCAGAAGCATTGGCGGGGGAATATAGAGCATGCATGCAGCTGGAATGAACAGGCACAAAAGAACCATTATCTGATGGAGCAGATAGCAGATTTCATAAAGCAGATTCATAAAGTAGCTTTATGAATATTATTACCTGAAGAAAAATGAAATAAATTTACCTTTCAAAACTAACAAAAAATTTTGCCTAGTAGCATTTTTTATCAGAATATGTTAGAATCTTTTTATACTTTTTAGTTTTTATCAACTAACATTATCAAAAAACATCAAGGAGGGATAATATGGATTCTTGCGATTTTTACACAACACTTGGCAAAAAGCTTCGGGCAAGACGCCGGACCAAACACATGACCTTAAGTGATCTCTCCAAAAAATTGAACAAAAGCGTTGCCACGATTTCCAAATACGAAAAAGGAGAGGTTCTCATAAGTATTGATACTCTGGTAGACATTTGTCAGATTCTGAATATCGACATAGCCTCTCTGCTCCCCATAACTTCAACCGATAAAAGCGTAGCCGAAATTGCAAGGTACCAGAATTATTTTTCTGACAAACTTTATCTTTATTGGTTTAACGGAGAAAAGAACTGCTTGCAGAAGGCAGTTCTGGAAAATAAGAATTTGTCATTAACTGCTACGATGTATTACGATGTCGATGACATATCCAACTACTACGAAGCGAATTATATTTACGAAGGCGATATTACCTACAGCGATACATGTACGGTTTTTATCCTTGTAAATACAAAGCCGCCTTTTGACATTCTGACGTTGCGTCTTCCGTCAATCGGCATTAATTCCATGCACGTTGTCGGTCTGATTTCCACGATTACGTACTTTTATCAGAGTATCGCCATGAAAGTGATTGCCAGCGAAAATCCGCTACCGCTTAATGATGAAATTGAAAATGCTCTTCACATTTCTTCAGATGAATTAAAGAATATCAAACGTACAAACTTTTTTCTTTGCACAATAGTCAACAAAAATAGTCTACGCCTATTCAACTCCCCTGCCCCTCGTTCGAGGGCCACTGAAAAAGTAGATTATACCGTTCTAATATTTGGTACAATGTATCTATCAAATATAGGCGGTGTTTTTATGATCGAACAACAGCTAGAAATTGG
>ENA-OQLB01000563-OQLB01000563.1-human-gut-metagenome-genome-assembly--contig:-NODE-563-length-20166-cov-25.032087_pt1 | contig 20166 bp, 23 predicted proteins | sample MGYA00242656_ERZ504813 | MGnify/ENA primary metagenome ERZ504813 (study PRJEB26092, sample SAMD00036388) | human gut metagenome | host: Homo sapiens | study: EMG produced TPA metagenomics assembly of... | reverse complement strand
CCGACGAGGCCGCCGAACGCAGGCGCAGCGCGAAGGCGGGGTTCGCGAACGTGAACAACCCGAGGCGTTCCACGTTGTTGACCGTCCTGTGCGCGGTCTTCGCCGTGTACTGCCTGTTCCCGTTCGTGTACCTGCTGATCAACGCGACGAAGACGCAGGCCGACTTCACGAGCACGTTCGGCCTGGGGTTCGGCAAGACGTTCGCCCTGTTCGACAACATCGCGACGGTGTTCTCCTATCAGGACGGTATCTTCGCGCGCTGGCTGTTCAACACGATCCTGTACGTGGTGGTCGGCGCCGGCGGCGCGACCCTCCTGGCGATCATGGGCGGCTACGCTCTGGCCAAGTTCCGCTTCCCGGGCCGCAACGCGGTGTTCGTGGTCATCATCGGCGCGATCAGCGTGCCGGGCATCGCTTTGGCGGTTCCCCAGTTCCTCCTGTTCGCCAAATTGGGCCTGACGAACACCCCGTGGGCCATGATCATCCCGTCGCTGATCAGCCGTTCGGTTTGTACCTGATGTGGATCTTCAGCGAGCAGGCGGTTCCGACGGAATTGCTTGAAGCCGCACGAGTTGATGGAGCTTCGGAGTTCCGCACGTTCTTCCAGGTGTCCCTGCCGCTGTTGGCTCCGGGCATCGTTACGACGGCCCTGTTCACGATCGTGGCGACGTGGAACAACTACTTCCTGCCGTTGATCATGCTCAAGGATTCGAACTGGTATCCGCTCACGATCGGTTTGAACCAGTGGAAGGACCAGGCAAGCACCGCTGGCGGCCAGGCGATCCAGAACCTGGTGATCACGGGCTCGTTGATCACGATCATCCCGCTGGTCATCGCGTTCCTATGCCTGCAGAAGTACTGGCAGTCCGGCCTCTCCGCGGGCGCGGTCAAGGAATAATCAATTTCTACACCACAGCCATGGAACGAAAAGTATGGCCCGTGCTACAAGTACGGGCCATACGCATATACATGATCTGGCGGACCTTCCTCACAAATCACGATAGTTGTTCCCCATTGTGAGACGCACTTCGGCTGCAAAGCTGAAGTAATTCAGATCCATATGGCCGAAGGTACGGTCTGGTTGTGCCCGAAGTCTTGCGCAAAAGCGGTCTGGCCCGTTGCCGGGTCGGTTTCAGTCGGTTGTCTGCATGGTGTCACCGAGTCGGGACATGTTCAGGTAGCGGCGGCTCGACCAATCGTTGGCGGTGACGTAGCGGATCCTGGCGCAGACGAGCATGAGCGCGCTCCTGCCGTCGGGGAAGCTGCCGACGACCCTGGTGCGCCGGCGGATCTCCCTGTTGAGGCGTTCGATCATGTTGTTCGTGCGGATCCGCCGACGGTGCTCGACGGGGTAGTCGTCGAGCAGGTAGGTGGTCGACTCGCCTATGCCCTCCCTGAGGCAGGATGCGGCGGCCTTCAATCCGCGGGATTCCATCTGCGCGGCCACATCCTCCGCCTTCCTCAACGCGGCGTCGCGGGATTCCATGGCGAACACGGCCTTGAGCGCGCCGGCCGCCCATGCCGCGTGTTTGCGGCTGACCCTGGAGAGCACGTTGCGCATGAAGTGGACCGTGCACCGCTGGTATCTCGCGTCCGGCAGCATCGAGTTCACCGTGGCCACCAGCCCGGCGCACCGGTCGCCCACCACGAGCCGCACGCCCCTGAGACCGCGTTCGATCAGGCTCCTGACGAACTGCTCCCAGCTGGCCCTGTCCTCCTTCATGCCCTCCGCGACCCCGACGACCTCCCGATGGCCCGTGTCGTCCACGCCGATCGCGACCAGCACGCTCACGTTCTCGACCGACCCGCCCCACGTGCGCTTGTGCCACACGCCGTCCACGAACAGGTACGGGTACGAACGCTCCAACGGCCTGTTGCGCCATTCGTCGATCTGCGCGTACACCCCCTTGAGCTTGTCCGAGAGCGTCTGCGAGGGCATCCGCTCGCCCCACAGCAGGCGGCTGATGTCGTCGACCTGACGGGTCGAAACGCCGGCCAGGTACATGTCGATCAGCGCCTCCTCGACGCTCTGCTCACGACGCCTGTATCGTTCGATCACCGCCGACTCGAACAGCGCGCCCTTGAGCTTCGGGACCTTGAGGGTCACGGTCCCGGCCTTCACGGTCAGGTCACGCTCGTAATGACCCACTCTGTAGGCCTTCCTGTCCCCGGTGCGCTCGTAGCGGGCGGCGCCCGTGATCTCGTCCGCCTCCGCGTTCAGCAATTGCTCGACCTTCTCCGACACCAACCGGTCGAGTCTCGTCTCGAGCATGTTCTCATCGACCTGTAGAATCTGATCCTGCATGGTTCCGTCGCCTCTTTCCATAGCGGTTTTGTTTGGCGACTGAAATCGTACCCAGACGACGGGCCATGCCTCTTCATTCAGGCTTCAACCAAAGTGCGCAACAAACCGGGCGTTATCGACGGAGAATCACGATGTGTGATTTGTCATCCTCCAGCCTGAGGGGTTTTCTATTGCGACAGGGGCTACAACGCAGGCATACGCCCCTGCCAGGAATCACGCAGAGGCTATAACGTCTTGCGCGTACAACGCACTGCACAGCAATAATGCCGGCGACAACACGAATGTTCTTATCGTGTTACACCCATTTGGAATCGGCATCGCCTTGGCTCGGCACCAGCAGCTGCAGGATGCGATCCATATCCTCTGGTGACGAAAAGACGATTTCGATGCGACCATGCTTGGTGCTGCCCTTAATCGACACCTTGGTATCGAAATGATTTTCCAAACTCTGCTGGATGGCGGAACCAACCCAAGGATTGGTCTTAGACGTCTTAGGCTTCTTCGGCTGCTCCCCCGACGCAATCTTCATGGCGACGATTTCTTCGGTGCTGCGTACAGAAAGACCTTCCGCAATAATACGAGAAGCCAGCTTGTCCATTTCCTCCGGATCGCTCAGGCCCAATAGCGCACGCGCATGACCGGACGATAGCACACCGGCAGCCACTCTCTTTTGCACAGAAGCCGGCAGGTTCAGCAGTCGCAAGGTATTGGCGATTTGCGGGCGAGACTTGGACACCGACTTGGACAGTTGTACTTGTGTCAACCCGAACTCTTCAATCATCTGCTGGTAGGCAGCCGCCTCTTCCAGCGGATTCAAGGCCACACGGTGCAAGTTTTCCAGCAATGCATCGCGGAGCATATCATCATCCGCAGTGGTTTTGACGATGGCGGGAATCGTCTCCAACCCAGCCAACTGAGAAGCACGCCAACGGCGTTCACCCATAATGAGCTCATACGGGCTGTCCAAATGACCGGCAAACGGATTCGTGCTGGATTCCGTCTCGTCGTGCTTGGCGGCTTTGGCCGCAGCAATCTGGCTTGCCGGACGCTTGCGCACGACTATCGGTTGCAGCACACCAACTTCCTTAATGGAAGCAGACAGCTCATTCAACTCATCCTCGTCGAAGATGGTACGAGGCTGATGTGCATTGGGCCCGATATCAGACAGTTTGAGTTCAGCCAGATAACCACCGGCTACCGGCTTGAGCTCGTCCTTCTTATCTGTGTCAGCGGTCTTTGCCGCCGATGCAGTCAAAGATGTTCACGTGAAACATCTTTGACAGTGACGGATGTACGATGTGCCGTCTGAGACGCAGACGACTTGCCGCCCTGCTGAGGTGCGGCGACCTTACCGGTTTGAGGTTTCTCCGTACCGAAAAACAGGTCGCTAGGATGAGTAATGGTGTCCAATGCGGGCATGGATGCGCGTTTACCGGCGGCTTTCTTGACTGCCTTGCTGGACGATATCGTCTGAGGCACGGCAGGTTTTGATTCCTGCTGGGCAGTAGCCTTCTTGGCGGGGGTTATGTCAGCAGTGGCCTCCGGAGTAGACGAATCCTCCGCAATCATTGCGGGCTGCTCCGCCACCGGCTCCTCCCCTGGCAATGTGGGGAACAAAGCGCCAAGGCCCTTACCAAGTCGTGATTTTGATGCCATTACTTGTTCCTCCTCGCATCAATGGTGTCAAGGACTTGTTGCGAACGCTGTGCGATTTCCAAAGCTGCTTCACCATACGATATGGCACCTATGCCACGAGGATCATAGGCAATCACCGATTGGGAGAAACTCGGCGCTTCGGAGATCTTGACTGAACGCGGGATGGTGGTATTCAGCACAATGCTGGGATAGTGTCCCTTAACCTCGTTATATACTTCACGGCTCAATAACGTTCGGCGATCGAACATCGTGACGAGCATGGTGGACACCAGCAGTACGGGATTGAAATGCTCTTGCACCAAACCAATCGTGTTAATCAGCTGGCCAAGACCCTCCAATGCGTAATACTCAGCCTGGATAGGAATCAGCATCTCGGTCACTGCACACATGGCGTTGATGACCAAGAGGCCCAAGCTGGGCGGGCAATCAATGAACACGTAATCATAGTGTTTATCTGATTGACGTAGGTAGAGTCTAGGGCCTCCTTCAGCAACGTGTTTCGGTTGGGCAGATCAGCCACTTCCAACTCAGCACCGCTGAGATCGATTGATGCAGGCACAACATCAAGTGTGGGAAAATCAGGACAGACCGTGATAACATCACCCAGATCGGAACGCCCCTCGATAACGTCATAGACCGAGGGCTCTCCCGATGCATGAAATACACCCAACGCCGTAGAGGCATTGCCCTGCGGGTCCATATCGATGACCAACACCTGCGCGCCCTTGTTCGCCAGCGCCGCAGCGGTGTTTACCGTGGATGTGGTTTTACCCACTCCCCCCTTCTGGTTGGCCACGGCGATACGACGGGTACGTTGAGGTTTGGGGAAATCGGTTTTCTTGAGTACATCGTAGCGTGAGCTTCATCAGCCATTTGGCTACCAAGCACTGAACCGTGACCATCGAATATTCGCTGAAGCGTTTCGGAAGCCGATTCTATAGGTTCCGACTGATGATCCTTGGTGGCCATCGCTCCTCCTTGCACAGACGTAAGTTCCAGTGTTCTCATTCGTATGGACATGATGCTCGTTATCCACAATTGCGATATGCAATGTGGATAAGTGTGGATAAGTGTGAATGACGTTGAGTGTTAGATTATGTATTCGCAGACGAAAAACATTGAAAAATCAGTGTTTTCATCATTCTGCACATCGTCCCGTAAAAATGTGGATAACTTTTACGCACATATGGAAATGTGGATAACTCAATCAGTACTCCACTCATCGCTTATCCACAATCACCACGTGGGTAGCTCAAGATCCGGTCCGACAGCCGCCTCAACGACGCGTGGACGACGACCACCGATTTTGCAATCTCCTTGCCAGCCTTGTCGATTTCAGCCTGAGCAGACCGTCCCTTCAGTGCGATCAACTGTCCTGACGGTTTCAGCAACGGCAACGTCCAGCCAGAGAGTTTGGTCATAGGAGCAACCGCACGACACGTGACAACAGCGAACGGATGAATTTCCCGCTTCCGTACCTGCTGGATGACGGCATCGGAGCGTCCACGAATAATCTCAACGTTCTGCAGTTGCATCAGGCCAACACATTCATGCAACCATTCGATTCGCCGCTCCATCGGTTCAATCAGCGTGAAGTCATGATCCGGCAAACACGCGGCAGCCACCAATCCAGGAAAACCACCACCACTGCCGACGTCGGCAACTGTTTTGAAGCGAATACCATTCGTCGCATTCCGAACGTACGGCACAATCGCAGCGGAATTCAGAATATGCCGTTCCCAAATGATATCGACGTCACGGGGGCCGATCAATCCACGAGGTTCACCCTCTTCGGCAATCTTGGCATGGAAACGCTCCAACTTCGGCAACGCATCACCCAAGACCTCAGCAAGTACAGGTGACCCCTGCAGCTGATCCGTCATAGCCATCTCCCTCACCATGTTTCACGTGAAACAATCAACATGGAGAATGGCGCCGCTCATTACGACGCCATTCTCCATGCGGTCACTTTAGTTTGTTCAAAGACGACATCCGTCGAACGTCCCTGTCATCTCAAAAAAACTCGCCGAGCAATTACTCCTGATCAAGCTCGTCGTCTTCGGCGGTATCCTCGACTCTATTCTTGAGATACACCGTCACGTAACGATGAGGCTCCTCACCGTGCGAGCGAGACTTCAGCCCCTCTTCCCGAACCACATCGTGAACGACTTTACGTTCGAAGGAATTCATCGGCTTCAAGTCATACGGCTCGCCGGAATCCTTCACTGCGTCAATGGCATCCAAGGCGATATCACGGAGGTGCTGACGCTTGCGCTTCAGGAAACCGTCGACATCCACAATCAGATGAGAACGCTCGCCGGTCTTCTGCTGTACAGCCAGACGAGTCAATTGCTGCAGAGCATCAACGACTTCACCATTACGGCCAATAAGATGTTTGATGTCAGTATCGTCATCAGCAACGATTTGCACGGTGGGGCGGTCATTACGCACGCCCATCTCAATGTCGCCCTCATAGTCGGCGATATCCAGTAGGCCTTCAAGGTAATCCGCGGCGATGTCAGCCTCTTCGTTGAGCTGGTCGATCGACTTCACGTCATCCTGTGCCATACGCTACTCCTTCATGTCGTGTTTGAATTCCAAGTCTAAGCCCTGCTCCCCCGAACAGAGAAAGTAATGTCGGTGCGTGTTGAATGTTTCACGTGAAACATCGAACTCGCACCGACATAGTCGTCACTTCTTTTTGCGCTTACGCACGGGCTGTTGACGCTGATAGCCCTGAGTGGCCTTACGCTCGGCCTCTTCCTTGGCCTTGGCCAATGCTTCTTCTTCCAGAGAGGGCAGGCCGGCCTTTGCGCGGCGAGCATTCTCATTACGATGATCGCGCTTCTCCTTGTCCGCCGCAGCCGGAGAGCCAGGGTCGGGAATGCGTACACCTGCCACAATGTGCGGCAGAGGTTGCACACGTTGTTGGTCAGCCAGTAGACCAGCACGGCGAACGGCATGGCGACACCGGAGAAGATGTACATCACCGGGAAGAGCCACAGCATAGCCTTCTGCATGGTCTCGGTCTGCTTGTTCATCGAAGCAGCTGCCATGTTGCGCTTCATGCTGAAGTACTGCATAAACCACAGGCAGAAACACATCAGGAACACGAAGATACCGATGACCGCCTTGCCACTAGCGGCAGCACTGGTGAAGTTATCGGTCACGCTGACAATGCCGAACACATCGGTTTGGGTGAATTGCTTGGCGGTTGCTACGTCGAACGCGCCCAACGCATCGCGTTTACCGTTGGCAATGTATGGAATGGCCGACAGCGTATAGAACATGGACATGAACACCGGCCCTGAATGAGCATAGGCAAGCAGGAGCCAGCCGGATTGACGTCATTGTCTTGATACAGTTTCATGGTTTCACGGCTCATGGCTCCCTGGAAGCCTGATCCGTCTTGCCTTTGTACTTGTTCTGAATACGCTGCATCTTCGGCGCCAATGCCTGCATCTTGCGCATCGACTTCATCTGCTTGTAGAACAGCGGGAAGATACAAGCCTGCACCACCAGCACCAGGATGATAATGGCAAGCACCCATGAGACACCAATCGGGCTCACGCCCAGCATCACGAAGAAGTCATGCACGATCTTCATGATCCAGGTCTGCAACCACTCAACGGGAGTCAGGATTTTATATAGAAATCCCCAAAACCCGCTATCAAGCAGAAATTCATTTGAGTTCATCGTTGGGCCTCTCTTTGGGTTGTGGCCAATGGTGTCAGTCGAGGCTCTTCATGAGCCTTCGACCACGAAAACCTGTAAAAAACGGAATACCGTTGTGGAACATCGTCGATTCCCCCACGACTCCACGGCCGGCAACGCAGTAATCTCAGCACGGCGAGCACTCCCCCTTTGAACGCGCCATACCGTTCCAATGCCTCAATGGCATAATTCGAGCACGTTGGATAATACTTGCAACAAGGCGGTGTGTTTGCCGAGATGTGCTGTTGATACCAGCGCACCCCACCAATCATCACCGCCTTGAAAGAAGCTGTCATGCCTCAGCACCTTATGCGCCACCGTGGCAAAAGCCTTCGCGATCTGCTGATCTAGCGAAGCGAACGATGCGGTCGCTGCACTGGGCTTGGCGCGCAAAACGATATCGCAATGCGCGGGCAGCAGATCCTCATGGGCTCTGGCCAATACACGAAACCTACGCTTCACCGTATTACGGGTGACCGCATGTCCTACCGATTTGGAGACAGCTAATCCCAAACGGCGATGCACCGTCCGGTCGTCATCATCATGATGGTCGTCGGGCACCAAATAGTGCACGACGATATCCTTGCCACCTGCTTTGCGCCGGCGTTTCAGCACGGTGACGAAATCACGATGGCTTTGAAGCCTCTCCACCTCGACTATGCCTGGGCACTGATCGGAATGATCAGGCGGAGAGGGTCTTGCGGCCCTTGGCACGGCGACGGTTGATCACCGCACGGCCAGAACGGGTGCGCATGCGCAGGCGGAAGCCGTGCTTCATGTGGCGACGACGGTTGTTCGGCTGGAACGTCCTCTTCATAATCCATTGCTCCTAGGTCTATTCGGCAACGCTTCGCGCTGCCCTCACGTGAGTCAAGCTATACCAAAGTACTCTCACCCCTACCCTCAAGTCAAAACGGACGGAGTATTTTCACATTTCGACACGTTGCGAGACACGCCCCAAATCTCTTATAATCGGCGGAATACCAACCATTCACGGCCAAAAGTTATCCACAAATTACATGTTTGTTATTCACAATCCAGTTATTTCAACACGCGACACGGTGGATAACTTGTCTAAACCAGAGTAAATATTATCTGTTGTACGTATTTCGCCACAGCGACAGAAGGGGCCACCATGGTTAACGCTTCCGGCGACCCCGTAATCGAGGCCGCCCACATCTGGTCAGACACGCTGACGGTGCTCAAACACAGCGCTTCGCTCAGCCCACGAGAAAAAGGCTGGTTGGAAGGCGTTGTTCCTGAAGGCGTCTTCGGTTCGACCATCGTGCTGTGTGTGGACAACAACGACACGCTTCAAGCCATTCAGGGTGATTTGAACGATTCCCTGCTTCAGGCATTGCGTACGGTAACCGGCGAAAATATGTTTCCCGCGTTCAAGGTCGTGCCGAAAACCGAGCCCGAACCGCTTTCGGAGGCAAAGCCGGCGCAGCCATATCCTTCGGAAATTTCTCCGACTGTCGCCGAATTCGGTAAAGAATCCTATGGTGCAAAGCCGGCAGCCGCACCGCGGGAACCGATGCCCGCCACCGAGCCGCAGTTCCCGGTCGGTCAGCAGAAGATGAATCGCGATCCCGAGACTCATCTCAATAAGAACTTCACGTTTGATTCCTTCGTGCCCGGCGATTCCAACCGTTTTGCCCGTACGGTCGCACTGGCCGTGGCCGAAGGTTCCGGGCAGGATTTCAACCGTTGTGTATCTATGGCGGATCGGGCCTGGGCAAAACCCACTTGCTGAACGCCATCGGCAACTATGCACTGGTCAAGGATCCCGGGCTGAAGGTTCGATACGTCACGTCTGAGGAATTCACGAACGAATTCATTGACGCGCTGCAAAACCCGAACCAAAGCCAGGGTCAGATTGCTGAATTCAACCGTCGATACCGACAGGTTGATGTGTTGCTTATTGACGATATCCAGTTCCTCGGCGGCAAGGAAGCCACCTTGGATCAGTTCTTCCATACGTTCAATGCACTGCATCAGGCAAATAAGCGTATTGTCATTGCTTCCGATGTAGCGCCCAAGAATTTGAAGGGTTTCGAGGCTCGACTCATCTCGCGCTTCGAATCCGGCCTGACCGTAGACGTCAAGCCGCCGGATCTGGAGACCCGAATCGCCATTCTTCGCATGATCGCCTCGATGAACGGCTCGAAAATCCCCAGCGATGTGTTGGACCTCATCGCCGAACGCTTCACCGAGAACATTCGTGAACTCGAAGGCGCGCTAACCCGTGTTACGGCCGTGGCCTCGCTGAGTAATCAGCCGGTGACCCGCGCCTTGGCCGAGCAGACGTTGCAGGACTTCTTCACCACCGATGTGGAAATCAAGCCCACGGACATCATCAGTCAGGTGGCGAAGTACTTCCACCTGACGTTTGAGGATCTTGTCGGTAAATCACGAACCAAAAACGTGGCTGTTCCTCGTCAGATCGCCATGTATCTGGCTCGCGAAATGACCAGTATGAGCCTGATGGATATTGGCCAGGTCTTTGGCGGACGCGATCACACCACAGTAATGCATGCCTGCACTCGAATCAGTGACCGAATGCAGCAAAAACAGGAGATCTATAACTACGTTATGGAGCTCACGGTTCGCCTCAAGCAAAGCAACACCAACTGACACAACGCTTCTGAGAGACGAAAAACGGCACTTTTTGGACTGACTTTCCGAAAAGTGCCGTTTTTGGTTGCTCAGGCGGATTCTGGTGGATACGTCGAGGCAACGGATTCGAGACATTAGATTCCTCATGGCTCCCCTTTGTGAGGGGATCTGTCGGCGCAGACGACTGAGGGGAGTTTCGAAGGGGAACACGCAAAAAAACCATGAAACGAGAGAATCGATTCTGAGGACCGATTTTGCGGGTTTGGGCGAGCGAGACGGAAAAGTGCCGAAAACGGTCTCCAGAATCGATTCTCCTCGACGAAAAACAGTCTTCAACACGCCGTGCGAAAGTGCGAAAACCAAAAAAGTTATCCACATAGTTGTGCACAGATGTGGGTAAACTCGGCGGATAACTCGTGGATTACCCACTATTTTGTTGTGGAAAACTCGTGCATAACCGCGACCTCGATGTGGAAAACTCAAATTCGACGAACTGGCTGTGGAAAACTCGCCCACTTATCCACAAGCCATGCAGAATTTGTCCACAATTTTCAGGGACTTATGAACCGTTGCAGTTGTAGGGCTCAGCCCTACTTATCCACACTATCCACCGGCCTTATTATGGCGATTACTTACTCAGTTACGTGAAAAGCATCATCGCCATAGTAACAGCCGGTCATCCAGCGTACGTAAGTTCGCCACCTAACGGCTAGAATATTCCTCAGCCAATCCGACGAAGGGAACAATCACACATGAAAGTCGAAATCGATACCGCAGCCCTGGCCGACGCCGTAGCCTGGACCTCCCGAGTCATCGACGCACGTCCCTCCAACCCGATTCTCGCTGGCGTCAAGCTGGAAGCCATTGACGGAACGCTGCAATTCTCCGCCTTCAACTACGAGATTTCCGCTCGCCACCACATCGAAGCCGGCGTTGACGAAGCCGGTTCCGTACTGGTTCAGGGCAAGCTGCTGGCCGATATCACCAAATCGCTGCGTTCGGAGAAAACGTACCTGGTCACCGACGGCTCCACGCTGACCATCACGTCCGGCAAGTCGAAGTTCACCTTGCAGCTCATGCCCGACACCGAGTACCCGGATCTGCCCGTGGTACCGGCCATGCTCGGCCAAGTCGATGCCCCGACTTTCGTTCAGGCCGTGAACCAGGCGTGCGTTGCCGTCTCCCGCGAAGAAAACCGCCCGGTACTGACCGGCGTTCGCATGCAATTCCAAGGCGACAAGGTCGTCATGACCTCCACCGATCGCTTCCGTTTGGCCCGCGCCACCTTCACTTGGACTCCGCAGAACCCGGACGTCGACACCACCACGCTGGTTCGCGGCTCCCTGCTCAAGGATGTGGCCCGTGCTCTTGACGAGCACCAGAACATCCGCCTTGATTTCGATGCCGATAGCCCGACGCTGCTCGGCTTCGAAACGCCGGCCGCGTCTCCACCTCCCAGCTCATCGACGGTGAATTCCCGGCGGTCGACCGCCTGTTCGCCGACGAATATCCGATTCAGGCCGTAGTCAACAAGCAGGATTTGCTCGACGCCATCAGCCGTGTGGCTTTGGTCGCCGAACGCAATGCTCCGATTCGCATGACCTTCACCGGTCAGGAAGTGGCGCTGTCCGCCGGATCGGTCGACGAGGCTCAGGCCAACGAAACACTGGACATCGACATGGATGGCGACGACATCACCGTGGCATTCAACCCGTCCTACCTGAAGGAGGGTCTGTCCGCCGTAACCGAACCATTCGTGCGCATCAAAATGACGACCCCGGTCAAGCCGGTCGAGTTCAATGGCCAGCAGGAAGCTGATTCCGACGAGTCCATGGACTACCGATACCTGCTCGTGCCGATGCGCTTTAACAACTGAAATCCCTGAATTTCCAACGATTCGCTAATGCACATCTCCCGTCTCGCACTCGACCACTACCGCTCATGGAGTCAGGTAGTGGTCGATTTCGTACCAGGCGTGAATATCCTGTTCGGCAAGAACGGTCTGGGCAAAACCAATCTGGTGGAAGCCGTCGAAGTGCTGTCCACCGGATCGACCATCGCACGTCCAGCACGTTGCCGCTGATCGAACGCGGGCAGACCACGGCCACCATCCGCGCGAACGTCGCTGATGATGCCGGTCAAACCACTACGTATGAAGCGTCAATTCATGCGCGTGGTGCCAACCGAGCCCGCATCAACTCGGGGTCGTCGCTGTATCTGCGCGATATCATCGGCAAGATTCCCAGCGTTTCCTTCACTCCCGAAGATCAGCGGTTGGTGTCCGGCGATCCGGGAGCACGCCGCACCATGATGAATCAGGCTGCGGCTCTGCTCGAGCCCGGATACATGCAGACGTTGCAACAGTTCACGCGCATCGCCAAACAGCGTGCCACATTGTTGAAGCAATTGAATGCCAATGTCAACAATGGCCAGCCGATGGATGCGGTTCTGAGCGGTTTGGAAATCTGGACCGGCCAGTTCATCGAAGCCGGTGTGGCGTTGACCCGTATGCGCGCTCATGTGATCGGTCTGCTTGCCGAGCCATTTGCCGCGATTTACGCCGACTTGGCCGGTGCCGGCGAGCAGGTGACGCTCACTTATGCGCCTTCATTCGACGAAGTGCTGATGTTCGACGATCCGCATCCGCAGATTAGCGAGCATTTCCAACGCATCTACCCGGTGAAGTGGCTCGCGGCGTGAACCTTATCGGTCCGCAGCGCGATGACATGAACCTTGAGTTGGGCGGTATTCCCGCCCGCGAGTTCGCTTCGAACGGCGAGATGTGGACGATGGCGTTGGCCTTGAAAATGGCATTGTTTGAAATCGTGCGTGACCGGTTGGGATTGCAGCCGATTGTGATTCTCGATGATGTGTTCGCCCAGCTTGACGACAGCCGGCGCACGCAGATTCTTGATTTCGCCAGAAAACAGGATCAGGTGCTGATTACCGTGGCCGCTGAAGGCGATGTACCCGACTATGAATCGGCCCATCGCATCGACGTGGCCACACTGGCCGAACCAGCTTCCGTGATACTGCCAACTCTGGGCAATTTGTCCGATTCGCGGGAAAACGAGAGTTTGGGTAAGTATGACGGAAAACCCGCGGTGGACAGCGCGTCCGTAGAACGGAAAGTGTCATGAACCCGCCGATCGCCCGCCAACTCAACCTGGACGAGACCAAACTGCCGGCCGAAATATTCGAGCGGCTCTCCCGTCGCGGGGCGACCTTGAAGGACTACAGACGCCGCCGTGAAGAGGCCATCGAAAACTTCGGCAAACCGGGGCGCGATCCGGCTGAACTGGGCAGCGTGATGACCACCATCGCCGGCAATGGCGTCTGGGCGGCGAATATGAAACTTGCGCAATTGCGCAACCATTGGGACCAAGTGGTGGGACAGGCCATCGCCAGCCATTCGGCAGTCGCCGATTTCACGGACGGCGTACTGACCATCCGTGCCGAATCCACGGTCTGGGCCACGCAGCTGACCTACCTTATCCCCCAACTTACCGATACCATCCGTCGCAATCTCAAAGGATTGACCATCGCCGAGATTCGCGTGACCGGACCGGCCGCCGGATACACGCGCAAATGGGCTCGGCGGCGGTAGCCAAGATACCAAACAAATTCGCAGAAGCCTCGCTATGGCGCTCGTCGGGTTAGACGAGTAAAATCACATGCAGTATGGTCAAATGGCCAGAAGAGCCTTTACGGGCCTCGTAAGCCATATCGCCTCCGTGAATGACCTTCATGACGGAGGTTGACCCTGTAGTCACGGAAGGAAGCCTGTTGGCAGACGAAACCAGCAAAGAGGAGCAGCTGAAGGCGGCTGCGGAACGCATCAACAATGCGGAATTGACCGAAGGCGAACTTGACGAATCCATGGCCCCCGAGCATTATGAGGCCTCCGATCTGAGGGTGCTCGAAGGACTCGAGGCCGTGCGTATCCGCCCCGGTATGTACATCGGTTCCACCGGCCCGCGCGGTTTGCACCACCTGGTCTATGAGATCGTCGATAACTCGGTCGACGAGGCGCTGGCCGGATACGCCAGCCATATCGAGGTCACCATTCTGTCGGACAACGGCATCCGCGTGGTGGACGATGGTCGAGGCATCCCGGTCGATGAGGTGCCTGGCGAGGGCGTCTCCGGTGTGGAGACCGTGATGACCAAGCTGCACGCCGGCGGCAAGTTCGGCGGCGGCGGTTATGCAGTGTCCGGCGGTCTGCACGGCGTGGGTATCTCCGTGGTCAACGCACTCTCCACCCGCGTGGACATCGAAGTGCGCCGTCAGGGCTTCCACTGGACCCAGACGTACATCGACCAGCACCCCACCGCGCCCTTGAAGCAGGACGAGCCGATGACCGAAGGCGAGTCCACCGGTACGTCCGTGACTTTCTGGGCCGACCCGAAGATCTTCGAGACCACCATCTACGACTTCGAGACGCTGCGTTCCCGTTTCCAGCAGATGGCCTTCCTGAACAAGGGCCTCAAGATCAGCCTGACCGACGAGCGTGAGAATGACCAGGCCGGCGACGAGGTGGCCGGCGACGCCGCGGACGAGCCCGGCGCAAAGCACCAGACCGTCACCTACCAGTACCTCAACGGCATCAAGGACTATGTCGACTACCTGGTCAAGGTGCGCAAGGCCACGCCGGTGGAAGAGGACGTCATCAGCTTCGAGGCCGAAGACCTGAAGCTCGGCATCTCCGCCGAACTCGCCATGCAGTGGACCACCGCCTACTCCGAGGCCGTGCACACCTTCGCGAACACGATTTCCACCACCGAGGGCGGCACTCACGAGGAGGGCTTCCGCGCCGCGCTGACCTCGCTGGTCAACCGTTACGCGCGTGACAAGGGCATCCTCAAGGACAAGGACGAGAACCTCTCCGGCGACGACGTGCGTGAAGGCCTGACCGCCGTGATCTCCGTCAAGCTCACCAACCCGCAGTTCGAAGGCCAGACCAAGACCAAGCTCGGCAACTCCGAGGCCAAGACCTTCGTGCAGCGCGTGATGACCGACAAGCTCGGCGACTGGTTCGACGCCCACCCGAACGAGGCCAAGAACATCATCCAGAAGGCCATTGAGGCTCCCGCGCCCGTCTGGCCGCCAAGAAAGCCCGCGAGAACACCCGCCGCAAGTCCATCTTCGAGTCCGCCGGCATGCCCGACAAGCTCAAGGACTGTCAGTCGAACAACCCGGAAGAGTGCGAGCTGTTCATCGTGGAGGGTGATTCCGCAGGCGGCTCCGCCATCCAGGGCCGCAACCCGATCACGCAGGCCATCCTGCCGCTGCGAGGCAAGATCCTCAACACCGAGCGCGCCAGCCTGGACCGCATGATGAAGTCCGACACCATCGAATCGCTGATCACCGCGGTCGGCGGCGGCTACGGCGAGGACTTCGACATCTCCAAGGTCCGCTACCACAAGGTCATCATCATGGCCGATGCCGATGTGGATGGTGCGCATATCGCCACCCTGAACCTGACGCTGTTCTTCCGCTACATGCGCCCGATGATCACCGCCGGCTACGTGTACGTGGCCATGCCGCCGCTGTACCGCCTGAAGTGGACCAAGGGCCCGCACGACTTCGTGTACACCGACGCCGAGCGCGACCGCGTGCTCGCCGAAGGCAAGGCCAACGGACGCCAGCTGCCCAAGGGCGAAGGCATCCAGCGCTACAAGGGTCTGGGCGAGATGAGCTACCAGGAGCTATGGGAGACCACCATGGACCCCGAGCACCGCATTCTGAAGCAGGTGCACATCGAGGACGCCGCCGCGGCCGACGAGACCTTCTCGATGCTGATGGGCGATGAGGTCGAACCCCGCCGCCTCTTCATCCAGCGCAACGCCAAGAACGTGCGTTGGATCGATGCGTAACGGAATCCTCCAACCTCCCTCGTCAGAGGGAGGTACACAACGGACTTAGACAACTAAAGGAACAACAGTGGCAGATGAAAACAACACCGGCGACGAGCAGTTCACGCCGGACGGCTCGATGGAGCCGTTGAGCCCGCAGGAGGCGGACACTACCGACTACGGCCTGATGGACACCGGCGAACGCATCCAGCGCAAGGACCTGCAGCAGGAGATGCGCGAGTCCTATCTGGCGTATGCCCTCTCCGTGATCGTCGAGCGCGCCCTGCCGGACGTGCGCGACGGTATGAAGCCCGTGCATCGCCGCGTGATCTACGCGATGTACGACGGCGGCTACCGCCCCGATCGCGGCTACAACAAGTGCTCCCGCGTGGTCGGCGACGTGATGGGTAAGTACCACCCGCACGGCGACTCCGCCATCTACGACACTTTGGTGCGTATGGCCCAGTCCTGGTCGATGCGCAACATGCTCGTCGACGGCCAGGGCAACTTCGGCTCCCCCCGGCGACGACCCGGCCGCCGCCATGCGTTACACCGAATGCCGTATGGCCCCGCTGGCCATGGAAATGGTGCGCGACATCGACAAGGACACCGTCGACTTCGTGCCCAACTACGACGGCAAGACCCAGGAGCCGACCGTGCTGCCGGCCCGCTTCCCGAACCTGCTCGTCAACGGCTCCGCCGGCATCGCCGTCGGCATGGCCACCAACATCCCGCCGCACAACATGCGCGAGGTGGCGGACGGCGTCCACTGGGCGCTCGACCACCCGGACGCAGCCGCGAGGAACTGCTGGAAAACCTGATCCGCATCATCAAGGGACCGGACTTCCCCACCGGCGCCACCATCCTCGGCCACAAGGGCATCGAACAGGCCTACCGCACCGGCCGTGGCCTGATCACCATGCGTGCCGTGGTCAACACTGAGGAGATCAACGGCCGTATGTGCCTGGTGGTCACCGAACTGCCTACCAGGTCAACCCGGACCGCCTCGTCGTCTCCATTCGTGAGGCCGTGCGCGACGGCAAGATCCAGGGCATCGCGACATGCGCGACGAGACCTCCGGCCGTACCGGCCAGCGCCTCGTGCTCGTGCTCAAGCGCGACGCCGTGCCGAAGGTGGTCCTGAACAACCTGTACAAGCACTCCCAGCTGCAGCAGACCTTCGGCGCCAACATGCTGGCGCTGGTCGACGGCGTGCCGCGCACGCTGAGCCTGGACGCTTCATCCGCCATTGGGTGAACCACCAGCTCGACGTGATCGCCCGCCGCACCGCGTACCTGAAGCGCGAGGCCGAAGAGCGCGACCACATCCTGCAGGGCTATCTGAAGGCCCTCGACATGCTGGACGAGGTCATCGCCCTCATCCGTGCCTCCGAAGACACCGATACCGCACGTACGGGCCTTATGGGGCTGCTGGACATCGACCAGGTGCAGGCGGACGCCATCCTGGCCATGCAGCTGCGCACGCTGACCCGCATGAACCGCGACAAGATCGTGGCCGAGCATGAGGAATTGCAGCGCAAGATCGCCGACTACATCGACATCCTCGCCAAGCCGGAACGCCAGCGCAAGATCATCGGCGACGAGCTCGACGAGATCGTCGCCAAGTACGGCGACGACCGCCGCACCAAGATCCTGCCGTTCTCCGGCGAGATGAACGTCGAAGACCTGATCGCCGAAGAGAACGTGGTGGTCACCGTGACCCACTCCGGCTTCATTAAGCGCACCAAGGCCGACGAATACCGCTCCCAGCACCGCGGCGGCAAGGGCATCAAGGGCACCAAGCTGCGCGAGGACGACGTGGTGGATCACTTCTTCCTGACCTCCACGCACAACTGGCTGCTGTTCTTCACGAACAAGGGCCGCGTGTACCGCATCAAGGCCTACGAGCTGCCCGAGGGCTCGCGCGACTCCAAGGGCCAGCACGTGGCCAACCTGCTGCAGTTCGCGCCTGATGAGTCCATCCAGACCGTGCTGTCCATCCCGAACTACGAGGTGTCCAAGTATCTGGTGCTCGCCACCCGTTCCGGCAAGGTCAAGAAGACCCCGCTGGCCGAGTACGATTCCCCGCGCCAGGGCGGCCTGATCGCCGTGCGCCTCATGGCCGACGAGAACGGCGAGAACGCCGACGAGCTCATCGGCGCCGCGCTGTGCAACGCCGAGGACGACATCATCCTGGTCTCCAAACTCGGCATGAGCCTCAAGTTCCAGGCCGACGACGAGCAGCTGCGCCCGATGGGCCGCCAGACCGCCGGCGTGCAGGGCATGAAGTTCCGTAACGACGACAGCCTGCTGGCCATGGATGTGGTCCCTGGCGACTCCGACAAGGACCTGTTCGTGGTCACCAACGAGGGCTTCGCCAAGCGCACCGCCATCAGCGAATACCGTCTGCAGGGCCGCAATGGCTGGGTATCAAGGCCGTGCAACTGGTCGAGGGCCGTGGTGCTCTGGTCGGCGCGCTCGTGGTGTCCGAAGACGATCAGGTTATGGCCATCATGAAGTCCGGCAAGGTGATTCGCTCCAACGTGGACGAAGTCAAGCGCACCGGGCGCAACACCCAGGGCGTGACCTTTGCCAAGCCCGACAAGGGCGACACGATTCTCTCCATCGCCCGTAACGAGGAGAAGGACGAGCCCGAGGATGGCGGCGATGCCGCGGCGAACGGCACCGCCGAGACCGCACAATCCGGCGAGAATGTGAACAACGCGGACGAGGCGTGAGCAGCGTCCTGAAAAGCTGGTAGCCTCGCATACAGCAGAGGCTACCGCCAAGCCTGTTAAGGAGAAACGATGAGCGAGAATCTCGAAGACAACGAGCCCCGGATCATACCGCCGGCAGTCGGCAATACGCAGAACGAGCATGTCGAGCCGCTGATCGGTACTGAGCACGCTCCCCGCGTGGCACGCTCCGTGTCCAGCGATCCGGAAGAATCCGCGTTGCCTTCTTCAGGTGCCGCCACTCCCGTGCGTCCGGCACCTCGCCGTAGCGCCCCCAGGGCTCGCCGCATGAGCTTGTCGCTGACCCGCGTGGATGCTTGGTCCGTGGCCAAGGTGACGTTCATGCTGTCCATCGCCGTGGCGATTATTCAGGTCGTTGCCTCCGCGATCGTATGGGTGCTGCTTGATGTGGTCGGTGTATTCAGCCAGATTACGCAGATTGTGTCTTCCACCGGTCTTGATGCAGGCGGTTTCGATCTCAAGAACGTGTTGTCCCTTACCACCGTGGTCTCCGGCGTCACCATCTTCTCGATTGTCGAAGTGGTGATCTTCACTCTGCTGGCCACCATTGCGGCACTGATCTACAACGTGGTCAGCTCTCTGGTCGGCGGTGTGCACGTTACGCTCGGCGACGACTGATATAGCTATACTGACGGAACTCCCCTCAGTGAACCGCACCCCGGTTGTTGGACTGAAGTAATTCAGATTCGATGATCGGAGGTGCGGTTTCTTATGTGTGGGGATCGCAGGCGTCGTTGCTGGGCCGAGACTTGGGACTCCGGCGACGCTGGGGGTGGCAGGCGTCGGTGTTGGGACAGATTTTGTATCTCTGACGACGCTGTGGAGGGCTTACCGTCGTCAGCGGTACAGATCTTGGAGTTCTGCCGACGCTGAGGGTGCGTTCTGTGTCGTATGCGTCCAATTCTTGGCCCTCTGCCGACGCTGGGCCCAGCAAGCGTCGTTGCTGGGCCAAGTTTTGGACTGCCGCCGACGCAGAGAATGCACACAGTGGTGTTGGCCTGCCAGCGTGTGGGGCGGATTCTAGTGGTGGTTGCAACACCTGAGGTTTGAGCGGCCTTCCATGGTCACGTTGTCGGTTGTTGAGGTTATCACGCGGCGTCGAGCAGTTCGATGATCTTCTCGCTTGGTTTCATGAACCGAGGGTTTTGCGTGGCCGGTCGTTGAGTTCCTCGGCGACCGCGTCGAGGTAGTCCTCCGGGTAGACGGATAGGTCGGTGCCTTTGGGGAAGTACTGGCGCAGGAGCCGTTGGTGTTCTCGTTGGT